>Ga0316194_10000161_pt1 | contig 37397 bp, 31 predicted proteins | sample CroRivsedime1_MG_FD_204936 | JGI IMG/M metagenome (GOLD analysis project Ga0316194, IMG submission 204936) | Coastal sediment microbial communities from Maine, United States - Cross River sediment 1 | ecosystem: Environmental > Aquatic > Marine > Coastal > Sediment | place: USA: Maine...
GAGATTGCCAAAGTACTTGCACAGACCCTGGATCGACGCCTGATCCGGTTACAGTGCTACGAAGGCCTCGATATCGCCTCAGCCGTCTATGAGTGGAATTACTCGCGACAGATGATCGAAATCCGGTTGGCCGAAGCTGCGGGCAACGAATCGCGGCAGACACTGGAAGACGACATTTTTTCGGAACGGTTTCTGATCCGCCGCCCGCTGCTCCAGGCACTGGAACCGTCGCCGATGCCTCCAGTGCTGTTGATCGACGAACTGGACCGCAGTGACGAACCATTTGAGGCCTATCTGCTCGAGGTGCTGGCCGACTATCAGGTCACCATTCCCGAAATCGGAACAATCCGGGCCGAGCAGCCGCCCATCGTCGTCATTACATCCAATCGCACCCGCGAAATTCACGACGCAGTCAAACGGCGCTGCCTCTATCACTGGATCGATTACCCAGGCAGTGCGGACGAACTGGAAATCGTGCAACGCAAAGCGCCGCGCGCAGAGCAGGCGCTCGCCCGGGAAGTCGTCGCCTTCGTCCAGAAACTGCGCGCCATGGATTTGTTCAAACTGCCCGGCATCGCCGAAACAATCGACTGGGCCAATGCCATGGTGGAACTGAATCGCGTGTCCCTCGACCCCGAAGTCGTCAACGATACTCTGGGCGCTTTGCTGAAGTATCAGGATGACGTTGCGCGCGTACGAGGTGATGAAGCGACGCGCATACTGTCGGAAATTCGCGCTGAACTCTCGCTGACCCATTGAAGAAGCGCGAGCCGGAGTAAAGGTGCCAACCGCTACCAATTCCAGAAGCGGCTATCTTTCGGAAAATATCGTGCACTTTGCGCGAGCACTGCGCCGCGCCGGCGTGCCGGTCGGTCCCGACCGGGTACTCGACGCCCTGCACGCCCTGACCCTGACCGGTATCGACCGGCGCGACGATTTTTACTGGACACTGGCAGCGCTATTTCTCAATCGCCGCGAGCATTTCGAGATGTTCGACCAGGCCTTCGGCCTTTTCTGGCGACATCGCGAACTAATGGAATCGATCCGCCCCGGTTCGGAGGAAGCTGACGCAACAGCAGACGACAGCACCATTCCCGGACAGCGCGTCGCCGAAGCGCTCGGTCTGACACGCGAAGTCGATCTTCTCGAGCAGGCCGAGCCGGACCAAACCGGTACTGCCGCTTCTCATGCCGAGCAATTGCGGCTAAAAGATTTTGACAGCATGAGCAGCGCCGAATTGGCAGAGGCAAAGAGACTGATCGCCAAACTGCGGCTGCCCATCGCGCAAATTCGAACGCGCCGCCTGTTTCCGTCCGCACACGGACGCCTGATTGATATGCGCGCCACGCTGCGTTCCAGTCTGCGCGGGAGCACAGACATCATTCCTCTGGCGCGCCGGACGTTCCGAAAACGCCACCCGCCGCTGGTGGTGTTGTGCGATATCTCGGGATCAATGAGCCGCTATTCGCGCATGTTCCTGCACTTCATGCACGCCATCACCAACGACCGCGACCGTGTTCACACGTTCGTGTTCGGCACCCGCCTGTCCAACGTTACCCGCTATCTGCGTCATCGAGACGTGGACATTGCACTCGGGGAGGTTTCACGCGCAGTCAGCGACTGGTCCGGCGGCACGCGTATCGGCGCCACCATCAGCGAATTCAATCTGCGCTGGTCGCGGCGCGTGCTGGGACAGAACGCAGTCGTACTTCTGATCAGCGACGGGCTCGATCGCGACGGCGGAGCGCAGCTCAATGAATCCATGGACCGGCTGCGCAAATCATGCCGCAGGCTGATCTGGCTCAACCCCCTGCTACGCTTTGACGGATTTCAACCGATCGCTACCGGCGTGCGAATCATGCTCGAGCACGTCGATGATTTTCTGCCGGCGCACAACGTTGACAGCCTCGCCGAACTGACCGAGGCGCTGGCGCGTGCACATCAGGCGCCGTTTAAACCCCCGGCATAAGCAACACGCCCGCACCAGACCCAAAGGTACGGCGACCCTCGACGGCAAACACGCTGGAAACAAGTGACGCACCACGCCGACCCGGGAAAGACTCCCCTGCGCGTGCCTGACGCTCTGAGCGATGAATGCCTGTTCAGGCAGCCGCCCGCTTGGCGCGCTCTTCCTCTGCCTTGAGCAGATCGAGGGCGACGTCAACGATCATGTCTTCTTGCCCGCCAACCATGCGGCGACGCCCCAGCTCGACCAGAATATCGATGGTCTTCAGACCATACTGCTGCGCTGCATTCTCGGCGTGACGCAGGAAGCTGGAATAAACACCGGCATAACCGAGCGCGAGCGTTTCCCGGTCAACGCGCACCGGTCGATCCTGCAAGGGCCGCACAATATCGTCGGCAGCGTCCATGAGTGTGTACAGATCACACCCATGATTCCAGCCCATGCGCTCGGCTGCTGCGATAAACACTTCCAGTGGCGCGTTGCCCGCGCCCGCACCCATGCCGGCAAGACTCGCATCAACGCGATCACAACCTTCTTCAACGGCGACGATCGAGTTGGCCACACCCAGACTCAGGTTGTGATGGGCATGCATGCCGGTGTGTGTTTCAGGCTTGAGGACATCCTTGAACGCGCGGAAGCGGTCGCGGATGTCATTCATGTTGAGCGCGCCACCCGAATCCACCACGTAGACACAGACGGCACCGTAGCTTTCCATCAGCTTCGCCTGCTCCGCAAGACCTTGCGGCGTATTCATATGACTCATCATCAGGAATCCGACCGGCTCCATACCGATCTCGCGCGCATACTCGAGATGCTGTTTAGAAATATCGGCCTCGGTACAGTGGGTCGCCACCCGAACCACGCGCGCCCCGGCGTCGTAAGCGGTGCGCAAATCGTGCACCGTACCGATTCCCGGAATCAGAAGCGTGGCAATCTTGGCGTGGCTGAGTTCGGACGCTGCCGCTTCAATCCACTCCACGTCAGTGTGCCGCCCAAATCCGTAGTTAAACGACGAACCCTGCAGTCCGTCGCCATGCGCAATCTCAATAGAATCCACGCGTGCCTTGTCGAGTGCGCGTACGATTGTTTTGACATCGTCGACACCATACTGGTGACGGATAGCATGCGATCCATCGCGCAGGGTGACATCGGAAATGTATATTTTCTTGTCCATCAAAATATCCTCCTTCAGGCTGCTTCGACTTCGGCAGCAGAGAGCACGCGCTCAGCGAGCTTCTCGCCGGTTGCCAGTGCTGCAGACGTCATGATGTCGAGGTTGCCGGCGTACGCAGGAAGGTAGTGCGCCGCGCCTTCCACTTGCAAAAACACCGAAGTCTTCAATCCGGTCATCTTTCCAACGCCTGAAATGTTCAGCGGATTCTGCTCGTCAAAGGTCTCGAACTGCACGCGTTGTTTGAGACGATAGCCAGGAACATAAGCATTGACCTGCGCCACCATCTTCTCGATCGCGGCCTCGACCTTGGCTGTGTCCACGATCTCGGACAGGACATACACCGTGTCTCGCATCAGTAACGGCGGCTCTGCCGGGTTGAGGACGATGATGGCCTTGCCTTTTCTGGCGCCACCAATCACCTCGATCGCTTTCGAGGTTGTTTCGGTAAACTCATCGATGTTGGCACGCGTGCCCGGACCGGCCGACTTGCTGGCAATCGAAGCGACGATCTCGGCGTAATGGACCTTGGCCACACTCGCCACCGCCGCCACCACCGGAATGGTTGCCTGACCGCCACAGGTCACCATGTTGACGTTGCTGGCGTCGAGGTGTTCCTCGAGATTGACCACCGGCACGCAGTAGGGACCAATTGCTGCCGGCGTCAGGTCGATCACCCGGATTGCCGGCTTTGCCTGGCGCAACCGCTTGTCGTTAGCGACATGGGCGCCTGCCGAGGTGGCGTCGAACACAATATTTATGTCGGCAAATTCCGGCATCGCGACCAGACCCTCGACACCTTCAGCAGTCGTTGCTACGCCGACCCGCCTGGCACGGGCGAGACCATCCGACTCCGGATCAATGCCAACCATGGCGCCCATCTCGATATTCTTGCCATTGCGCATCACCTTGATCATCAGGTCCGTGCCAATGTTGCCAGAACCGATAATCGCCGCTTTCAGTTTTGAATTCATATGCTTTCTGCCCTCCGGATCAGTGAGTCGAGAGGCGCCTCGGGCCCCGTGGGCCCGGAAATCCCCGCTCCATGGCGTGGCGCGTCTGAGTCGACTCTCAAGTATATCCCTGACGGCCAGACCCTGCTCCGCAGGATACAAAGGCGCCAGCATTCCGTCCGGATACTGCCGCCCGCTATCCCTTCCGGATGCGCAGACACTCCCTTGCGGATTGGTTCGCATCGCAAGTCTCCATTAATATGGACCCTTTCGCGTGGCCCGGTCCGACCAGACCAGGCCCACCAAGCCAGGGGGAACAGAAAAATGAACAAGCTCGACCTAAAGGGCCGATGTGCCGTGGTCACCGGGGGTGCATCCGGAATTGGAGAGGCCACAATCAGAAGAATGGCCGACTCCGGCGCCAATGTCGCCATCTGGGACATGAACGAGACGGCGATGAAAAAGATTGCCAGCAGCATCAAGGGCGTCAAGACCCACACCTGCAAGGTCGATGTCTCAAAACTCGATCAGGTAGAAGCCGCATTCAAGTCAACACTGGCGGCATTCGGGAAAGTGGACGTGCTGGTCAACTCCGCAGGTGTTGCCGGCGTCAACACGATGGTATGGGAATATCCCGCCGATGAGTGGCGGCGCGTCGTCGACATCAACCTCAATGGCACCTTCTACACCTGTCGCACCGTGGCAGCGCACATGAAGGAAAACAAGTATGGCCGCATTGTCAATCTGTCTTCGGTTGCCGGCAAGGAAGGCAATCCAACCGCGTCGGCCTACTCCGCCGCGAAAGCCGGCGTCATCGCTCTGACCAGATCGCTCGGCAAGGAACTCGCCACCGACGGTGTACTCGTCAACGCTGTAACGCCAACAACGGTGAACACGCCCATCCTGGAACAGGTCTCTCAAGCCCACATTGACTATATGAAGTCCAAGATTCCCATGGGACGTCTGGGCGAGCCGGAAGAACTTGCCGCCCTGATCACCTGGCTGTGCACGGAAGACTGTTCGTTCAGCACCGCTGCGGTGTTTGATGCGTCGGGCGGACGAACAACTTACTAGCCAAAACGCTCTCAGCACGGAGAACGCGGAAGACGATAGAAAAACAGGCAAAAAACTTCACCACGAAGACACAAAGGACACCAAGAATCACAAAGCACACTGATTCTGTTCATATCTTGCTTTACTTCGTGTCACTTTGTGCCTTCGTGCTTTCGTGGTGAGTGTTTTGGTTTGCCTCGGGGTTCTTCGCGGTGAAAGAGTTTTCCGGGCACTTGTCGAATCCGAATACCCCATCAACACACGAACATTTGGTTAAAGGACTGGAAACATGAAAATGAAGGCCGCAGTCATCAGGGAAATGGGACTGGAAAAACCCTACGAAAAATCTCGCCCCATGCAGATCGAAGAAGTCGAACTGGCCCCGCCGGGCGAGCGTGAAGTGCTGGTGCAAATCATGGCGGCGAGCCTGTGTCACTCGGACCTGTCGACGGTCAATGCCGACCGGCCGCGCCAGATGCCAATGGTGCTCGGTCACGAAGCTGCCGGCGTCATCGTCGAGTGTGGCCCCGGCATTACCGATGTAAAGCCCGGAGATCATGTGGCCCTGGTGTTTGCACCGAGTTGTGGCGAATGCATTGCCTGCAAGGAGGGCCACCCGGGCCGTTGCGAGCCGGGGCAAAAATCCAATGCAGCGGGCACCTTGCTGGGCGGTGCGATCAGGTTGAGTCAGAACGGTCAGATCGTCTATCACCACGTCGGCGTTTCCGCCTTTGCCGAATACTGCGTCGTAAACCGGGGTTCGCTGGTTAAGATCGACGATCAATTGCCGTTCGACGAAGCGGCGTTGTTCGGGTGCGCCGTGCTCACCGGTGTCGGCGCAGCGTTGAATACTGCCAAGGTTTTCCCGGGCGCGAGTGTCGCCGTCGTCGGACTGGGCGGGGTTGGACTCAACGCGCTGATCGGCGCGAAGGTCGGTGGCGCGGCCCAGGTCATCGCAATCGACATACACGACGACAAACTCGAACTGGCGAAACAACTGGGCGCCACTGCCGTCGTCAATGCGAAAGACGAAGACGCGATCGAGCAGGTCAAGGAACTGACCAACGGGGGTGTCGATTTCGGTTTCGAAATGGCCGGGTCTGTTCAGGCGATGGAACTCGCCTATCGCATTACCCGGCGCGGTGGAACGACCGTCACCGCAGGGCTGCCGCACCCCGAAGCGCGCTGGCCGCTTCAGCACGTCAACCTGACAGCCGAAGAGCGCACGGTAAAAGGTAGCTACGTGGGGTCGTGCGTGCCTACCCGCGACGTACCTCGCTACATTGATCTCTACCGCAAAGGCATGCTGCCGGTGAACAAATTGATGAGCGACCACATCAGCCTGGAACAAATCAATGAAGGCTTCGACAGACTGGCGTCAGGACACACGGTACGCCAGATCATCATGATGTGACCTGTTCGGCGAGACTGCCGCGACAATCTTCCAACCACAGAGACACAGAGACACAGAGACACGGAGAAAGTCAGAATCGAGACCAACAACAAGAAATCATCAGCGCGTCAGCTCATCATCACAAATCCTGAACCTGGTCGGCGCCGCGGCAACAAAGCCTGCGACCTCCTTTCTTGTTTTTGCTTCTCTCTGTGTCTCTGTGTCTCTGTGGTTCAATTAATCGTTTCCACACTAGATTAGATAAATGAGTTCACCACGTTACCGCGCCGAATCGCTTACAGATTTCGCAACCAACCTGCTGGACAAGGCGGGAATGGATAACGAAAAATCGAAGGTCGTCGCCGAGATCCTAGTAGAGGGTGATCTGCTCGGTCATAACACGCACGGTCTGCAACTGCTGGGGCCATACCTGGAAGACATTGACAAAGGCGAACTCACAACCAGCGGGCAACCACGCGTAATCGCGGATCTACCGGCCGCGGTGGCCTGGGACGGCATGCGCCTGCCCGGCACCTGGCTTACTGCGAAAGCCGTCGACCTCGCCTGTGATCGTGCAGCTACCTACGGCACCTGCACCGTCACCATCGCCCGCGGACACCACATCGCCTGCCTTGCCGCCTATCTCAAACGCGCTACCGATCGCGGGCTGATGGTGCTGGTTATTTCCTCTGCTCCGGAGAATCATTCAGTGGCGCCGCACGGCGGACGCGCCGGCGTGATCACACCCAACCCGATTGCCGCCGGCTGGCCGACCAATGGCGATCCGGTAATGATCGATGTTTCCATGTCTATTACCACCAACGGAATGGTCGGCCGGCTCGCCAAGGAAGGCGGGCGGTTACCCGGAAAATGGCTGATCGACGCAGATGGCAAACCGACCGACGACCCGACAGTGATTACGCGCGAACCACCTGGTTCCCTGCTGCCGATCGGCGGCGTCGAATACGGGCACAAAGGATATGCGCTGGGGTTACTGGTCGAGGCAATGACCATGGGCTTGTGCGGTCACGGCCGGGCGGACCCGATTGAAGGATGGAGCGGTGAAATATTCGTGCAGGTATTGAACCCGGCGCTGTTCGGCGGAGCTGATGCATTCCTGAGACAAACCACCTGGACCGCCGATGCCTGTCGGGCAACGCCTCCGCGCCCGGGGGTGGAGCGGGTGCGCCTTCCGGGCGAAGCGGGGTTGCGCCGCCGCGAGAAACAGTTGCGAGATGGCGTCGAGTTATACCCGGCGATCATGCCGGCGCTAACGCCCTGGGCAAACAGACTCGACGTCGCGCTTCCCGACTCGCTGGAATGACACCGGCGCAAGCACATCGCCGCGCGCTACTGCTCATGGTCGGCGCAACGTTGTGCTGGTCCAGCGCCGGAGTTCTTGTGCGCAACATGCAAATTACCGACAGCTGGGAGATCACGTTCTGGCGCTCGGTCTTCATGGCATTGTTTCTCGGCGGCTGGCTTTGGCAACAGCACGGCGGCGAAGCATGGCAAAGAATTCGCGCCGTCGGCGTGCCGGGGCTGGCGTCCGGGTCCCTGCTGACCGTCATGTTTATCGGCTTCATTTTTGCGGTGTCGCACACAACTGTCGCCAATACGCTGATTGTCATCAGCAGTGCGCCTTTCTTCGCAGCACTCTTCGGGTGGCTGTTCCTTCGCGAGCATGTTCCCCTTCGCACGTGGCTGGCCATGTTCGCCGCATTTCTGGGCATTGTGGTCATGTTCCTCGGCGCAACCGCACACGACCGCTGGACGGGGGCACTGATCGCCGTAGTGGTGCCAGTGGGTTATGGTCTCAACGTCGCGCTGCTCAGACACATGCATGCAACCGTGGACATGATTCCGGCTGTCCTGGTTGCGGGTGTGATCTCGGCGGCGCTCACCCTGCCCCTGGCATTGCCGATTTCGGCAAGCGGACGCGATTTCGTTCTGCTCGCTATCATGGGTGCTGTCCAGCTTGGTCTGGGATGCGTATTGATGACCATTGCATCGCGTGCACTTTCCGCAGCTGAACTCGGCCTGGTGTCGATACTTGAGACAGTTTTCGGTACCTTGTCGGTATGGGTGCTGGTTGGCGAGCGTCCAAGCGACGCCGCCCTGATAGGCGGCGCAATTGTGATCGGCGCACTGGCGATCAACCAGTTAATTGCGCTACGTAAACACAAGGGTGCGGCACCTGTCGTCATAACCTGAGGAAACCAACATGAGTGAAGCGGCAGATCTGACCGAGCGACTGGAAAAACTGTATACCGGAGCAGTGCACGATGTACTACGCACCATGGGCCATGGCAACTGCGTGCTTCCGAACGAGATCAAGTCACTCGATCCAGCCGTAAAACTGGCTGGCGAGGTCTACACCGTCAGCGGGCACATCGACCAGTCACGTGACCCGCACGACACCCTGGTGCAATGGACCGGTCTGCTTTCAGCAGCACCCTCGGGAAAAGTGCTGGTATGCCAGCCCAATACCCATATGGTGGCCCTGATGGGCGAATTGTCAGCAGAGACCCTGCATTACAAGAAAGTCCGCGGCTATGTCGTCGACGGTGGCTGCCGCGACACCGAGTTCATCCTGAAGATGGGGTTTCCGGTGTATTGCAGCTTCAACACGCCTGCGGACATCGTCGCCCGTTGGGTTCCGGACCGCTTTGGCGAACCAGTGACCATCGGCACTGTCACCATCAGAACCGGTGACTACATCCTGGGCGACCGGGACGGTATGGTCATACTGCCAGCGGAGATCGCGCAGGAGGTCGTCAGTCGCACCGAAGAGGTGGTATCCACCGAAAACAAGGTGCGCACAGCCATTCTCAACGGCATGGATCCGCAGCAGGCTTACCTGAAATTCGGGAAGTTCTGATGGCACGGCATCACGAAGCGGTGTCGCGGCATGGCGACCGGCAAGAAGCCATGCATGGTAAAAGCCATCCTGATTACCCGGCTGACGACAACCCGTTCAGCACGACCGCCAGGGGTGGCGCGTAATGTCGCAACCATCCGCTCACCGGCAGGTTCCCGGAGGCCAGCCTGGCACTTTCGCTTCGAGGAGTGCACCTGGGTCGAAGCTGCTGGCAGGCAATCGAGAGTCGCTTAATTATCAATGGCATATGGCCTGACACTTGCACGAAAATGGCGTCTCGCGAGGCCACTTTCGGCTCTCGGCAGCAGCATCCGGCTTCAGCAGGAGGAAAAATGATGTCGACCAATCCCTACGCAGCACCCGCGACCAACGTTGCCGACGTTCCAGAGCCGGCTCGTGAAGGAAATTTCATCGCGACAGGCCGATCCCGCCCTGCCGGCAACGGATGGGACTGGATCAAATCAGCAAGAGAACTCACCAGGCCCCGCGTCGGTTTATGGATGGGAATACTCATCGTTTTCGTGGTCATCACCGCCGGGTTCAGTGCGGTTCCAGTGATTGGGCCTCTGGCGATGTACTTCATCATGCCGGTCATGTTGGGCGGCATCATGCTTACCTGCGACAAAGCCTTCAAGGGAGAAGACATCACGTTCGGTGATTCTTTCGCCGGGTTCCGAACCCACTTCGCCCGGCTCGCCGGTGTAGGGCTGGCAACGCTGCTGATGTATCTGATCATCTTCGCGGCGGTCGCCGTGATATTCGGTTCAGGCGCCGCACTGGTACTGTCCGGCGTCAGCAAGCCGGAAGCTTCTGATCCGGCCTTCGTCATCGGCGTACTGATTGCCGGCCTGGTCGTCATGTCGCTGAGTGTCCCGGTCTACATGGCACTGTGGTTCAGCTACGCGCTGGTGACGTTAAACAATTACTCCGTCATACAGGCATTGAAAACCAGTTTCTCCGCATGCACGAAGAATATGTGGGCTTTCCTCGTTTACGGCGTCATGATGCTGCTGCTTGCGATTGCCGCCTCGATTCCATTCATGCTTGGATGGCTGATTCTTGGTCCGGTTCTGTTCGCATCGCTTTACACGGGTTACCGCGATATCTACTACGAAGCATGACCCCTGGATTGTGCTCGACACTGCGCGCCAGGTAGCCACTCCGGAAGGTATTGAAATTACACTCCGGGTCGCCGGCCCGGTACCGCGCGCGCTTGCCTATCTGATCGACCTGCTGATACGCGGTGTTGTTCTGATTGTTTTGATGATTGCAGTAGCGGCACTGGGTGAGTTTGGAAAGGCATTGCTTCTGCTCGCCGCCTTTTCGCTCGAATGGCTGTATCCGGTCTTTTTCGAAGTCATGGCAGCAGGTGCCACACCAGGCAAACGGGTCATGGGGCTGATGGTTCTCAACGACGACGGCACGCCGGTACGCTGGCCCGCGTCCCTCACCCGCAATCTGCTTCGGGCGCTCGATTTCCTGCCCTTCCTGTATTTCACCGGTTTGTGCGCCATGATCGCCAATCGCGACTTCAAGCGTCTTGGCGACCTCGCTGCCGACACCCTGGTCGTGTACCGGGAGCGCAAACCAGCGGCAGCAAGCATCCCCGTATCGGCCCCCGTTGCACCGCCCGCTGCACTGTCGCTATCCGAGCAGCGAACGCTACTCGAGTTTGCCGGGCGATCTGCCCGCATCACGCCCGAACGCACTGCTGAGCTCGCCGAAATCGTTATGCCACTCACTGGCCAAAACACCGGTGAGGCGGCGGTACAACGCCTGATCGGCATCGCAAACCATCTGATCGGCAGACGATGAAGCAGGCCACGTTCGAAGCTCGCTACCTCGCCGAAATCGAACGCTTCGAGAAATGGCTCGACCTCGGCCCGAAGCAATGGCGCAAAACGCAAAATGACCCGGCTGCCGGCCTTGAGACCGGTGATATGCCAGCTGCCTACCGGCAGCTCTGCCAGTTAATGGCGCTGGCCCGGGACCGGCAATACAGCCCCGATCTGGTCGACAGGCTCAATCATCTTGTGCTGCGCGGACACCATGTTCTGTACGGGCCGGCTGGCGGACAACGCGCACGGTTGTTGGCGTTTCTGGCAGGAGGGTTTGCCGCCACGGTGCGCGCCGAGCGAAAGCTGGTATTCACCTCGGCACTGCTTTTTTTCGGCCCGTTGCTACTTTTGCTCAGTGCACTGCAGTGGTACCCGGACTTCGTCCTGCATTTTGTCTCACCCGTCCAACTCGCCCAGTACGAGGAAATGTACGACCCGGCAAACGCGCGTCTGGGCCAGCGCGACTCGGACGACAACGTCATGATGTTCGCTTTCTACATCTGGAATAACGTCAAGATCGGCATTCAGACATTTGCCACAGGCCTGGCATTCGGCCTGGGCAGCATTTTTTACCTTCTGTTCAACGGCACCGTTATTGGCGCAATCGCCGGTTACCTGACCGCTGTGGGTCATGGCAAGCCGTTCTGGTCATTCGTTGCTGGACACAGCGCGATGGAACTTATTGCGATTGTGCTATCGGGTGCGGCCGGACTGAAACTCGGAGCCGCCCTCATTGCGCCCGGAAACCAGACACGAAAAGCGGCACTGATCGATGCGGCCAGACCAGCCATACGAATTATGTACGGCGCCGCCTTGATGTTTCTGATCGCCGCTTTTATCGAAGGGTTCTGGTCGCCGCTGAAGAGCTTCCCGGTGCCCGTCAAATACGGTGTCGGTATCGCACTTTGGGTGCTGGTTCTGACTTACTTCCTGCTCGCGGGGCGCAAACGTGCAGCTTGAGCGCATGGCGGTTAGCGTAAGGCCACGGTCGGGTTGGGAGTCAATTGACCTTGGTTTCCAGATGGCCCGGCAGTGGTGGAAGCAAACGTGGGCAATCTGGTTGGCACTCTATGTTCCGGTTGCCGTCGTTGCACTGATGGCATTTTCCAACCCCTTCCATGCCGTGCTTTTGCTCTGGTGGCTCAAGCCGCTGTTTGACCGGGCGGTACTGCATGGACTCAGCCGCCTGGTGTTCGGCGAACAACACAGCGTCGCCAATACGATTGGCGCCGCACGCGACTGGATGCGACCAGGGTTGTTTGTCGCTCTGAGCTTGCGCCGCTTCGAACCGGCGCGCAGCTTTGCGTTGCCTGTCACAGCGCTGGAGAAACAAACCGGCAAACCAGCCCGGCAACGGCGCGCCGTGCTCGGTAGCCGCCTGCGCGGCACTGCCATCTGGCTCACCCTGGTGTGCTTTCACCTTGAGATCATTACGATGATTTCCCTGTCCGCCGTTGGGAGCATGCTGATACCGTCTGGCGCGGAGATCCCCGGATACGGTAGTGGTGGCAACCCCGGCGGATCCGGTTATTTTGATCTGACATCATGGTCTCTGGCGCAAGCCATATGCTACGCGACGGCCGTTTCACTGATCGAGCCGTTTTACGTTGCAGCCGGTTTCAGCCTTTATCTGAATCGGCGAACCATTCTCGAAGGCTGGGACCTGGAAATCCGCTTGCGCCAGATCGGGAGCCGGCTGAAGTCTGCCGCCACCACATCGGCAGTCATGTTGCTGTGCGCCGCTGTTTTTGCCGTTTTTGCCCAGCCCACCGCCTATGCCAGCGAAACAAACACAACGAACGCTGCGGAAGAGATCGCGCAAGTTCTTGCCGACCCGGCGTTCGAGCAATACCGGGACATCACTCGATGGCGCGCGCTTCCCACCGTAGAAAAACCGGCCCGTTTCAACCAGTTCTGGCGAAATACGTCGCTGTTACTGGCTGATGTTTCCCAGAGATTACTCTGGGCGGCAATGGCCATCCTCGTTGTGATTCTGCTGTTCTCATTTCGAAAATTCGCCCCCGAACCGCGCGCTCAACAAGTGCAAGGCGATACCGAAACGGCTAATTTATTCGGCCTGAATATCACGCCCGAGTCCTTGCCTGACGATATTTCCGGTGACGCTTCGGAGCTCGCCAGGCAGGGACGGCTACGAGAAGCCCTTTCGCTGCTCTATCGCGGTGCCCTGGCGACGCTGGTGCACTGTCACCGCGTCGCAGTACGCGCGGGGGATACGGAAAGCCAATGCGCTCAGTCAGCCAGTTCCGCGCTAAATGAATCCGGTGCCGCGTACTTCCTCTCCCTCGTGGCAACCTGGCAACAGCTAGCGTACGGTAAGCGGATGCCGGAACAACGCCAGGTTGAAGCTCTTTGCCGCGACTGGAGCACCCATTTCACCGCGCTCGCCATGTCATCCTCAAAAGCAGACCCATGAGCCTGCGAGAAACGCTCATAGTGATTCTGGTCGCCGCCATCGGACTCGCCGGTACCGCGTGGTTTCTCGCGACACATGAACGGGTAACCGAGTCGACGTGGACAGGGTTTCAGGGAGAGGCACGGCGAAACCCCTGGCTTGCCGCCCAACACTTTCTCAACCGGGTTGCGACACCGGCAGAGGAACTGCGATCGCTTCCCGAATTGCGCAGGTTGCCCCCGAATGCAACATTGATTGTGCCGCAGGCGCACCAGACAATTTCCGCCGGCTTGCTCGAAGCTCTCGTTTCATGGGTACGCGAAGGCGGTTACCTCATCGTCGAGGCTGAACACCCGAAGCAAAGCGATCCGCTACTGGAGGCGTTCAGCGTTCAGCGCAGTGCTGTCAACCCCAGCGATCGTGTCCGCATGATCGAGGGCAAGAACGATGGCCACGCCTATCAGATAAAACTACCCAACGCGGCAGCACCCGCTGCGCTTAACCTGAAACGCACCGTCTCTCTGCAATCCAGTGACGCCTGGTTCCGTTCCGAAACAGGCAACGGTTCATCCCTTTTGGCACTGCGATTTGGCGACGGTGTGGTCACGGCTGTGAGCGATCTGGATTTCCTGACCAACGGCGCAATCGGCACCCTGGATCATGCCCGGTTTCTATGGGATCTGGTCCGGCTGAGCGAGTTCGCGAAGTCGGTAGAACAGGCCGACGTCCCGGGGACAAAAACAGTTGAGAGTGGGCAAACCGTCCTGTTCTTCAACCGCCCTGACAAGTTGTCGCTGCCCGACTGGCTACGAAAGAATGCCTGGGCGCCACTGGTCGGCGGCGCGATCGCCCTTGTGCTGTGGTTGTGGCGCGTCATCCCGAGATTTGGACCAATTGCACCTGACGCCGCACGGGCGCGGCGCAGCTTGCTAGACCATCTGCGCGCAAGCGGACGCTTTCTCTGGTCGAACGGGCACGCAACGCGGCTACTGGAATCATCGCGCGAAGCCTGCTTGCGCGAAGTCGGCCGGTCGTTACCCTACTTCCGGAGCGCAACACCACAAGCACGCCTGTCGCATCTGGTACAGGTGCTCGGCATCAAGGAAGAACACGCGCGCTACCTGGTCCAACCGCAACGCGGCGGCAGCATGCTGCAATTCCTGCACACGGTACGTGCTTACCAGCGCATCTATTCCCGCCTCACGGCACGCCAACCCAGACCGTCTGCGCGGCCCGATTGAACTGGTCGCACAAAAACAGATTGCCATCGCAAACATTGACGAAGACGAGATCGATCCATGAAACTCCAACAGCAACAACTAGAGCAAGCACATACGATTACCCGCGACTTGCGCGCCCAGATCGGCAATGCGGTTGTCGGCCAGGACAGCACTGTCGACCAGACGCTCGCCGTGCTGATCGCGGCAGGACACGTTCTGATTGAGGGCGTACCCGGTCTCGGCAAGACCTTACTGGTCAGAGCGCTGGCCAGAACGTTCGGTGGTGAGTTCGCCCGCATCCAGTTCACACCGGACCTGATGCCGGCCGATGTCACCGGCCACACACTCTATGATCAAAACAGCGGTCAGTTCACCACGCGACGTGGACCGGTGTTCACCAATTTGCTGCTCGCTGATGAAATCAACCGGGCCCCTGCAAAGACGCAGGCGGCGCTACTGGAAGTGATGCAGGAGGGTCAGGTCACAATCGAAGGCAAATCACACCAACTCGAACAACCGTTCATGGTGCTGGCAACCCAGAACCCAATCGAACAGGAAGGCACCTACGCGCTACCGGAAGCACAGCTCGACCGTTTCCTGATGAAGGTGCGCATCGATTACCCGGAACCCGACGAGGAAATAGAAATGGTGACCCGTGTCACCGGCAACCAGGTTGGCGAAACGCTCAACGTGTCACAGGTGAGCAGTATCGTCAGCCCTGAAGACATCGTCATGCTGCAAAGCGCGGCTACTTCGGTGCATGTCGACGACACCGTGTTCGACTACGCAGTGCGCATCGTACGGGCAACCCGAAACTGGAGTGGCGTTGCTGCCGGAGCGGGGCCGCGCGGCGGTATTGCGCTGGTACGCGCAGCACGCAGTGCTGCGCTGATGGGAGGCCGCACCTTCGTCACACCGGACGACATCAAGATGGTTGCGCTGCCGGCACTGCGCCACCGCATCACCCTGACTCCGGAACTGGAAATCGAAGGACACTCTACCGACAGCGTACTCGAGCGTGTGCTCAGTGACGTCAAGGCGCCACGCAGCTAGCCCCAACATCATGATCGGTACTGGCAACACAAAATGATGTCGCAACTGGCACAGGCAAATAAACGAGCATGCTGATTCCTTCACGCAGACTCGTGCTGCTGTCGGTCACGCTGTGCGCAAGCGGATTGGCGGTTTCGTTTTTCAAGGCACTTGCTCCGGTCTGGCTTGGCGCGGCGCTATTGTTGCTGAGCTCGACACTGGTCGATGCGGCGCGCGTTCGCCGCATCGCCACACCTGTTGCCGGCCGCCAGGTCGCAGGGTCGCTGCCACTGGGCGTCACCAGCGAGGTGCGAATCCGGATCGAGAATCGCCTCGGACGCCCGTTGAGCGTCGATATGTTTGATCTGCACCCGCCGCAACTTGACGCCGAACAATTGCCGCAATCAGTGGTACTCCCGGCCAGTGGCTGGTCCGAAGTACATTACCTGATTCGCCCGCACGAACGCGGCGACACTGAATTTGGTCGCGTTCAGCTGCGCATCACTTCACCGTTCGGTTTCTGGCAAATTCAGCGCCAGGCCGGCCAGCCGGAAACGGTTCGCGTCTACCCCGACTTTGCACGCCTCTCCGGATTCGCGCTGATGGCAACCGATCATCGGCTGTCACAGATCGGCGTGTTGCAGCGCCGACGCCGGGGTGAAGGTATGGATTTTCATCAACTGCGCGAGTACCGGGAAGGCGACGCGCAGCGACAAATCGACTGGAAGGCCAGCGCCCGGATGCAAAAAATGATCTCACGCGAATATCAGGACGAGCGTGATCAGCAAATCGTGATACTGCTTGACTGCGGGCGACGCATGATCGCGCGCGACGATGCCATTTCCCACTTCGACCATGTTGTGAATGCCGCACTGCTGCTGGCTTACGTGGGGCTGCGCCAGGGCGATGCGGTCGGCTTGCTGACCATGTCCGGTCCGGCTCGCTGGCTCTCACCGCGAAAATCACGCGCCACGGTCAACACCATCCTCAACGGCGTTTACGATCTGCAACCGACTGTCGCCGCCAGCGACTATCATCTTGCCGCCCAGGATCTGATGCAAAGGGTGCGCAAACGCGCGCTGGTTGTCGTGTTATCCAATCTTCGCGACGAGGACGACGACACCCTGGCGCCCGCCCTCAAGTTGCTCAAGTCGCGCCATCTGGTGCTGTTCGCGTCGCTGCGCGAAAACATTCTGTCCCGCGCGCTTGCCGCACGCGTTGACACTTTCGACCGGGCCATCACTCATGCAGCGGTCGCCGACTACCTGCATAGTCGCAGGCAGATGTTCAACCGCCTCGAAGGATTGGGCGCAACCTGCGTAGATGTCGAACCGGAGCAACTGCCAATCGCGCTGGTGAACCGCTATCTTGAAATCAAACGCAGCGGCCGTCTCTAGCGCAAGTCCTGTTGACTCGTATCAAGACACTCCCTGCAAGTACAGCGCAGAATTAAAAAGTTATCTTGCAGCGAGTTTTAAAATGAAAACACTCTACAGAGCCATGGTCCTGATTGGCGCTATCGCGCTGCTTGGCACGTCTGCCGCCTTGGCGGACGCGCTCGACAAATGTCCGGACCCGGAAGCAGCCCGGCAATGGGTAAGAGCCTGCATGCAGGAAAATCCCTACAACACCAGGGAAAGCTGCGAACAAAGGGCGTTGGAAAAGTTCTGCAAGGACGAATAACTACGGGGTTTTCTTTTTCGTTGTGTTGGGCGACGGCAGACCCTTTTTAAGCGAGTTGGTCAGTTCGTCAACGGGATTACTGGCGGTGCGGCCTTTTTCGACAATTGCTGCGCACGGATCGTCCGACGCACTCATCCTGCGAAAGAAATTTGTCGCCAGAAGCGATACGCCCAGCGTCGCCCAGGCAGCTCCGCCCTGGAGGACAACATTCTCGGTGTCGAGCCCGACCTTGGGTTTATCCAGTGTGCCTCCGATTTTCGCAAAATCCCCCGCGACATCGAGAAAGCTGAGGCTGAACCACTGCCGCCGCACGGCTTTGAAGCCGAACAAAATCTCTCGCGTAGAGAGGTTAATGGCGCCACTGCCAAGAATATCCACGCGCTTGAAACGCAACGCAATGCCGTCCGGCGAACTCGCAATGCCATCCTTCACGTCAAAGCGAGCCGCCGCACATACCAGCTCACTATATTCATCTGCCTTCTTCTTACCGGGCACCAGCGTGGTCAGAAGGTCAGCCGACACGGCCTGTATGACAAACGGGGACTTGCCTACCCCCATTTTGCCGGGGCCCATGAACACGAGCACTTCGCCCACGGAAGACGCGTAGATTTCACGCCACGTCTTCCCGGCACCGGCGAGTTGCGCCCGTCCCGATAGAGGCGGCGCCTTTGATGCTGCCACAATGGCGCTCGCTGGCTTGAGCGCATCCAGGTCCAATCCCCGTACGCTGGCACTAAAGGCAACAACTGCAACGTCCTTACGAGCATCGAACTGCATGGAATACTTGCTGTTGCCCTCCGACGTTGTCACCGTGACATCGAGAAGACCACGGTCCAGACTCGACTCAAGAAGAAATTCGTCGAGTTCGAAAGGCGGCGCAACCAGGCGCTTGATAGCAAGGCGCAACTTGCCATCAAATGCTCTGATCCGCTGTAAGTTGATCGGCCGATCTGCAGCCGAAACGGCTGCCCCTCCCGGAGCCGGATCTGTTTTCGCCGGAATCCAGGGACCCACGTCGATCAGTTCGCTGGAAAGATCAGCGTTCAACCTGGGCCGATCCTTGTAGGCGAACCGAATAGTTCCGGCAAGATCACTCTGCCCTGATCGCACAGTGAGTCCGTTCAAGGCGATCGTGCCGTCGGAGAGCAAGACCTGCCCGTTCGCCGAAAATGGCACATCAGGCAAAGGTGATTCTGCAATTATCAGCGGCAGGCGAGACAGGCTGTCGACCGTCACTTGAGCATCGAACGGCGAACGAGACGGGTTACGAAGATCGTCAATCGTGCCAACGAGTGCTGCACGACCACCCTCCGATTTTGCAACCAGTCGGAGCGGTATGTTTCGCCCGGCGACCAAAGGCCCAAGCGAGGTATTCGCGGTGAACACAACGGTTTGTTGCTTGATCGTCGTGCGCAAGTCCGCCGTCAACCGCGGCCACGCCTGCTTCATGTCGAGTAGCTCGACCAGGCTTCCACCAGTCAGGGTCAACTCAAGGGGAAATTCTCCGAATCGCCCTTCGAATTGCGCGCGCGTGCCCGCCCCCTGGCCGGAAATAATACTGGCCTTCTCCACTACCAACGCCTCCTCCCGGTCAGGTAGCATGAGTTGGAGTTCCTGAGCGCGTACTGCAAGGTTCGCTCCTGTAATCCAGGCACGCGGAGAACTGCCGTGCGTATCAAGCGTCACGGAAGCACTCTCAAGCGTACCGGTGACCGCTGATTCCGCCTTGAGAGCGTCGAGCAGTTTCCCGACATTAACCGACCCGGAAGAGATCGTAGCGCGCAGCCTCGCATCGTCGCTGCGCGCATCCAGTGTCGCCGAACTCCGCAATGCAACACCTGCCAGTGCCGCATCCAGGGATGACAACTGCAACCGCCCTGCGACCAGCCGCATCACCCCCTTCAACCGTTCGATGGGTATCGGCGCACCGTCAACGCGCCCGACATCAAAGCGCAGGTCAGCGTCAAGCGCTCTTAAAGGTGCCAGTGGCAGCGGCGCGTCAAGATTGGCATTTTTTTTTGCATCGCTACCGGTTTTGGTGTCACCTTTGCTGTTATACAGACTCGCAATGTCGATCACCGGCATTCTGATGCTGGCATCGACAGTCGGACGGTCACGTTTCCATTGCAGTCCGGCATCTGCCAGTACCTGCATCTCGGCTACCGAGCCGCGGAATTCGCGAACACCCAACCTGCCACCGTCGATCGTCGCCCGCGCCGAGAGGCCGGACACAGCAACGGGAAGACCCTTGATTTCCTGGGCGCGCAGGTGAAGATCCATGTTGACGGCGGTTATCCATCCGGGCGCACCCGTTTGCTGCTTTGGTTTTTCGTCTGCCAGCTCCCCGGATGCTTCGACTTCAAACGCCGACACATCCAGTTGCCCGACGCTGAGCGCGCCACTGAGAGTTGGCGGCGCGCCTTGCGCGAACTCGAGCTCTCCGGATATGGCGCTTTTCGCTACATCGCCACTCAGTTTGGTAACCGCCACTTGCCCGGCATCCGCTTTGATCCGCGCCGACAGATCAACGCGCAGCGGTTGCCGGAACGCGGGCGCACCAAGGAACTTCACCGCTTCGCTCGTATCACCTCTGGCATATGCCGCGATGTCGACAGACCACGCGTTTGCCAGCGCATTGATATCGCCTTCAACACCAAGCTCGAAATCGCCCATCGCAAGTCTGGCTTCCAACGGAACCATTCTGGTGCCATCAAGAATTTGCTCGATCGGCGCGGTAGTGCCCTCGAAACGGAAAGCGGCATCATCAAGCAGCGCCTCAAAACGCGCTACAGTCGGTGTGCCCCGGCCAAGAGACAGTTCGCCGGCGTCGATCAGGACGCGCGAGACCGCAAGCGGTGACTCCGCAGGAAGGCCTTCGAGCGAGAGTCGAAGTCCTGACATCCGGACCAGATCACCGTCGAACGTTGTCTTACCCGACAGCCGGTACGGCCCCCAACCGGGCAAGGACCGGCCAGCCAGCGATTCCAGCGCGTCAAGCCGTTTTCCCGCAATCGAAAAATCCGCGGCAAGTCCGTTGATGTCAAATGGTTTTGGCAGGATGATCTCGAGGTCGGCGCGAGCCGCCTCCGTGCGCACCGCGAGAGAAATCTCAACCGGTTTTCCTGCCAGCACACTCTGAAGCGAGGTATTCGCCTTCAGATCAGCGCTGATCGGCGTCTGTCGAAAAACTGCACTTGCATTGATCTCCAGTGGCTTGTCCGCACGCACCACCGCAGCAGCACTGTCGATACGCAGGTCTACCGAAGCACCTTTGTTATCGCGCCAGGTGATACTTGCATCGCGTAACAAGATCGCGTCAAAGTTCGGCAGCGTCGGCGTCTCTCCCGAATGGCCCGCGGCTTCGCCGGGCGAGAACACCCAGTTTCCGGTTCCGTCGCCACTTTGTTCCAGCAACAAATCCAGGCCCTGCACAGAGATGCTGCCGATTTCGATTCGGCCATGAATCAGCTCGATCAAGTCCAGGGTGACAGCACCTTCACTGGCAACGAGAAACTGTGGTCGCGACGCCCATTGCGGATTGGCCACGCTAACGCCGCTAATGACGATCGTTGGCTTCAGTGACAAACCAACCGACAGTCTTTCGGCCGTCACGGTGCGCCCCAGCGCCTGGGTCAGCTGGCGCTGGAGCGCAGGGCGGTAGGTATCAGCGTCTATCAACAGGACGGCAACGACAAGCGCTGTCAGCAGAACGGTGATTAAGCCGGCAGCCCACACACACACGATTGTCACTCGTCGCATTATTCGAGGCATCGCACAGAATCCAGAGACTGGTGGCCAAAAATTTAGTCTTCGTTACCTGGCCCGATCGCGCGCACCCTTTTCCGGCCGGCAGGTCGACAAAAGTGTAGCACGCGACTTTTTCCGTCTACTGCCACTTCAGAAGAACGTTTCTTCGCATCTTTGCGATAGCTTTGCGTCGTCCAGCCACACGGTCCGCAAGCGCAAACAATTTTCCCGATCGAGAGGTCGAAGTATCGGGCGCCGGCGTCAAAGAAAGATTCACCGCGCAAGCCGGTAAGCGGCTGAACACCGTCGGCCATGACGGCACCGTAAGGGTCTTCGGCACTACCGGCAAAGCGGACCGGACACCGGACTAATGAAAATGGAAAATACGAAGTGCACGATGAGCTGACACTGTTATCGAGCAATACCACACCAGTGCCGGCACTACTGTAGCCTCAAGCAACACTCAACGCCGTGACCTGCGAATACCGGCCACTGATCCCAATCAATCTTCACACTGAAGACGGCATTGGTCGGCACGGCTATCCGGAGCCTTACCTCAAACATTCATCGCGGTGATTCAGGATCTCGCGGATGCCCGTAACGGCATACGCATCGCGCCGATGCGCGACTGGCAACCGAATCGCCAAACCCTGAGCCAGGTGGGCTATGAAGCCCACCACGATCGCTCCGGCAGCGGCATCGATTGGAAAGATGGCAGCGTCGCACAGTACCGCATGACGCACATCTGCCGCGTCGCAGCAACACCACCGTCAGCCATTTTCCGTTTGGTTGCCCGTGGGCAAGGTGCACCATCGACAATCATTCCTTTCAGCAATAACAAGCGTGCTGGCGCAAATACATTCGCTCGTCCTCACCCCGGTATCGTTGTGTTCTTCACGAGAGCGCAGCTTTTTCTTGCGATGCGGCGGGAATACGGCCGCGGTACGATACCGCTGATTGCTTTTTTTCGTTGTAGAATTGGGTTCGGTGAGTGTATTCCGGCGGCGTATCAACGTGGTCCGCAAGCATTTATCGATACAACATAAAAACTCTGGGAGGAGTAACCAATGAACACGAGTTGGAAATATTCACTCGGTCGGCTCGGCGCAATTCTGGTGGCATTCGGAATTGCCACGGCGGCTGTCGCGGGCGACGTAACGACCGATCGGCTGATTCACAGCGAAAAAGAGCCAGAGAACTGGCTCAACCATCACGGCAACCTTGAAGCCCATCGCTTCTCGGGTCTGGCCCAGATCAACAAGTCCAACGTGAAGGAACTGAAGGTCGCCTTCACCTTCGCCATGGGCGGCACCGAAGGCGGCGGCAAGGAAATAATTGTTTTCCCGTTCGCCGGCCTGGAAGGCACGCCGGTCGCAGAAGACGGCTTCCTGTACCTGACAACTGGCTGGGGCGTTGTTACCAAGCTCGATACGCGCGGTGGTGTACCACGCGTCATCTGGCAATATGACCCGGCGCCCGATCGCGACTACTCCACGACGGTTGCCTGTTGCGGCATCAATAACCGCGGCGCGGTACTGGCGGGCAACATGGTCGTCTCCAAGGTCATCGACGGCCGTGTACTGGCCCTGAACAAAACTGACGGCAGCAAGGTCTGGGAAGTCCAGGTCGCTGATCCTGGCAAGGGCGAGGTCTTCACCGGTGCGCCGCTGATCGTCAAGGACATGGTTGTTGTCGGCATGGCGGGTGCCGAGTTTGGCGTGCGCGGCTGGATCGAAGCCATGGACCTGAACACCGGCAAGAAGCGCTGGCGCACTCACACGATTCCCGGACCGGGTGAGCCCGGCCACGAGACGTGGAAGGACAATTATGGCGCCTGGAAAACCGGTGGCGGCACAACCTGGGTCACGGGCTCATGGGATCCCGAGCTGAATCTCATTATCTGGGGAACCGCCAACCCGGGCCCGGACTGGGACAGCGCCTACCGTCCGGGTGACAACCTGTGGACCGACAGCACCATCGCACTCGATGCCGATACCGGCAAGATCAAGTGGGGCTTCCAGCACACGCCGAACGATCCGTACGACTTCGACTCCGTCGCTGAGAACACGTTTGTCGATACCAACGTCAACGGCAAGTTCGTGCGCGCTACACTGCACGCGAACCGAAATGGCTACGCCTACGCGCTCGACCGCGCAACCGGAAAGTGCCTGTGGGGCACACAGTTTGTCGCCGAGTTGAACTGGAGTGGCGGACTTGACGAGAACTGCAGACCCAATGCCTACGACCCGGACTCCGACGTTCAGAGCTACATGCCCGGCACCGCAGCTGGACGCGGCAATGCGACCAAGGGCCGCGGCGAAATCGAAGGTGTTCTGAAACCCGGCCACATGGGTGGCAAGAACTGGCCTCCGACCAGCTACAGCCCGGAGACCAACTTCTACTACATCCCGACTATCGAAGGCTGCAACAAGGCGTTCACCGAAGTCACCGAGCCGGGCAAGCACAAGCCGCGTCAACTGTTCCTCGGCGGCGCGCCTTTCTCGACATTCGATGACCCCGACTGCGGACGTATCGAAGGCAGTATTACCGCCATCGACGTACAAACGGGCAAGGTTGCACAGAAGCACTGGACCAAGTACCCGCAACTTGGCGGACTGCTCTCCACCGCAGGCGGCCTCGTGTTTGCCGGCTACGCTGAAGGCAAGGTCGCGGCGCTCGATGCCAACACGCTGGAAGAACTGTGGAGCTTCGAGACCGGTTCTGCCATCAACGCGCCGCCAATGACGTTCATGTCCAGTGGCAAGCAGTACATTGCCATCGAAGTGGGACTGGGCGGCGCCTGGCCGCAGTGGTTCGTCAGCGCCACGCCGGAACTGAAGTCCCAGGTACCGAGCAACGTGCTGTACGTGTTCGAATTGCCGAACTCGGCCCTGTAACCTGCGCAGGCCAACATCCGTGTTGGCCTGCCCGGTTCTAATGGCAAACTGCGGGACGGTCGCAAGGACGTTCCGCAGTTATCGTTTCGGGACGCAGCCGCTTAACTGGCAATTGTCGCGCGTAATACCTGCGCAGAGATCCCGTTACAACGATTTTCCTGATTGACTACAAAAACAGAAACTGAACGGCTATCAGCATGACAAAGACCGAAACCAAATTACTAAAGACCGCAGTTACCGCATTGTTCGCCTTTGCAGCATTTTCCATATCTGGATCATTCGTGCCGCTGACCTCATCGCTGGCACAGGCCGAGGAAGGAGACGACGGTCGGCCGGTGATCAATGTGCCCCGAGTCGGCGGACGGGAGTTATTCCAGTCCTGCGTGTTGTGCCATAAATATGACGGCAGGGGTGGACCAAGCGAAGGTGGCTACGGCGCGGACCTGCGCGTGACAACACTCACACACGCACAACTCGTGCACGTCATCACCTACGGCCGGCAGGCGCGCGGCATGCCGCCATTCAAGGGCCTGTTGGACGAAGACAAGATCGAAACGCTCGCCACGTTCATCAAGGAAGATCTCCGGCTCGAGGAATAGTGACGGGGATCGGTTCCACGCGATACGGGTGATTCGTATCGCGCGAAGCAGGACGGTCAGTTGCCGGACAGTTTTTTGGCCTGATTGATCTCATCCGCTGTCATCTTGTCGGCCAGGGTCCGGATCCACGGGTCGAGGTAGTCGATGCCGGCAGCGGCATCCTCGTTCAGCCACGCATACGCCTGCACGTAGTCCTTGTGTCCACCCCAGCCAAGCTGCATGTGGACCATCTTCAACAGACGTGCGCCATTTCTGTCACCTGCAGCCCCAAGCTGGCGTGACAGTCGCAACGCCTCCGAGAAGTCGCCAGATTCACGCCCTTCCTCGTACGCTGTGCGCCCCAGCCGGTAGAGCGCATAAGGGTCGCCCGCTTCGGCACGGCACTCGAGCCAACCTTCCCCTTCGGGGCAGTCAATCGAATCTTCGGCAGCGGTCGCCGCATTAGTCACGCTGACCATGAATATCGTTAAAGAAACTGCCAACACCGTTGCCGGCAAACTTCTGGTCCAAACCATAAACGCTCTCCTTACCGGGGGCGTTGCACTGCGGGCAAGCGCCGTTCGAACTCTGTCAAGAATTTCCGCATCCCGAATACCGTTACGGACCTGGTTCACTTCAATCCCGGAGCGCCGGCGAAGTACTCGTCCATACCCACCGTGTCAAAATAAAAATTCACCGATTCGAACTTCCCGCTTGAGGCCAGTTCGAATATCGCAACCACATTGATCTTGAGTGGTGCCCCTGAAGCCTTGTGCACGGCATCCCATTCGAATTCGACAGCACCGACGGGCCCGCTGACGATCATCCGCGTTGTGGTCCAGCTTGCATCAAAATTGTCGAATTCCCACCGGTAGTAATCGCCGAACTTCTGCATGCCCTCCTGGGTGGACCGGGGGCCGTGGCGTTTCACATTGTCGGTGAAATACTTTAACCACCCTGCGGGGTCGCCATCACGCATCGAGGAGTTGTATTCCATGATCGCGATCTTGACGATGCGCTCCACCTGCATCGCAACCGCCCCCGCTGCCACTGCCGGGCGCATGTGTAGCGACAGCAGCAGTGCTGCCGCAAATAAAAAGGACGTCCGCACCAAAAATGTGCTGATTACTCTTGCTCGTCTCATTGGGAAAATCTTTCTACGTTTCGGATTATCGTGCCCTTCGGACGGTATCACGCGCGATACGAGCACTCAAGACATGGGTTGAATCGAAACCTGTTTACCGCACCCCTTGAAAGTCGCGCGCTTCGCCCAACTTTGTTGAGAACATTATAGAAAAGCTGCCCCGCATGGACCATAACCATCACGTTGCCTGCCCGCACTGCAATGCTATCAATCGTCTACCAGATAAGCGACTGGGTGAAAATGCCAGCTGCGGGCGGTGCAAAGGCCTATTGTTCACTGCAGCGCCGATCAAACTGACCGACGCCAACTTTTCAGCCCATGTTGAGCGCAGCAGTATTCCCGTAGTAGTCGACTTCTGGGCGCCGTGGTGCGGACCATGCAAGATGATGGCTCCACATTTTGAACGTACTGCTGCAAGGCTCGAACCGCACGTGCGTCTTGCGAAACTCGACACCGACGACAACCCGAACGCTGCCAGTCGCTTTAATATCCGCAGCATTCCAACCTTGATCGCATTCAGGAACGGCCAGGAGATCGCCCGCCAATCCGGCGCGATGGACGCCAACGCATTGACCGACTGGATTCGCAGCCAGATCTAAACTGGATTCGCAGCCAGATTTAAACTCGATTCGCAACCAGCTGTGATTTTCCAGGTGATGAATTCATAACCGCGCCTTTGTCTGCCCGCAGGTGAGGTAGACTGGCCCGGTGAAACCCGGCATCACGCTATCGCTGATTTGTTTGGTAACGGTCACGGCCTGCGCTACGCAGGATGCAATGCAGACCGGAACGCAGCCCGATTCCTCATCGCTCGAATCGTCTTCACCGCAGATTTCGCGTACCGGTCAACCGTTCGCCGGCGTCTGGCTGGGTGACGATGATCAAGGTGGTGCCGTGGTCCTCGGCGTCGTTGCGGGGCCGGCTGCGGTTGCCGGCCTGCAACGAGGTGATCGAATCGTCGAAGTCGACCGGATCGAAGTCGATGCGACAACGACCTACGGCATGATCGAATCATCTTCACCTGGCGATCGTCTGGCACTGGTTGTTATCCGCGACGGCCAACCCATGGCAATGACGCTCGAAATCGACACGCGCGCACGCTGGGCGGCACCGGGAAGTTTTGCTGCGACCATCCCTTTCGACGCGACCGGCTTATCTGGCGCGCACACCGGAGTAGCCGGCAAGAGCGGGAGAGCGCTGAGCGAGGCCTTTGCCGCGCTGCCCGATGCCCAGCCGATTGACGCGTCGCTCGATCGTATGTTCGCCTCCCTCGCGCGTGACGACACCGGCTTTCACAAACTCCCCCTGATTCGCACTGCCTTCATCGATCCAGAAGGGATGCATCGCTGGCGCGATGCGCTGACGCAGACATTGCATCCATTCGAATTCGAACGTCATGCCGTTTTCGAGGCGATGTGCGAAACACTCGCAATACCATGCCCGCCGCCCACGCCGGAATCCGGAACCACTGCTTCGTTTCAGATATTCACGCTAACGGTTGGCAAGGTCAATGACAGGGTGCGCAACGTGTTCGCCGCGGCACGCGCCGACCGAGAGCAGGCACACGCCGACCTGCAGTACCTCATGCGCACCACAGCAGCGGACCGCACCCTCATCAACCAGCCGGATATGCTCAAAGGCATTCGCGCCATGCAACTCAGCATGGGTGTGAACATCGGTTCCCTGCTGCAGGCCGGACGCGATCTGACGGTGAACGCGGAGCGACTCCCGGATATTTCCGGACCCGCCCGGCAGCCTCCTGCCGATCTGCAGGATTCCGTCGAAGGCAGCATCGTCGACTTCGCCCGAATCGATGGTGGCTACGTTGTGATTGGCGGACCGGGAGACAATCACTACAACATGGACCGGCTTTACGCGGTCATCGATGTTGGCGGCAACGACACATATCAGTGGACCAGCGCCGTTCCGCTCGAAACGCAAACCGTCGTCGATCTCAACGGCGATGACCGTTACCGGGCAGAAAGCGGCGGACCTGCTGCCGGCTGGCTGGGCGTATCGGTCCTGATCGACCTTGCGGGAAACGATGAATACGAAAGTGCGCTCGGCGGCTGCGGCGCCGGGGCGCTGGGGTTTGGCTTCTTGTTCGACGACGCCGGTGCGGACAGCTACCACTGTGCCGCATGGTCATCGGGTGCCGGATTGTACGGTGCTGGCGCACTCATCGATCTGGGCGACGACGCGGATGTTTATGAGTCTGAAGCGTTCAGCCAGGGCGTTGGCGGTCCACGCGGAACAGGCATTCTGATTGACGCCGGCGGCGGTGATTTCTATCGTGCCAATGGCCCGGTGCCATCCGCTTACGGCACCGCTGGCTCATTCATGAGTTTCAGCCAGGGCGTTGGCGTCGGCATCAGGCCCTACGATGTCGGCGGCGTCGGCATTTTGCTCGATTTCGGTGGTGACGATCGTTACGAAGGCGGCGAATTCAGCCAGGGCGGCGGATACTTCTGGGGTGTCGGACTACTGTTCGATGCAAGCGGCAATGACCTTTACTACGGCAATCGTTACGCTCAGGGATTCGCGGCCCACCAGGCGTTTGGCATGCTTGCCGACCTGTCCGGTGACGATATTTACTGGGCCATGACGGCAGCGGGACAGGGGGCAGCATGGGATCAGTCGATTGCAGTACTGTTCGAAGGTGACGGCGACGATGTGTACCGGGCCCAGACGCTCAGCCAGGGCGCTGCCGCCCAGCAATCGCGCGCGCTGTTGCGTGACGTTGCAGGTGACGACGTCTACTGGTCGTCGGGGCGCAACACCCAGGGTGCGGCCGGAGACAACGGCTACCACTTTCGGCCCGAAGAGCCTGTTCACAGTCTCGGCGTGTTGATCGACGAACGTGGTCGCGACCGCTATACAAGTGGACTACTCAATGGCGAGACACTGCTTCGGCTCAACACCAGGGCGCAGAACGGCCGCGGTGTTGCCGGCATTGCGCGCGATCTGGAATAACGGGCCGTAGCGCCACGCCGTTTTTTGTGAACCCCCAGCGACCACCTGCTGCCTCGACGCCACGGACCTGGCGCCGCCTGCCGGCGGGCATCTGGGCAATGGGGTTTGCGTCGCTGTTCATGGATATGTCTTCGGAACTGATCCACAGCCTGTTGCCGGTATTCATGGTCACGGTGCTGGGTGCATCGATGATCACCGTCGGCATCATCGAAGGCGTCGCGGAAGCCGCTGCCGCCGTGATGAAGGTTTTCTCCGGCGCGTTGAGCGACTTTCTGCGCAAGCGAAAATTTCTCATGGTGTCGGGCTATGCACTCGCAGCACTGACCAAACCGGTTTTCCCACTGGCAACAACGGTCGGCTGGGTATTCACTGCGCGTTTTGTCGACCGGCTGGGCAAAGGCATTCGCGGCGCACCACGCGATGCGCTCGTCTCCGAACTAACGGAACCGGGGATGCGCGGCGCCGCCTACGGGCTGCGGCAAGCACTCGATTCAGTGGGCGCGTTGCTGGGACCGTTGCTGGCCGTGGCACTGATGATCTGGCTGGCGAACGACATCCGACTGGTCATGTGGCTCGCGGTGATCCCGGCATGTATCGCCGTTATGCTGCTAATGGTCTATGTGCGCGAACCGGAACGCACACCGCAGGCCGGCAATGCGGGAAAATCTCTCACGCTCGTTGATATGCGGCGGCTACCGTCGCGCTACTGGCTGGTGGTGGGGCTCGGCGCCGTCTTCACACTGGCGCGATTCAGTGAGGCCTTCCTCGTGTTGCGCGCACAGGATACCGGGCTGCCGCTGAGCTACGTGCCGGTCGTGATGGTCGTGATGAACGTGTTCTACGCCGGCGCCGCCTATCCCGCCGGCGCCGCTGCCGATCACATGCGTCAGCGCACATTGTTACTGCTCGGGCTCGGAACACTGATCCTCGCCGACCTGATGCTGGCCTTTGCAACATCGCCAGTTATCGTGCTGGCAGGTGCCGCACTGTGGGGACTGCATATGGCACTCACCCAGGGCTTGCTGTCCAAACTCGTCGCCGACAACGCTCCGGCAGAACTGCTTGGTACAGCGTTCGGCGTCTTCAATCTGGTCAGTGGCGCGGCATTGTTACTGGCGAGCGTCATCGCGGGTTCGTTGTGGAGTATCGCCGGGCCCTCAGCGACATTTCTCGCCGGCGCTGCATTTGCGGCGATTGCCACCGTCGGCCTGGTCGCCGGAACACGTCACCGATCAACGCGCTGAAGACCGGCTCGTCTTGTTGCTGTATTGGTATATTGGCAAAGGAAGGCGGCTTGAAGCGCTCACCCCTACCGTGCGATGTCTGGTGCATATAGAACGTGGTCTTTCACCGCGTATTGGGATATTTTTCCGCTGACGCTGCGAATAACGTTGCTCCCCACCACCGACCATGCTGATCCTGTTCAATAAACCCTACGGTGTGCTCACCCAGTTCACCGATAGCGAAAACCGCGCGACGCTTGCGGATTACATTGCCGTTGCAAACGTTTATGCCGCCGGCCGCCTTGATCGCGACAGCGAAGGTCTGCTGCTGTTGACCGATAACGGAAGGCTACAGAGCCGCCTGTCCGATCCGCGCTACAAGAAGCCAAAAACCTACTGGGCGCAGGTGGAAAATGAACCCGACAGCGACGCGCTTGAGCGCCTGCGACGCGGCATCGAGCTCGACGGCAGGCTGACCGCCCCGGCAAAGGCCCGCCTCATTGCCGAACCCGAGCTGTGGCCGCGCATACCACCGATCCGGGTACGCAAGGCCATTCCCACTTGCTGGCTGGAACTCACACTGACCGAAGGGCGTAATCGGCAGGTCCGGAGAATGACCGCGGCCGTCGGCAATCCCACGCTGCGGCTGGTTCGTTACTCGATCGGCCCGTACACGATTGAGGGGCTCAAGCCGGGAGAATGGCGCGAGGTTGAGGTGGTTGCGGGGATTTAGCACTCGGCGGAACGCCCACGCAGCTTATAATCGCGGCATGCAAGCTGCTCCGGCCAAAACGAAAAATATCTTCAGTCACCGCAAGTACTGGGCAGCGCGCTTTGGCACGGCGCCGTTCCTGCCGATGTCGCGCGCCGAAATGGATCAACTGGGGTGGGACGAATGCGACATCATCCTCATTACCGGTGATGCCTATGTCGATCACCCTAGCTTCGGCATGGCGATTGTCGGCCGGTTGCTGGAGGCACAGGGCTTCCGGGTCGGCATCCTTGCGCAACCGGACTGGCGCAGCGTAGATGCCTTTCGCTCGCTGGGAAGACCGAAACTGTTTTTCGGCGTCACCGCCGGCAATATGGATTCGATGGTCAATCGCTATACGGCCGACCGTCGATTGCGCAGCGACGACGCCTATACACCCGGCGCCGCCGCAGCGAAACGCCCGGACCGCTCAGTCATTGTTTACAGCCAGCGCGCGCGTGAAGCTTACGCGGACGCACCGATCGTCGTCGGCGGTATCGAAGCCAGCTTGCGGCGCATCGCGCACTTTGATTACTGGTCGGAGAAAGTCCGGCGCTCGGTGCTGGTCGATTCCAAGGCCGACATGCTGGTCTACGGCAACGCAGAGCGCGCGATTGTCGACATTGCGCACCGTCTGGCGGCACGCGACTCAATCAAGAATATGACTGATATTCGCGGCACCGCGTTCATGCGGCCGGCAACGCCCGGGGACTGGATCGAAATCGACTCGACGCGCATCGATATGCCGGGGCCGTTAAATCCGTCGGTGGATCCTTACGCAATGGAGGCGCAGACATCGAGTCGCGCTGCGCCCTCGACAGATGACTCGACACCCGGCGCCACGGCCCCGGGTTCACCCGAGTCCGTTTCAAACAACACCGGTGCCGCAAAAGTGGTGCGGTTTATTCGCGAAGTGAAGAACGACGATCGCGCACGCAGTGTCATCCGGTTGCCCTCGTATGAGGCTGTCGCGCGCGACCCGGTGCTGTACGCGCACGCGTCACGCATCCTGCATGTCGAATCCAACCCGGGTAATGCGCGAGCCCTGGTGCAGCACCATGGCGATCGCGACGTATGGATCAATCCACCGCCAATTCCGTTGACCATGAAGGAAATGGACGCGCTTTATGAATTGCCCTATGCGCGGGTGCCGCACCCTGCTTACGGCGATGCGAAAATACCCGCCTACGAAATGATCCGGTTTTCGGTCACGATTCAGCGCGGCTGTTTCGGCGGCTGCACGTTCTGCTCGATCACGGAGCACGAAGGCCGCATCATTCAGAACCGCTCCGAAGACTCGATCATTCGCGAGGTGGAACAAATCCGGGATTCGACGCCAGGATTTACGGGTGTCATTTCCGATCTGGGTGGACCAACAGCAAACATGTACCGGCTGGCGTGCAAGAGCAAGGCGATCGAATCGGCCTGCAGGCGCCCGTCATGTGTCTATCCCGGCATCTGTCCGAACCTCGATACCGACCATACGCCACTGGTTAACCTGTACCGACGCGCCCGCGCGCTAACCGGGGTCAAGAAAGTCCTGATCGGCTCCGGTGTGCGTTATGACCTTGCGGTCGAATCGCCAGAGTACGTGAAGGAGCTTGCACAGCATCATGTCGGCGGGTACCTCAAGATTGCGCCTGAAGCGATTGGCGAAGGGCCGCTGTCGAAAATGATGAAACCCGGGGTGGGTACGTATTACAAGTTCAAGGAATTGTTCGACAAATATTCGCAGGCAGCCGGCAAGGAACAGTATCTGATTCCATACTTTATTGCCGCACACCCGGGCACGACCGATGAGGACATGCTTGAACTGGCGCTCTGGCTGAAGCAAAACGGCTTTCGCGCCGATCAGGTTCAGGCATTTCTACCCTCGCCAATGGCCACCGCTACTGCGATGTACCACTCAGGCAAGAATCCACTTCGCAAAGTCACTCACAACAGCGAAGAAGTCATCATCCCGAAGGGGCTGAAAGTACGTCGCCTGCACAAGGCATTCCTGCGCTACCACGACCCTGAGAACTGGCCCGTTCTGCGCGATGCGTTACGACGAATGGGTCGTGCTGATCTGATCGGCCCCGGCAAGCGCAATCTGATTCCGGCTTTCCAGCCCCGGGGAACCGGTCTCAAACCGGAAGGTGTGCGCAGGCCCAAGAAATATCAGTCGTTCCGGACCCAACACACCGGCTTGCCGCCGGCACCGGTTGCGCGTAGCAAGAAAACAGCAACCGGGTCAAAGCGGGCAGCAAAAACACGCTGACGCAACCGCGTCGCTCCCTGAGGTTTGTTTTATAAACCGGGAAAGTGATGCCGTTACACTGGTCTCGCTCTCACGTGTGTTCAACGCAGGCGAAACCTCAGTCTCGATGTGCTGCGCGAGAGTCCCCCGGAGCCTGCTCGCGATCGTTCAAACCATAGTCGCGCATGACCTGGGCAACACGCAGACGGTAGTCCGCAAAGATCGACCGCCGGCCCGCGCCCTGCACCCGGCGATGCTCTTCGATATTTCGCCATTGCTGAACGGCTTCCTCGTCCCGCCAGATCGACAACGACAGGAACTTGCCGGGCTGCGCCAGACTTTCGAAGCGCTCGATCGATATAAACCCGTCAACGTTCTCGAGCAACGGCCGCAACTGCTGCGCGGCGTCCAGATAGGCTTGCACCTTTCCCTCGTGCGGCTGCACTTCGAAAATAACAGCAATCATCAGGCTGCTCCTTGCGGGTTCGCAACAGGCGTAGAGGACGAAAGCGTCAGGGCCATTGACCGCAAAAAACGGAAAAACGCCGGGATCCGATTGAGCTGACCCGGTTTTGCATTTTCGCTTTTCATTGGCCGGAAAATTTTGGCGGCCGCTTGTCCTTGAAACTTTTCAGCCCTTCCTGAAAGTCGTCAGAAGTGAGCAGGCCTCTCTGAATCATTCCGAACGAGGCGCGCGCGCTCAACGGCCCGTCTGCCAATGCACAACGCGCGTTGGTTATCGTTGCGCTCACGGCGAGCGGGGCCTGCTGTGCGATGTGCTGCGCGAGCTCCATGGCTCGCTCCAATTGTTTCCCCGGTTCGACAACTTCCTGGACAAAACCAAGCCGCAGCGCCGTCGCAGCGTCGAACTCATCACCGGTGAGCAAGTAGCGCATCGCGTTGCCCCAACCAGCACGCTCGACCATACGAATCGTCGCACCGCCGGTGGGCATTAGTCCCCGCTTCACTTCGAGTTGCGAGAAGCGCGTATCGGATGCAGCAATGACGATGTCCGCGGCCAGCATCATTTCAATACCCAGTGTGAAGCAGATACCGTGGACAGCGAACACCACGGGCTTGCTGCGAAACGGCGCGCGCAAATCGAACGGGTCGATCTCGTTTTCTTCAACCATGAGCGAATCTGAACCGAGATGCGGCGCCACCTTCGGCAGATCAAGCCCGGCTGTGAAATGCTTGCCCTCAGCATAGACCACGGCGCAACGTGCTGCCGCTTCATGCTCGTAGGCTGTATACGCCTGCGCCATGCCACGCAACATTTGCGGTGTGAAGCCATTGAGCTTCGCCGGGCGATCGATGCCGATGAGGAACACGCCACCTTCGAGTTCGGTGGAAATATGACCTTCGTTACCACTGGCCTGAGCCATACTGATATCCCTCCGGTGTGCTGCTTCCGGTTTTCTGTCATTCATTAGTTAAAGACCGGAACCCCATTACGCAATGACGATCTCCCATTTGGAAGCCCTGCACCTGACGCCCTGCCGTTTGCAGCGGGGCACTTCAGCCCTGATCAGGACTTCTTGAGAGCACCCTGAACAAGGACAATGCGATTCTCATCCAGATTGCGCACCACGTTTTTGCGCATTTCACCGGCTTCGGGGCCAAGTATTAGCTGCACCCCAAGAGGAGGTGGTCCCGAGGGGCTGGCTGTCCTCGCTGCGGCCTTGCGATAGTCATTGAGATACTGTGCCGTGACGTCGCGCCAGATCATTTCACGAAACCCGGCTTTCGCCAGCAAGTCGCGAATCGCATCGGGTGGCAGCAGGAAACTCAGGTCGGCCTCACGCGCCCATGGTACCGGCAAATGCAGTGGCGTAACGGGTCCACCCAGTACCTCCTGAAACACAAGACGTCCGCCGGCGGCGAGAACGCGATTCGCTTCCTGGTACAGACGCAACTTATCCTCGATATTCATTCCGGCCTGCTGCATCCACACAAGATCGAAGGCGCCATCATCGAAAGGCATGTCAAGGGCATTACCGTGCATGAACGATACGTCATCGTGCATGCCGCATAGCTCCGTGAGCATGGTGGCAACGTTGCAGAATTCCTCAGTGAGATCGAGACCGGTGATCTTGCAACCGTAGTGCTGTGCAAGCGTGCGCGCGGGTCCGCCAAGACCACTGCCGACGTCTAGCACACGCATACCCGAACCCATCCCGCCAAGTTGCGCCAGTTCGAGCGTGGCCGCCTGCCCGCCAATGTGAAATTCCGCCACCGGCGACAAGTCATCGTTGGTAATGGCGTCCAGGTTCTTGCCCAATTCATTCAGTACCGAAAGAATCCGGTCGCCCAGCCCCTGGCGGCCGTAATGCGTGTTCAGGGTACGTTCATATGTGTTGTCGGGCATTATTTAACTCCGGGAGTATTTTTTCTTCAAGACAGTCCACCAGAACAGGTTTTTACCTCGATACGATGCGACCCCAAACTGCCTTTTCGCAACCTGCCGTTTCCTGTCACGGCTGATTCTCCTCTTCCTGAAAGCAGAACCGGGTGCCGGCCGGAAAATTCAGATCGAAATTCTGCGATAAAACCTGCAGCAGTTCCTCGTCACTGGTTACGTCAACGGATTGCAATTCGTCGCCACTATCCGTCATCAGCTCACGATTACGCAGTATCTGCCGTCGACCGGGCGTCGGCAACTGCACCGTCAGCGTCCGAACGAACCGCGAATCCGGGTGCGTCGAAACGTAGTAGTTGGCCATCTCCAGGTCGACGTCTTCCTGCGGTTCCAGCGAAAACGCGTAAAGATCGTTCCAGTTGTCACCGCGTTGCGACTGAAGCACCCAGGTGCCGGGTGTCTCTTCCAACACACGATACGTCCACAAGAACTGCCGAACGGGAGCGCCGGTCATCGGTACCGGCTGCAGCAGTCCTTCGCCGCCAAATCCAACGTCGGCAATCCAGTCGTGCCCGCCTGCATGCACAAGTAAGCACATGTGGGTGCGTGGCAACAGCTTCGATTGCCGCTGGCGCACACGCGCCGCAAGAGCCGTTACCGGGAACCCGAAATCGCGAAGCACCGCCGCGAACAGCTTGTTGTGCTCGAAGCAGTACCCGCCACGCCGCTGCTGCACCAGTTTCTCCTGCAGGCAATCGAGCCCGAGCGAAATCGGCTGTCCGAGCAGGATGTCAAGATTCTCGAAAGGGATGCGCGTCGCATGCGCAAGGTGCAGCGCGCCCAGCGTTGCTTCGTCGGTATCACGGTCGCCGCCGTAGCCGATACGTTGCAGGTAAGCCGGGAGGTCCAGCATCACACCTTTATCACCCCGCCGACAGGCCACCGTCCGCCGTGTACACGCCACCCGTACAGATACTCGACTCGTCAGACGCGAGAAACAGAATCAGATTGGCCACTTCATCGGGTGTTCCATACCGTTTCAGCGGCAGGCCAGCGACAACCGCCGCGCGCGCCTCGTCCGGGGCATCCGGTGAGCGGTTCTCCTCGATCGAGCGCATCATCTGCGTTTCGGTTGGTCCGGGCAGTACGCAGTTCACGCGGATGTTGTCGCCAGCGCATTCCATCGCTGCCGTTCGCATCAAACCGATCTCGGCATGTTTACTTGCAACATACGCCGAGTTGCCGACGCCTCTTGCCTTGAGTCCGGCAATGGACGAAGTGATGACGATGCTGCCATTCCCACCTCGCATTACCGGGATCGCGTGCTTGAGTCCGAGGAATACACCGCGAACATTTACTGCCATCAACTCGTCGAACACATCGGTCGGATAATCAGGAATCGGAGCCGCAGCGCCCTCGAATCCGGCGTTGACCAGAAACACGTCCAGCCTGCCAAACTTCTCGGTGCAAAGACGGACAATGGTCTGGTTGTCCTCCTCCTTTGACACATCGGCGGTCGCGTAAGCAGCATTCTCGCTACCGAGTTCTTCCGCCAGTTCCGAAAGCAGTGCGCGCCGGCGGCCAGCCAGCATGACTTTCGCCCCCTCACGTACAAACATTCTGGCAGCAGCCAATCCGATACCGCTGCCTGCGCCGGTGATCAATGCCACCTTGCCATCGAGCCGTCCCATCTTCTGATCTCCTGAGTGACTTTACTTTTCGTAGTGCCAATACTAATCGGTCTGGTAGAAGAGCGCCGGTAAAACTGCACGCGGTGACCAGCCCGTGAGATATCGAGTACGTACCATATCTCCCAGGTCCGATCGGGATGAAGCACATCGCCGCCCACCCGATGCAGGAGGAATGCCCGATCCCGCACCCAG
>Ga0316194_10000162_pt1 | contig 37397 bp, 29 predicted proteins | sample CroRivsedime1_MG_FD_204936 | JGI IMG/M metagenome (GOLD analysis project Ga0316194, IMG submission 204936) | Coastal sediment microbial communities from Maine, United States - Cross River sediment 1 | ecosystem: Environmental > Aquatic > Marine > Coastal > Sediment | place: USA: Maine...
CACACAGTGCAGAACTTTTAGGCCGCAGCCCGGCAGCGCTGGCGCTGCGCCTGTGCCGCCTGTTAGTGGACCGCTATCTCAAGATTCTGCTCGCGCTTGAACCGCGCCTGGAGGGGCTGGAAGCCGAGATCATGCAACACCCGGACGATTCGATACTCGCCGAACTGCTTAATTACAAAACCGAGCTGAAGAAATTCAGACGGGTGTTCCTGTACCACCAGCAGATCTTTGGCGAGCTGAAATCCGGCACCTTCCCCGGCATAGGGGTCGAGCGTATACACGAAATCATCGATGTCTATGAGCAACAGGAACGCGCCGGCAGCCTCGCCAGCCTGTATTACGAGCTGGCATCCGACCTGGTCGACGGCTATATATCAGTCGCCTCACACCGATTGAACCAGATAATGAAAGTCCTTACCGTGGTCATGGCGATTTTCGTCCCGCTGAGTTTTCTCGCCGGCATCTATGGCATGAACTTCGAGAACATGCCGGAGCTGCATTCCAGGTCCGGGTACTTCATTTTGCTCGGTTTGATGTTCACCATCGTCATGATACTGCTAACGGTGTTCCGCAGGAAAAAATGGCTATGACCAGAATCAGACTGCTCGGATTTGTCCTGCTGGCACTGTTTGCCGCACTGGCACACAGTGCTGACGAGCCGGCAGTCAGCGTACCTGATCCAGTCGTTCTGCCCAGCGACTGGTGGACCTATTTCGAGGCGAAAGAACCGATCGACAACGAGACGCTGCAGAAGCGGGTGGATACTGCGAAAAGTTTCTATGCCGCGCTGCGTAAGCGCTTGCTGGACGCAGGAGACAAACCGGACGCACAGCAGATCGACAGGATTCTCAGCGATATCGATCGCTTCGTGGAACTGAAAAACGCCCCCGATCCGGCCCCCTCACCCACCGTCACGCCGGGGGACAGCTACACGCTCGATGATGCGCTGCAACGTTTCGGAGAATGGCAGACACTGAATCAGCAAGTGAAGGCGGAATCCGAGGAAACCGCCTGGTTGACCACAGTCCTCGGCGAGCGGCGCAAACAACAGTCCCGCCTGCGCAGTCGATATCTTGAAATGGATGCGCAATCCCCCGACCGGCTTGCCCGGGGACTCGACCTGATGCGCAAGCGCCTGTCGCTGGAATTGCAGCGTCTGGAACTCGATCGACGCAAAATCCAGTTGAAGCATGCCGAGGAAAAACTGGACCGTCAGCACGCGGAACTGGACAGCATACCCGCGCGCCTCATCGTGACTCCGCAGGAGATACCGCGCTGGGAACGTGAATACGCCGAGGCACAGGAAGCTATCGAGAAACTGCGTAAAGAGATCGACCGCCTCAGTCCGGTCGAGGCCCAGTCTGGCACTTCGTCACAGGATCTGTCCGAGCCCCAGTACACGGCGCTGGTCGCAGTGCGCCGGGATATCGAAATTCGTATTCATGAACTGACGGCGCTGCGCGCGCAGAATGCACTGTCACTGATCCGTCTGGTGAATGGTGAAACGGACAGGGACAGCAAGGCAGTGCGCGCCCAGATCGACGACTTCGAGACGCTGGATGAAACCATCGCCGAACAACGGAAACGCTGGCAGCGGGTGATCGAACGCGTACGCAGCATGCTGTCGGGGCCCGATTCGGAGGCACCGCTAGCCGCCGAGCGCAGGCTGCATGCCAACATACAGCGGGAACTGGAACAGACCGACCAGTTGCTGCGTCGCCTGCAGCGCGAAAATGCCGTCGATGAATTTGTCGTACAGATATTGACCGAGAAGCTGCGCGCCAGCGAGGGATGGTGGAATCGAAATGTAAAGGACTTTTCAGAGGGCTTCATGGAAGTCGGCGCCGTGACCATCGGCCTTCTGGGCGCCACCATGTTCGAGATCAACGAAACCCCGGTCACCGCCCTGGGACTGCTGCGTGTGGTGCTGATTCTGACCGTAGCGCTGTGGTTGTCGCGCATCATACGCCGAACCATTCAACGCGTCGGCGAACGGCGCGGTGGCCTGAACCAGAGTTCGCTGTATACCTTTGGACGCCTGGTGCACTACATCATACTGACTGTCGGTATCATCATCGGCCTCTCCTCGATCGGCATCGACTTCACCAAGTTCGCGCTGTTCGCCAGCGCGCTTGGCGTGGGTATCGGTTTTGGCCTGCAGACGCTGATCAGCAACTTCGTCGCCGGACTTATCATTCTTTTCGAGAAAAGTCTCAAGGTGGGTGATTTCGTCGAACTGGAATCGGGCGTCACCGGGGAGGTCAAGGAAATCAACATGCGCAGCACCCTGATTACCACTAATGACAACATCGACATCCTGGTGCCGAACTCGGAGTTTGTTGGCGGACGCGTTATCAACTGGACCCTGCGCGAAGCCTACCGCCGGGTGCGGGTGCCATTTGGTGTGGCTTACGGCACCGACAAGGAGCGGGTCAAAAAGGCGGTTCTGGAAGCCGCAGAAAACGTGCCCTGGACCCTGACGAAACACAAGGCCCGGCAACCGCAGGTGTGGCTCGTCGAATTCGGCGACAGCAGTCTCAATTTTGAACTGGTGGCATGGCTCACTCCTGAGGCAGTGAAACGCCCGGGTGCCGTGACCGCTGCCTACCTGTGGGAGATTGAAACCAAGCTGAAGGAATATGCCATCGAGATCCCCTTCCCGCAACGCGATCTTCACTTGCGCAGCGCATTCGGTCTCAAGGACGATGCCGCTTGCAGCGTATTCGTCCCTCCGGGGGCCACCCATCCGCAACACCAAGGCTAGGACCTCGTGATCGGTCGCGTATGACCAATCCAGAAAACATTATGCATGAGTCAATCGAACTTCAGATGAGCCTGTTACTGGCCGTTGCCCTCGCCGGCCATCTGCTGTCAACCCTGGTCCGACAACCCGCTGTGGTGGGACAAATCCTGGCTGGCCTGGTTGTCGGGCCAAGCGTCCTTGGCTGGATTACCTATACGACGTTTGTCGCTAATATCGCTCACCTGGGCGCCATTGTCCTGCTATTCGTGGTGGGCCTGGAATTCCGCGCGCGGGAACTTGCAGCCGTGCGGCCTTTTGTGATTGCTGTTGCCGGTGTAATTGTACCGTGGGTTGCAGGATATGCGTTAGCCCGGGGGTTCGGATTCGAAACATCCCGCGCGCTGCTGATCGGTGTGGCTTTGAGTGCCACCAGCATTGCAATCACCGCCGATGCACTGCGCGAACTGGGTCGGCTGCAGTCGCCGGAGGCCAGGCTGATTATCGGCGCAGCGGTAATTGATGACGTTTTAGCCTTGCTTGCCCTGTCGTTGGCAGAACAACTTGGCAGCGGAAGTATCGAACCGCTTGCCATTGCGTTGATGTCTGTAAAAGCACTGGCATTCATCGGTATCGGCACATGGCTTGGCCAGAAGGTGCTTGCCCGTTTGTCCGAGAGAATCGAGAACTCTCAAATTTCAGACCGGTCACCTGAGTTCGTGTTCGTATTGGGACTGCTGACAGCGTTTTCCTATGCGCTGGTTGCGGAACATTTGGGGCTTTCGGCGATAATCGGTGCCTTCGTGGCTGGCGTCGTATTCGAGGGCATTCATGTGAGCAAAAGCCGATCTGTACATATTGGCGCAGAATATGTGCGTGCGGCATTCGGGGCGGTCTTCTTTGTTTCGCTCGGCGTGCTGGCTGATCTGCGTACACTGGACATCGATACGCTGTATTTTGCAGCTGCCCTGACCTTTGTCGCCTTCTTTTCCAAATTTGTGGGTTGCGGATTGACGGCTCGCATGACAGGTGTTGGAACAAAGGACAGTATGATCATCGGGGTTGGCATGGCACCACGCGGTGAGGTTGCCATGGTCATCGCACTGCTGGCACTGAACCGTGGCATCATCGAACAGCCAGCCTATGTCGCAATGATATTAATGAGCCTGTTTACGACACTCGTCGTCCCGATACTGCTGCGTAACTGGCTGTACCGCACACAGTAGCAGGCGCATCACATGCACCTTGATCCCTCGCTCCCGACATTGGTTGCAATTATCACCGTCGTTCTGCTTATCGGCCTGACATTGCAACTGATACGACAACCCCAGGTGATAGGCTACCTGCTCGCCGGTGTCGCAATCGGCCCTTTCGGGTTTGCCTTGTTGACGGATATAGAGTTTGCCTCCAGGCTGGGAGCGTTTGGCGTGGTGTTGCTTTTGTTCTTTGTCGGCATGGAGGTTGCACCTCGACAACTCCTGTCAGTATGGCGGGTAGCTGTCGTTGGCACACTGGTACAGGTCACACTCAGTGTTGCCATGGTCTTACCGCTGGGCCTGTGGCTGGATTGGCCGCTGCAGCGGGTTGTACTGCTTGGTTTCGTCACCAGTCTCAGCAGTACGGCGGTCATCATAAAGTTGCTACGCGATTCGGGAGAGATTAATCATAAGGAAGGCCAGGATGTCCTGGGTATTCTGCTGGTTCAGGATCTGGTCATCATACCCATGCTGATCATTATTGGACTGATCGGAGGCCAAACATTGAGTTGGAGTGAGCTCGGCGTTCAGATCGCCGCAGCTATCGCAATAGTTGCCATACTGGTCTGGGCACTATCGCGGAAGACCTTGCATATCCCTTTCGCGCACCTGGTAAAGGGTAACCATGAACTGCAGGTATTCGCCGCGCTGCTGATCTGCCTCGGTTTGTCTTTACTTACCGGTATGGCACATCTGTCAACCGCGCTTGGCGCCTTTGCAGCCGGTATTCTGGTCACAGCGGCGCGCGAGACCCAGTGGGTCCACCATGCCCTGGAGCCATTCCGGGTTATTTTTGTTGCCTTGTTTTTTGTGTCCGTTGGCCTGCTGGTTGATGTGCCTTTCATCACTTCACATTCGATCCAGCTTGCACTGCTACTCATTGTCGTCCTTGTCGGCAACACCTTGCTGAACGGGTTGATCCTGCGTTTCCTGGGGTATCCGTGGCGGGAAGGTTTTTATGCGGGCGCAATGCTCGCACAGATTGGTGAGTTTTCCTTTGTATTGGCAGCCGTTGGACTGTCAAGTGGCATAATCCACGAGGTCGCCTACCAGTACACAATTGCGGTGATTGCGTTATCACTAGTGGTTAGTCCGCTGTGGATTCTGGCAGTCCGGCGGATACTCAAGGTCACACACCTCTCCGTGACGTCAGATACCGGGGCTCGCGAGGCAGCGTTACCAGCGAAAGAAAGCCCACAAACCACCGGCAGCAATCAACAGTAACCAAGATAACTACTCGGAATCCAGGTGCGCTGACCGGCCAAGAATGTCAGCCCTCGTGATCACACGTTTTTTTTCAGACCGTAATGAGAATAAGATGCATCACTGTATTGTTTGTAGTCTATGATTATAAGATATGCTGTCTAAATTGGCTGGAAAATACCGGGCGAACCCCTGCCGGTGTGCTCAAATGAGAACGGAGATGTTTTAATGAACGATTCTTTCTGGACCATGAAAAAAGGCCCAGGTCCAATCATCGCCGTGGTCAATCACCATGGGCACAAGCTACGCCCTGAAGGCGCCGAGGCCGATACCTCTGGCAATCCGGAAGCGAATTTCGGCACCGGTACTATGAGCCGCGACAGCCGGGGCGGACTGGTTAACCGTTATATGAGTGAGCTACATGGACGAGTGGACCGGCAAGCTGGACAGGGACGTCCATGACGGGCTAATAGTGAAAGAGAATCTATCTAACCACCATGAAGTGCCCCCAAGGCCGCCCGAGACACTGACCCCGTCTTTGGAGGTCAGCGATCCCATGATTGCCGCAATCATCAAGCGGCTGGAAGCGGGTGAGTCGGTACGGCGCAAACTACCATCCGGTGGTTATCTCCATCTTGACCACCAGGTACCTTTCCTGCTGGTCTATCGGCGGCTGGCTGAAGTGACATCCCTCGCCACCGAGCAATTGTTACGAGGTGAAGCCTCTTATCTCATTGTAGACGGTAAGCGACGGCTCAACAAAAGCACGGTGGCACTGGTATCGGCCATCGGTGAAAGTCTGGCCAAGAGCTTTGGTGCCTTTTTAATAGTTGAGATCTGGCCTGAGCAGGCAGAGGGTTTTGCTGAAATCTCACCCGATTTTCGCCCCGCATTCCGGATACTCACACAACGAAGCGATGTTCTGTCTTCATGGACCCTGACGCTTAAAAAGGCACTGTCCCTGATCAAGGTGCAACGGACACAGGCACAGGTGACAGTGACCGAAAGCACTAAACCCTGGGCGCCTGGTATGCCTCGCTTGTTGCCCGCGTCTCTGACCAGGCAAATCAGTTGCCACCACTTGGGTATCGGCATCCGGCCCGTCTATGAGGACGTTGAGACCGGGGATACCTTTCCCCTGATACAGCGGACATTGCATCGTGGTCTTGGGCGTTCCATACGTCGGGCTGTATTCAAGTTTACCCGTGATCAAACGACACAGCGCCCACCTCACTACCATGCTCTGGGACCGCGCAGTCTGGTGAAGCTGGTATGGAAGGTCGACCAGGAACTGGCCGAGATCACTGCAGATTTTGATTTCCTGTTGAGCGTCACACCAATCAATGCCGATCAGGCATGGAGCACCTTCAAGCGTAAGCGCTTCGAAATCGAACCGCGGTTTATCTATCGGCCACTTCCAGTCGATCCGGCGCTGGTTAAGCGCCAGCTTTATCGAATCCCCATAGAGAAGATCGAGGACCCGGCGCTGGAGGCGCTATTCAGAGCACAGCGCATGGAACAAGAGTGTAAGCTCACCATGCTGAGTAACCGGGGTAACCGACGTTTTCTCTACGGTAGTCTGCAGCTTTATGGTCGTGTCGATGCGCAGCTGTTGGAGACCGCCAGGCACATACTCGAACATGTTCCAGTGAGAAAATGGGGTAAGCGTGCGCCAAAACAACTCAACGCAGCAGAATTCGCGGCCAGAGCAGAAGAGGAAATCAGATACTACCGGGAAAGAGACCCGCGGGTCTGGAGCCGGGTGGAGATCCGTGACGATGTGATCGGTGTACTGGTATCCCACGGCAATCTCCTGGTCAACCGCCGGCATAAAATACCGGAAGACCGGGTGGAGTCATTGCTGGCCCACGAAATCGGCACCCATGTACTGACCTTTTTCAACGGTCAGGCCCAGCCCTTCCACCAACTCTATGCCGGCCTGCCCGATTATGAAGAGCTCCAGGAAGGACTGGCGGTTCTGGCGGAGTATTTAACCGGGGGGCTTACGGGTCCACGCCTGCGCATGTTGGCCGCACGAGTGCTGGCCGCTCATATGATTACAGAGGGTGCAGAGTTCAGCGAGGTCTTTCGCGAACTGTATGATACCTATGGCTTCGCTCAAAAAACGGCTTTCAACATAACCCTGCGGATCTTTCGCGGTGGCGGGCTTCTGAAGGATATGGTCTACCTGCGGGGGCTGGTACGACTGTTGGAATACCTTGGAGGTGGTGGCGCCTTTGAACCTTTGCTTCTGGGCAAGTTCGGAGCCGATCATCTGCATATCATCCGTGAACTTCAATGGCGCAAGGTACTCTCTGCGCCATCACTGACACCAAGATACCTTGAGAATCCCGAGGCAACGGCAAAACTGGAGACTGTTCGCCAGGGAATTACACTGCAGGATCTGGTCAAGAGGCTATAGCACATGCGAATCGGTTTTTTTATTAACGATATCGAAACAGAAAAGTCAGGCTTCACCACACTCCGTCTCGCCATGACTGCGGTCAATCGCGGGCACGAGGTATGGATTATAGCTGCCGGTGATCTTGCCTACGACGCGGATGAGAAGATCCGCGCCTGGGCACGTTCCACGGCCGGCAAGAAGTACAAAGCCACCAGCACCTATCTAAAGGAACTGAAAAGCAGTCAGGCCAGATCGGAACGCATCACTGTAGACGATCTGGATATTCTTATGCTCAGGAATGATCCGGCCCTTGACACCGGAAACCGTCCATGGGCAAAGACCGCAGGCATAATATTTGGCAACGTGGCGCTACGCAGCGGCGTGGTAGTGTTGAACGACCCGACTGCGTTGGCCGGCGCACTGGACAAGATGTACATACAGTTGTTACCCAAGCACATCCGCCCGAAGACATTCATCTCCTGCGACCGCAAAGAAATCAAGGACTTTATCCAGGAACTGGGGGGTGTCGCTGTCCTCAAGGGTTTTCAAGGCTCCAGCTCACAGGAGGTATTTCTCGTAACTAACGAAAATCGTGCCAACATTAATCAGATGATCGATGCCATCGTCAACTTCGGCTATGCCATCGCTCAGGAGTATCTGCCCGGTGCTGAACAAGGTAGCGTCCGCTTATTTCTGGTGAATGGGGAGCCTTTGCGTTACAAGGGTAAAGTGGCGGCATTTCAGTGGATGCGCACCGGGGATGGCATGCGCGCCAATATACATGCTCCCGGCTCCACTGCAGCTGTTAAGTTGACCGAGGCTCACTATCAGATCGCCGAGACGGTAAGACCCCGCCTGGTACAGGATGGCATGTTTCTGGTGGGTCTGGAGATTGTCGACGATAAACTGGTCGATATCGACATATTCAGCCCGGACGGGCTGGTGACTGCCCAGTCTTTCGAAAAGGTAAATTTCTGCGAGGCAGTGATTAAGGCACTGGAACGCAAAGTCGACTATATGGCCTACTATCGTCGGCAATTCGACAACGTAGACATGGCTACTCTTTGAACAAAGGAAGAACCTTACTATGCGACTCGGATTTTTTGTCAATGATGTAGCCGCGGAACTGAGCGGCTACACTACGACCCGCCTTGCCCAGACCGCCACCAATCGCGGTGACGAAGTCTGGTACTTCGGTGCCGCTGATTTCATCTACGGAGCAGATGATGTTATCTATGCCCATGGCACCGCGGCACCTAAAACAAAATACAAGACTCATGAGGCTTATCTCAGGGATTTGCAGGGGTCTCAAGCGGTAAGGCAGCGGGTGACTGTGGATGACCTGGATGTACTGATGCTGCGCAGTGATCCCTCAACAGATACCGGCAACCGTGTCTGGGCACAAACCGCCGGGATCACCTTCGGCCGTGTGGCAAAACGTCGTGGTGTCATTGTAGTCAACGATCCGGACTGCCTGCTCAAGGCCATGAACAAGATGTACTTTCAGCATTTTCCCGAAGAGGTACGGCCGCGTACGCTGATCTCGCGCAACCGCGATGATATCAAGGCATTCCTTTCCGAGATGGGCGGCAATGCCGTGATCAAACCCCTGCAGGGGTCCGGTGGCGCCGGGGTATTCATGGCCAAGGTGGATGACCGTTCCAACATCAACCAGATGATCGATACGCTGGTTCGCGAGGGTTATATTATTGCCCAGGAGTACCTGCCAGCTGCCGCCGAGGGCGACACTCGCTTGTTCATGATGAACGGCAAGCCGCTTAGATACAAAGGTAAGTATGCAGCCTTTCGCAGATTGCGCCGAGGTGACGATCTGCGTAGTAATATTCATGCCGGAGGCTCGAAGGAGAAGGCCGTTATTACAGACAGCCATCTGCGCCTGGCCGAGATCGTCCGTCCAAAACTTGTTCAGGACGGCATGTTCCTTGTTGGCCTGGATATTGTTGGTGACAAGCTGATGGAAATTAATGTCTTCAGTCCCGGTGGATTAGGTAGCGCGCAACAGTTCGAGCGCGTCAACTTTAACGAGGCTGTAATAACGGCGCTGGAAAGAAAGGTTGCATATATGGGGCACTATCACAGGAACTTTGCCAACGAAGAGATGGCGATGCTTTGAATAGGCAGAGAGGAGACTGTAATGAACTGGAAACCCCGAATTCTGATCGCGATCTCGTTCTGTTTCCTTTGGCAACCCCCTGCTGTGTGGCCCTCTTCCTCCCAGGACGCTGAAGCAGTCATAGTCAGCGCTACAGATGCTATCTACCGGGCAATCCAGGACCAGTGCGGAGAGATCGAAAAAAACCCGTTCCACCTCCATATACTTGTGGAGGAAATTCTCATACCGCACGCCGATTTTAAGCGCATGGCACAATTTATTCTGGGCAAGCACTGGCGGACTGCAGAGACCAGCCTGCAATCAGAATTTGTCGGACAATTCCGCCAGCTACTGATCCGGGTCTATGCCACTGCCGTTCAGATGGCCTCTATCGAGGCAATTCGGTATTTACCTGCTCGCGACGGGGCCAAGCCAGGTAATGTGACTGTACGTACCGAAGTTCGACGCCCAGGCGAAGCACTGGTCACAATCAACTACAACCTCTATCAAAAAGACGTTGAATGGCTCGTTTATGACATACTGGTCGACGGTATCAGTCTGGTAAACAGCTATCGCTCTACGTTCGCTGAGGAAATCAGGAAAACAGGCTTATCAGGGTTAGTCAGCGTTCTGGAAAAGAAAAATCAGCGGCCAGTTACTGAATCCAATGCTGCTCTGATCAGGAAGCGCGCCAAAAGGGCTTGTAAATAAGCAATTTCGCCTGTCCCTGGAGAAAGGCTGATTGTCACCTGACTACGGGCACTTAACCACTCTTTTAACACCCGTTTTTCATCAGCCATGATTTCCAACTCAGCCTGCGCCCTCGCAATCACCAGTGCCTGGTCCGCGCAGGCTAGCAGGTGTTGCTCCGCCCGCAGCACCCTGGCAAGCTGCTCGGCAACTTCTCCGTTGAGCAAACCCCTTTCCAGTCTGGCGATAAACTCGGCCACTGCACAGGCCAGTTTATTGGCGATCACGTTATCACTTGCCATATGAGTCTTCGCTATGCCATCAGTATCGCCTGCGATGATATCTGGCTGGTGGATAGAGGGTTGCATCGACGGCGTGACGGGATGGGCTATAGATAATTCAGAGCAGCAATCAAAAGGGTCAAAACCAACAATCACCAATGAAGCCGATATACTTTATTCCAGGCTCGATAATATCATCGTCCCCATGTACTACCGTGATCGCGATGCCTATATAGAAATCATGAGGAATGCCATTGCCATCAATGGCTCTTTTTTCAATACTGAGCGCATGATCAGCCAATATGTAACCAAGGCCTATTTCAGGTAACTGTAACACGCTAACAATTAGAACTAGTGTTCAGAATGAAATGCTCTCGCCGTGACGTGGAATATCTGCAGCCCACCCCTCATCAGAAAGGCGTTTCCGAAATACCTTCTTCGTGTCCTGTTCACCATGTACAAGATATAACCTGGGGTGCGGCTTCCTGAAATTATTTATCCACTCGAGAAGCTGTGACTGACTGGCGTGTGCGGAGAAGCCACCCAAGGTATGGATAGCAGCATTAACAGCGATTTCTTCACCGCCCATACGAAAGGTTTTGGCGCCGTCCACCAGTGCGCGGCCGGGGGTTCCAATGGCTTGATAGCCAACGATAACCACATGGGCGTTGCGCCGCCACAGATTGTGCTTGAAGTGATGTCGTATACGGCCACCGGTGCACATGCCACTGCCAGCTATGATAATGGCGCCCGCTTCAATCTTGTTGAGTGCCATGGATTCTTCGGTGGTGGGTGAATAGCGCAGAACTGGCAGAAAGGTATGCAAACTGCCGGTTTTTCCTTTCCCCAATGTATCTACATCATCGCTGTTGAATATATTCTGGTAACGGTGATAGATTTCAGTAACGGCGATGGCCATGGGACTGTCCAGGTAGACTGCCTGATGCCTCAGTTTTCCCTTCTGGTACAACTCACCGAGGCGGAAGATGATTTCCTGGGTGCGGCCTACGGCAAATGACGGAATCAGGATATTGCCGCCGTTCTCTGATGCCTCCACAATGATATTTTCGAATTCCTCGAGCGTCTCATCCATCGGGCGATGATCACGGTCTCCATAAGTGGACTCCAGCAGCAACACATCCGCTTCTTCTATGGTCTCTGGATCACGTAACAAGGCTGCATAGCTGTTTCCCAGGTCGCCCGAAAATACCAGTTTCTTCTCAGCGCCTTCCTCAGCAATAAAGATTTCAACAATGGACGCGCCCAGAATATGACCGGCATCGTGGAAGCATACTTCAACACCATGAGCGACTTCGCTGCGATGCCCGTAACTAAAGCCATTGCACAATGCCAGCGTTGCCTCTACATCTTCGAGGGTGTACAGGGGTTCAATTTCTGACTTACCAGCCCGACGTCTACGTTTGTTCTCCCACTCTGCGTCCCGCTCTTGCAGAGAAGCAGCATCCTTGAGCATAACCTCCAGCAACTCGCAAGTTGGATATGTCATATACAGCGGGCCATTGTAGCCGTCCGCTACCAGCTTCGGCAGCCGCCCTGAATGATCAAGGTGGGCATGTGACAGAACAACCGCATCCAGCTTACTGATATCGAATGGAAACGGTTCCTGGTTGGTTTTTTCTTCCTCTCGGCTTCCCTGATAAAGACCGCATTCCAGCAATATTGCAGCCTGCCCGGTTTCGAGCAAATAGGCTGAACCGGTAACGCCCTCTGTCGCACCATAAAAAGTCAACTTCGCCATTACTTCTCCCAAGGACTTTTGCTGTTTTTAGTATAACAACACTTGTGTCATTTGCCTGATCATCCGATGTAACGACAATCAGCACAATAATTTTGCGCCAATATTCCTTTTGGGTCGGAAAGATATCCGCTTAGCGGTTCCCGTCCACTGACCGCAGGGTGGCCCGAAAAGTCATGTTTTCACCAAAGGGGCGGGCTTCTTCCACATCATTTTCTGCGTAAAAAATGTAGGTCTCGGAAGTCGTGGTTACAATTGGCGACAGGTCCTTGCATTCGCTCTTGGCCAAAGCGCGGATTTCGACCAGGCGGGGTTGTACGATGTTGCGGACTACAGCGAGTTCTACGTCGCCCCCTGCTAATTTGTGGGTTACGAGCAACCCGGCGAAGTGATCCACCGTAGAGTATAATTTTTGCGTTTTCCCTGATGCCTGCCGGTGGCAGCGTACCTTGAGATAGCTGCGTTTAGACCCTTTGCTCCAGGTGTGCGGTTTCTGGGAAACAATGGTCCTCCCCCAATCGATTTTTTTCTCGCCTTGTGTGATCTCAAAGCTTAGCTCGAACTGTTCGTCGGCGCTGACGGAGGCTGTCAGGGTTAGAAGCATACCGAGCAAAATAAAACGTATGGTCATTGGATGGTCTCCCATGATTATTGATCGTCGCTGTTTGCCGATACGCCGTCGCAGTTCAGCCAGTTCCGCAGCATGTGTGGACATGGTAGTATAAATAACAGTTGCCGAATATTTTCAGCAATTATGTTCCATTCCTCTGCCCTGCGGGCTTCACGCGCAATTTCTGGATACCCCGGTCACTCACCTCCTCCACAACAAAACGAAAACCTGCCTGAATCACAGCTTCACCAGACACCGGGATATGATGTAAATGCGAAATAACCATGCCTCCAATGGTATGTGCTTCCGCCGGAGGAAGCGACACGCCAAGGGTGGTACTCGCCTCGTTAATAGATACACGTCCGTCCATGAGATATTCACCACCATCCAGCGCCTCTATACTGTATTTTCGCCGCGGCATGTAACCTTCAAAGGTGTAACCAACATTAATCACCTCACCGACAACCTCATTTAAAATATCTTCTATAGTGATCATGCCGATGGCAGAACCGAATTCGTCAACCACTACCGCCATATGATCATGCCGCTTCTGCAGTACCGGCAACAACTCATCGAGCAGCTGATATGCCGTCACATAGCATGCGGGCTTTATCAGTTTTGACAGCGGTTGTTCTACCAATGCAGGATCCATCAGGTCCCACATCGTGAAACTCACGATGCCTTTTATCTGATTCTGCTCTTCCGCATAGACGGGCAAACGGAAATGGGCATGTTCCCGTGCCAGACGAACTGCATCCCGTGTGGTTCGCTGATAGCCCAGGGTGGTCATTTCAGCTATTGGAATCATTGCCTGACCCACTGTAGCATCGGCATAACGCATGACGCGCATGATGCGATCGCGGTCAAATACATCGATACTCGCACCTCGTTCAGCCATCTCTATTACACTTCGTATTTGCTCGCGATTAACGAACAGTTCGCGGGGCGCCATTTCAATACCCGCAAGATGCGCTGTTGCACGTGCTATCCACGAAAAAACGAATACCACCGGATAAAATAACCACAGAAAAAATCGTAGCGGATAGATAATCATCGGCGCCAACAGATCGGCCTTTTGCTGGTACACGCTTTTGGGCACCACTTCGCCAAACACCAGTAATAGTGGCGTATAAACCAGAAAAGCATATAAATCACCGTACCCGCCAAAAAAACGGATCATCACTATTGTTCCCAGCGTGGTAAACACCACCACCGAGATATTTGTACCCACCAGGGTTGTCCCCAGTAACACCTCCGGCTTGCGAAACAACTCCAGAATCAGGGCAGCACCCCGATGCCCATGGTTAGCAAGGTGGTGCAGCTTCAGGCGATCGGCATGTACCAGAGCAATCTCTGAACCGGAAAAAAAACCCTGCAGCAGGAGCAGCAGCACCATTGCAAGAATGATCAGAAATATTTCCATCGGCTATCCAATCACCATTAGTTGTCGCCCGTACCTGTGTCCTCAGGAGGGGCCGTCTTCTGAGGCTCTGTTATCACCGCTGCTCTACTTCCCTTGCTGGCGCGCAATTCCTTGATCCGGTGCCCTTTCATTTCAAGCACTGTCAACTCCACACCCTCGACAGTAACTTGATCACCCGCCTGTGGCAGTCGGTCCAGCGCTCGCAGCATAACTCCTCCAATGGTGGTCATCCGCGGGTCAGTGATCCCGAATTTGGTCAGGTCTTCAAAGATCGTCAGTTTCATATCACCTGCCACCTCAAACACATTCTCTGCTGGTTGGGTGTAAATCAGCTTATGTGCGGTCTCCGGCGTAATATCGCCGAATACGAAACTGAGTACTCTTTTCAGGGTTAGCAAACCGTCGATACCACCGAACTCGTTCAGTATTGCAGCCGCCTGAACCTTGTGTTCCAGGAAGAAATCAAACATTTCATCGACCTTCCTGGTCGGCGGCACAATAACAGGCGGTCGCAGGATATCCTCGATTTTCAGAGTGCTTAAAACTGTATCATTCAAAATCCGCTGCAAAATATCCTCGGCATGAATAAATCCAACGAGGTTGTCGCGGGTCTTGTGGAAAACCGGCAGACGCGTATGCCGCAAGGATCGCACCTGCTCGACTATTTCCGGAACCGGCGTCTCTACATCAATGAATGCTGTTTGTGTGCGAGGAATCATGATTTCGATGACCTCGGTGCTACCCGCCTCAAGCAAGTTGTAGATCAGGGAGCGTTCTCTTGCAGAGAGTTCCCCACCCTTGACGACCTCATCCACCAGAGTGCGGAACTCATCTACCTGAAGGATGTTTTCCACTGCGGTTTCCTCACCGACAATCCAGGTGGTAAGCCGGTCGGCAACCAGACGAATGGCCCAGCGGAAAGGGGTGATGAGTTTGACCCAGAGGCCCAGTGGTAGCGCAATAATCCGGGTGCTGACTTTTACCGGATCCGAAACCGCAATGGTCTTCGGTGTTACTTCGCCAAACAGCAAGAGCAGCGGCACCATCACGAGAACATTCAGCATCCCGCCAACTTCCACGCCATATAGCGCTACCAGGATCCCGGCCATATTGGCCACCGCCGCCACATTAATGATTTCGTTGCCGCAGAGAATGGAAATAATCAACTGGCGCGGTCGTTCCAGTAGCGTCTGCAGGGCATCAAATCTCGGATTGCGCTCTCGCCGCAGCCGCTGCAGGTCGAGACGTGACAACGAGAACAGTGCCGTCTCCGAGCCAGAGAAAAACGCCGAGGCCGTTAACAACAGTAGTTGCAGCCCAATACGAAAAATCATATCCGCCTGCAGAAACCGCTGCGGATCAATAGCCAGAGAAGCACCCAAGTCTACCCAGATTCCATCCATAACCAGTTATTCGTCTATAAACTCATTCGGTTTCCCGCACCCGATCTACAAACACCACCCGCACTAAATGGTCCATCGTCACCGCTCCTGAACTACTGGTAGCACCAAATTTACATGAATCAGGATAGCTCAAATAACCCTCTGTGTCCTTTTTAAGCTATGATTACACTCGATTGGTAACACTCGGTTTCGATTGACATCTATGCGCTGAGCACTTTGCTGATCGCCCTGGGCGTTATTCAGATTGGTTCGGTCATGGTACAGCAACAAGTAAAGGGGGGCGGCATGGAGGTGCGTGCATGAATAACAAACAATCGGATCGCTCGCCTGGCACTGCAGCCATGGCCTGGCATTCGCTCGATAGTGAACAGGTACTCTCCAGACTTGCATCGGGTATCGAGGGTCTTACGCAGGTCGAGGCCGGTAAGCGCCTGCAGCGCTATGGTTTGAATCGGCTGCGTCCACCCAGGAAGAAAGGGCCACTCGCCCGCTTCCTAACTCAGTTCCACAATGTGCTCATTTATGTGCTGTTGGCCGCCGCCGTTATTACGGTTCTGCTCGGGCATTGGATCGACAGCGGTGTTATTTTTGGCGTCGTCGTAATCAACGCGCTCATCGGCTTTATCCAGGAGGGCAAAGCCGAGCGCGCACTCGACGCCATACGTAATCTGCTGCCGCAGATAGGCGTAGTGCGGCGCGATGGCAGGTTCGTGTCACTGTCGGCAGAACAACTGGTACCGGGAGACGTTGTGGCCCTGCAGTCAGGAGACCGAGTTCCGGCGGATCTGCGCCTGTTCAAAAGCAAGGAATTGCGGATTGACGAAGCGATGCTGACCGGCGAATCGGTACCTGCAGAAAAAACCACCATTGCCGCGCCCGAGCATGTCGCGGCCGGCGACCGACGATGCATCGCTTACTCGGGCACTTTTGTAACCTATGGGCAGGGTCAGGGTGTCGTCGTCGCTACCGGCGATGGTACCGAGATTGGCCGCATCAGCGGCTTGCTGCGCCAGGTGCAGCCGTTGATGACTCCGTTGCTGCGCCAGATGACGCGTTTCGCCCAATATCTAACCGTTGGCATCGGTGTTCTGGCCGCTGCAACATTCCTGTTCGGAGTCCTGGCCAGGGACTATTCCGCCAGTGAGATGTTTCTCGCTGCGGTGGGACTCGCAGTAGCTGCCATTCCGGAGGGGCTGCCGGCCATCATGACCATTACCCTTGCCATCGGTGTACAGCGCATGGCGCGTCGTAACGCCATCATTCGCCGCCTGCCGGCGGTCGAAACACTGGGCTCGGTCACTGTGATCTGCTCGGACAAAACAGGCACTTTGACCCGTAACGAAATGACGGTTCAAACAGTGGCGTCGGCAACCGGGATGTTCGAAGTCAGCGGTGTCGGCTATGACCCACACGGTGACGTCACACTAAATGGTGATCCGGCCCCGACTGAGGATTTCCCGCTGCTGAAGGAACTGGCCCAGGCGGCAATGTTGTGTAATGACGCCAGCCTGAATGAAACCGACGGGCAATGGCGGATTCAAGGGGATCCGACCGAGGGCGCGCTGATCACTTTCGCTACCAAAGCCGGTCTCGATCACACCTTTCAACAACAGGAGTGGCCGCGTACGGATGTTATTCCTTTCGAGTCTGAGCATCGCTTTATGGCGACGCTACACCATGACCATGCCGGCCACGCCTTCGCCTATCTTAAAGGCGCACCCGAGCGCGTACTGGACATGTGCCTGCACCAGCGCATACGCGGTGAGGACCTGCCACTGGATCGTGTTTACTGGGAAACCTGCATGGAAATAATGGCCAGCCGGGGCCTGCGCCTGCTGGCCATTGCATTTAAAGTTGAAGAGGTGGGGCAGCTTACCCTGAATTTTACCGATGTTGACACCGGCCTCACCCTGCTCGGTATTGTCGGCATTATTGATCCGCCGCGCGAGGAGGCGGTCGAGGCCATAAGGGCCTGTCAGGCAGCAGGTATCCGCGTGAAGATGATTACCGGTGACCACGCCGTCACCGCGGTGGCCATCGGGCAGCGGATGGGGATCGGGGACGGTAAAAGCGCGGTCAAAGGGGTCGAGCTCGATGGGTTCGACGAGGCGCAATTGCGTGAGGCTGTGGAGCAAAACGATGTATTCGCCCGCACCAGCCCCGAACACAAGCTGCGACTGGTGCAGGCCCTGCAAGCTAACGGCCAGGTGGTTGCAATGACCGGTGACGGAGTTAATGATGCCCCTGCCCTGAAACGCGCCGATGTGGGCGTCGCCATGGGCATGAAAGGCACCGAGGTCGCCAAGGAAGCCGCTGAGATGGTACTGGCTGACGATAATTTTGCCTCAATCGGGCACGCCGTCGAAGAGGGGCGAACGGTCTACGACAACCTGAAAAAATCGATCATGTTCGTGCTGCCGACCAACGGCGGCGAAGCGTTGACTATTGTCGCCGCCATCGCGTTGGGGAGGCTGTTGCCGATCACCGCGGTTCAGATTCTCTGGATCAATATGATCACCGCCGTCACGCTAGCGCTCACGCTGGCCTTTGAACCACCGGAACGAAATGTCATGCAACGCTCGCCAAGAGATCCCCGCGAACCGATTTTATCAGGTCTCCTGATCTGGCGTGTTGTGTTCGTTTCGCTGATTCTCGTCGCAGGTACCTTTGGAAATTTTGTCTGGGCAAGAGAACACGGTGTGTCCATCGAAACTGCACGCACGGTGGCGGTCAACACGCTCGTCATGTTCGAGATTTTCTACCTCTTGAGCGCCCGTTACCTCCTGGCACCCTCGCTTACCTGGCAAGGACTGACCGGCAACCGCTACGTGTATTATGCGATCGCAATCCTGGTTGCCTTTCAGCTTGCCTTCACCTATCTTTTGCCTATGCAGACATTATTCGGTACCGAGGCACTCGCCGCTATCGAATGGTTGCGTATTATTCTGGTGGCGAGTAGCGTACTGATTCTGGTGGAAATCGAAAAAGTAGTGATTCGCTGGATGCGGCACCAATTATGAATATCAAAGTCTATGTCGGAGTCGTGCTGGTCGCACTTATCGTCATATTTACAGTACAAAATGCCGCGGTTGTCAGCATTAACTTTCTGTTCTGGGATCTGTCTGTTTCCCGCGCACTGATGATATTTTTTGTGGCCATCATCGGCTTCCTGGTCGGCTGGATCTCCGCGGGCGTACACTATCGGGCACAACGGCGTCGCAACCGGTCTGTTTAGATCGTAATTGTCTGCCCGAATTTCTGCAACTCGGCGCCCCGGTGATATCCGGGTTTAAGCTGATCTTGTGGTAAAGTCGTTGCCGGACCGGTTGGGGGAACGCCCTGTTCGCAGACCAATTGTTACTGGCCTAACGCGCCTGTATCGACGACAATTCAAACCATGAAGCGTGCACACTTGCAGACGAGTAAGCGGAGGGCTGGAATGTGAGTGGCTCAAAATCGCCACTGCAACTCGTCGGCTGGCGCGAGTGGCTGGCTTTACCCGAGCTGGGCATCTCCGCCATCAAGGCCAAAATCGACACCGGTGCGCGTACTTCGGCGCTGCATGCGTTTTATGTCGAACGGTTCAAACGGAGTGGCATCGACAAGGTGCGCTTCGGTATCCACCCGTTGCAGAAACACAGCGATCCTGCCCTGCAGTGCGAGGCCAGCCTGCTGGATTGCCGTGAAGTGACCGATTCCGGCGGGCATAGGGAGAAGCGCCACGTGATTGAAACTCCGCTTATCGCCGGGGATATGGTCTGGCCGATTCAGCTCACGTTGACCAATCGCGATACCATGCGCTTTCGTATGCTACTCGGGCGCACCGCGCTGGAAGGCAGATTTCTGGTTGACGTCACACAGTCGTATCTACTTGGGAAACGTGACTAAACGCAGTGCCGGCGAGTCTCAATCAGAAGGTATTACTTGAAACAATGAATCAAGTTGGAAAAATCTGTGCCAGGCGTGTTTTGAATTCGGGTAGCGAGGCCATCATACAGAGAGGTAAATTGGATGAAAATTGCAATACTTTCACGGAATAGAAAGCTCTATTCCACCCGCCGACTGGTGGAAGCGGCCGAGGTTCGTGGCCATGAAGTGCGCGTGCTGGATACGACCAAATGTTATATGAATATCAATGCTGCCCACCCCACGGTGCACTACAAAGGTGAAACGCTTCCGAATTTTGACGCCGTGATTCCACGTATCGGAGCGTCCATTACGTTTTACGGCACCGCCGTACTGCGCCAGTTCGAGATGATTGGCGCTTATCCGCTTAGTGAATCGGTTGCCATAGCGCGATCGCGCGACAAATTACGCTCATTGCAGATCCTGTCGCGCGCCGGCGTTGGCCTCCCGGCTACCGGTTTCGCCAGTTCACCGGACAACACCCAGGACCTGGTCAAAATGGTCGGGGGTGCGCCGCTGGTGGTAAAACTGCTGGAAGGCACCCAGGGGAGAGGCGTGGTGCTGGCGGAAACCCAAAAAGCGGCGGAAAGTGTCATCGATGCGTTCCGCGAGCTGAGGGCCAACTTCCTGGTACAGCAGTTTATAAAGGAAGCGGGCGGCTCGGATATCCGAGCCCTGGTTATCGGCGAAAAAGTGGTTGCCGCGATGCAGCGTACAGCCAAGGAAGGAGAATTCCGTTCCAACCTGCACCGTGGTGGTTCAGCGGAGGTGGCCAAGCTGACCAAGATTGAACGCGCAACCGCGGTGATAGCGTCGCAAAAGCTTGGCCTTAACGTAGCGGGTGTGGATCTGCTGCGTTCCAATAATGGTCCGCTGGTCATGGAGGTTAATTCCTCCCCCGGCCTTGAGGGTATCGAAACCGCCACTGGCAAGGACGTAGCGGCCATGATGATCGAGTTCATTGAGAAAAACGCCAGGCCGCACCGTACGCGCACCCGTGGCAAAGGCTGACATGAAAGCCGAGCCGTTCGAGATCAACGGTATCCGGGTGGAACCCGGACAACGTGTCGGACTCGAATTGCCGGTGGCACGCCTGTATACGCATACCAGTCTGGCCATGCCGGTGCAGGTGGTACACGGCAAGCTGCAGGGGCCATGTCTGTTTGTCAGCGCGGCGATACACGGTGATGAACTCAACGGCGTGGAGGTGATCCGCCGCCTGCTACGACATTCCGCTCTGAAGCGGTTGCGCGGCACACTGGTTGCAATTCCCATTGTCAACGTGCATGGTTTTCTGGACCGCTCACGCTATCTGCCAGACCGGCGCGATCTCAATCGCAGCTTTCCGGGCAGTGATAAAGGTTCGCTGGCAGCGCGTATCGCCAAACTCTTTATGACAGAAGTAGTGGCGCGCTGCGGTTATGGCATCGACCTGCACACCGGGGCCGTACACCGGGAAAATATGCCCCAGATCCGCGCCAACCTTGACGATCCGGAAACCGAGCGGCTGGCGCACGCGTTTGGCGTCCCGGTGCTCATCAACTCGACGCTGCGCGACGGTTCACTGCGTATGGCGGCATCCGAGCAAGGCGTCACCACATTGTTGTACGAAGCCGGTGAGGCGCTGCGCTTTGATGAAGTTTCGATACGTGCTGGTCTCAAGGGTGTGTTGAATGTCATGCGTGAGCTCAATATGTTACCGGCCAGAAAGCGCAAGACGACCGGACTCAGACCGCCGGTGGTTGCGCGTTCATCGTCATGGGTGCGCGCGCCTGAAAGCGGCATACTGCGCACCCTGGTTACGCTCGGAACGCAAGTCGAAAAGGATACGCTGCTGGCGGTGATCGCCGATCCGTTCGGCGAGGATGAGATGGAGGTGCGCGCGCAGCATAAAGGGATCGTGATCGGGCGTACCCAGTTACCGCTGGTACACCAGGGAGAGGCGGTGTATCACCTGGCGCAATTCACACACACGGAACGCGCTGCACGTAGCGTGGAGGTGTTCCAGGAGGCCACCGAACCCGACCCGACCGCCTATGATGACGAACCGGAACCCCCGATCCAGTAACGCTAGTAGTCTCGGGTTTGTTCAAGCAGCGCACCGAAACTGCGACAGCTCACGTCCTGTGACCGACGCTTCCAGAGGACCAAAACCCGATTATGGATAAACAAAACCCGATTATCGAGCTTCAGGAGTGGACCGCCACCCTGACCGAGTCCGTCAGCCGAGTTGCGATACAGATTCTTGAACATCTGCCCGCGGTTCTGGGCGCCGTGGTGCTATTGCTTGTCGGTTGGGGAGTTGCACGACTGTTACGCTATACAACACGGAAGATTACCGAAAAGACACTTGTTCGACTCGCGCACACCCGGCCGATGGACACCCGTGTTCAGCAACCGCTTTCCTACACTGCAGCACCGGATATTGCCAGCCGTATCGTATTCTGGGTGGTGCTGCTGTTCTTTGTGCTTGCAGCGACTGAAGTTCTCGGGCTGGAGGTAATATCGGGTCTTCTCAGCAGCGTCACAGCCTACCTCCCGAACCTGCTCGCGGGCCTCTTGATATTGTTTATCGGTTTATGGTTTGCCGAGGTAACGCGGGCTGTCCTCAAACGTAGCAGTAAAAGCATTGGTATCGAGCAGGGTGATATTGTTGGACGACTCGGGCAGATACTGGTTCTGCTGATCGTATTTTCTGTTGCCGCCGGACAGATCGGCATCGACAACACGCTGCTGGTTGCCCTCGTCGCTATCCTCTTCGGAGTAATGTTTGGGGCGATCGCACTTGCTTTCTCCTTAGGGGCGAAAACGACGATCGCCAATATGCTGGCCGCACAGTCGATCGCACAAATGTACAATCCGGGCGACACCATACGGATCGGTGATATCGAGGGGAAAATACTGCGCATCACTCGAACGAACCTCATACTGGAAACGCAAGATGGACAGACGCTGATCCCGGCCAAGCAATTCAGTGAACAGGAATCGGTGCATATTTCCAGAGACAGCTCGACATGAACCCGCATTCCCGTCTGAGCGCTGCGTTCCTGAAAAATCATCCCGCCGCTGCAGCGCGCGTACTCGAGGACTTTCCGGTTGAAAGTGTCGCTAAATTGCTGGCGGCTGCGAGCCCGGTAACTGCAGAGCAGATCGTGGAGCATTTTACACCTGGATTTGCCGCGAGCTGCCTGCTCTCCCTGGAACCATCGGCAGCCGGCCAGATATTTGCCAGACTCCTCCCCGATTTGCAGGTCATGCTATTGCGCCATCTGGATCGGGAAAAACGCGAGTCATTACTAGGTACCTTGCCAGCGGCTTTGGCAGTATCGATACGGCGCCTGCTTCCCTATCCCGATGGTACAGCCGGTGCGCTTATGGAAGCACCACTGGCAAGCGTTCCGGAGGAACTGTCTGTTCGGGATGCACTGAAGCGCATCAAGCGAATGCGACGCGGCACGAAATTCTATGCCTATGCTATCAATACAAATGGTCAGCTTATGGGTGTACTGACCCTGCACGAATTAATCAACGCGCGGCCAGCCACCACCGTCAATAAAGTGATGAGCAGGCGCGTGATCAGTCTCTCCCCTACGCAGTCGATCCACACCGTTATCACCAGTCCCTACTGGAAGGAATACCACGCGTTACCTGTCACCGATGAGAATAACGTCCTGCTCGGCGTGATTCATCAGAAAAGTATGCGCCGCTTACAGGAACGGTCCATTCATGCTGACGGCATCAGTAATGGCCTGGGAACCTTTATCGCCGTCGGTGAATTGTTTTCCGCTACGGCAGTTCAACTGTTGACCGTACTAATATCTACCGGTACATCGCTGATAAAGCGAGGTCCCCGTGTCTGATCTGGGTGCCCTCTCTCGCGCTTTGGCAGATGCTTTTATCGACCAGTTTCCCCAGGAGACAATCGAGGCACTGGAATCAGTGCCAGTTGCCGAGATCGTAGAGCTGCTGCAGACGCAGTCCCCGGAACGGGGGGCACTGATTTTGAGCCGCCTGTCAACGGCGCTTGCGACGACAACATTGCAGCAGCTAAAACCGGATCTGGTCCGGCAAATTCTGGCTGCCATGGATCCGGTTCGCGCAGCGCTGCTGCTCAGCAGTCTTGATCCAAAAAGCCGGGAAATACAACTGGACAACCTGGACGCGGGACTTGCAAGAGAACTCCGCGACCTTATGTCCTATCCCGAGGCAAGCGCGGGACGCTTGATGAGACCGCGTGCTCCCAGTATCCCTGCGCGGCTGACTGCCAAACAGGCGCTCAAACGCTTACGGCGCTTTCCACCGCGTGATGCAGCCGTCCTCGTGGTAACCGATGATAACGGGAAGTTACTCGGCCTGCTGGACCTGGCAGAAGTTGTCCATGCAGATCCTGATGCCCGGCTGGAAACACTTATACACATCACCACACCGGTTCGCGTTAACGCACTGACACCGCGCGAAGAAATCATCAATCTTTTCTCCCGCTACCAGTTGCGTCTGCTCCCGGTCGTTGACATCGAGGATCGCCTCCTCGGCGTCATCCGCCAGTCCACCGTTATTCAGGCCTCGCAGGCAGAAGCCGCGACTGACTTGCAGGCCATGGTTGGTGTTAGCCGTGATGAACGCGCGCTGTCATCGCCAATGTCCGCGATGCGCAAACGCCTTCCCTGGCTCAATATCAACCTGTTAACGGCCTTTCTTGCCGCTGCCGTCGTCGGCATTTTCGAGAACACCATAGCGCAGTTCACGGCGCTGGCAGTCCTGTTACCGGTTGTCGCCGGCCAGTCCGGAAACACCGGTGCGCAGGCTCTCGCCGTTATCATGCGCGGACTCGCACTGCGCGAGATTCAGGTGCGTCACTGGCAGCGCGTGCTGCTGAAAGAAATGCTCGCCGGCACACTCAATGGCATTGCGATCGCCATTGTTACGGGGCTGGGCGTCCTGGTATGGAGCAAGTCAGCAGGTCTCGCCCTGGTAATCGGCGTCGCGATGATTATTTCGATGGCGCTGGCAGGCCTTTCCGGCGCAGCGATCCCGCTTGTGCTGACACGACTGGGCCAGGACCCGGCCCAGTCGGCCTCTATCCTTCTCACGACCGTGACCGACGTTGTCGGTTTCTTCAGTTTCCTAGGACTGGCGACACTGTTCTCCAGGGTTTTGTGAAGAGAGAATAATTTTCGGTTTTTTATATGGCGCACTGGACTGAGTACACGCGGTTTCTGACCGCACTGCTGGTTATCCTCGATCCGTTTATGGCGATACCGATACTGCTTACCTTGACGCAGGATTATACGATCCGACAGCGTACGCGGGTCGCTTCTATCGCAACGGTGACCGTCGCAGTGGTACTCATCACCGCGGCGCTTACTGGCGAGCATATGTTGTTGTTCATGGGAACCAGCCTGGCATCCTTCCGCGTGGGGGGAGGCATTATTCTCCTTCTGATGGCGCTCGCCATGTTGCGCGCGGAACCGGACACGCTCAGGGCAAGTACTGCGGAGACTCGCCCCGCAGAGGCCGCATCCAGTATCGCGGTCGTACCGCTGGCGATTCCCCTGCTGGCGGGCCCCGGCGCAATCAGTACCGTAATTATCCAGATGCAACGCTCCGGTGCGCCTTTCCACCCATGGATCGTTATTGCCTGTATCTTGCTGGTCTGTCTCATCCTGTGGGCTGTCCTGAGACTCGCGGCACCCATCGGTCATGCACTGGGCCGTATCGGTATAAATATTATCAACCGTCTGTTCGGCCTCATTCTCACAGCCATCGCCGTCGAGATCATGGCCAATGGACTCAAGGCACTGTTCCCGGTGCTCACAGGTTAATATCTGACAACAGCACCCCGTTTATTAACCGTTCAACCGATGAAAACTGTATATTTCCTCCAGTGTGGCCTGTTCGCCACAGCCTCACTATCGCCGTCCGTTGTTGCCGCTACATGCACGCCAGCCTGAACCATAACTCTAGTTTGTGGTCGCCTCTTGAGCAATGTTGAAAATATCCGGCAACATCAGAATCAGCATGATGATGACACTGACGACAACTGCCACCACGATGCCGACAAATACATTCGCCAGGGTGTTCCTGCCGCTCTGCTTCTCGGTCAGTGCGAACGCAAGATTCGGGAGACTCACCAGTCCCATGAAACGGTCGCCGCGATAAACCAGCAGGCGGCGGCAACTGTTGCTTCGCATTTTTTTGATCGCCTCCTCGCAGGGGGTATCGTGCGTAACGGAAATAAGACAGGTAGTGGTGGCGACGTCTTTGAGCATCAGTGTCCCCGGCTGCTTACCCGGTCCGACCACGCGTTTGACCAGATCGCGCTCGGTGAACAATCCGACCACCTGCCCCTTTCTGGTCACGACAAGCGAACCGACGTTCTGGTCGGCCATCAGCTCAACGGCCTGCTGGACGGTATTGTCTTCTTCCAGCAAGGCAACGGATTCGCGGACAAAATGTTCAATCGTGCAGGTCATAAGGTCTCCTGATCTTGTGGATTCTGTTTAATAGTTGCATGTCTGGCGCGCGCTGCGCTACCCGGCCTGACGCAGGCGGTCGAGCGTTGCCAAAATCGCTTGATAGGGTTCGACGAACTTGCGGATCCCTTCTTCCTCCAGCGCTTGCATCAAGGCCGGCATTTCCACACCCAAACCCGCCAGTTGCGCCATCACCTCATCGGCATCGGTCATTGATTGCTCGATGCGCAAGGCCGGCTGACCATGGTCACGGTAGGCGTTCAGGGTGTCCCGCGGCAATGTATTGACCGTATCCACAGCAATCAGGGGTTCGACATACTTGATATCACTGTAAGCGGGATCCTTGGTACCGGTACTGGCCCACAACAGGCGTTGCACCCTTGCACCGGCCCTGGCCAGGGCTTGCCAGCGCTGGTTCTGCGTCACCGATTGAAATTGCCGGTAGGCGAGCGCCGCGCTGGCAATGGCCGCACGACCGCGCAAGCCACGCGCTGTTTTTACCTGCCGATGATCCGCGACTATCCTGTCCAGCAAAGCGTCAACTTTAACGTCAATACGGCTGAGAAAAAAACTGGCCACCGAAGCAACACTGTCGAGTGGCAAACCCCGCGACAGCCGTTCCTCCAAAGCTTCCTGATAAGTCTCCAATACCCTGGCATAACGTTCAACAGAGAACAGCAAGGTGACATTGACGTTAATGCCTTCCGCCAGTAGTGTGCGCACCGCCGCCAGCCCTTCCTGCGTGCCGGGTATTTTGATCATGATATTCGGCCGCCGCAAATACTCCCATATCTTGCGTGCTTCCTGCACGGAGGCTTCGCTGTCCCGGGCCAGAAGTGGTGAAACCTCGATACTGACGTAACCGTCCCGGCCGGCGGTGCGCTCATAGACCGGGAGGAAAAGATCCGCTGCGCGGCTTATATCCTCCAGCACCAGAGATGTATAGAGTGCTTCCAGCTCCGTCCCGGTACGGCCTTGCCGGGCGATGTCGCCGGTATAGGCGGTATCGTTTGAAATGGCTTTCTCGAAAATCGCCGGGTTCGATGTCAGGCCGGCAAGATCGTCGTCCTGGAGCAGACGCGCCAGGGTTCCGTCAGAAAGTATCGAACGGTCGATAAAATCCAGCCAGATACTCTGGCCAAGGCTATTGAGCCGGTTAAGCGGGTTATTATGGTCCATGGGCTGGTCCTTCGTGAGAAGCTGAAATTGCGTTAACGTAGCCCGTTGCAATATATCAACTGGCCACCGGTATCGCTAATATATCAAGTGCCTGTAAAATCCTTGCACTGAGTTATGGAAATCCCACGCTTCTTCGAGTTTGATCTGAGCCCCGCGGCATTGCTGCTGCTGATTGTTTACCACGTCTATCTCTATCGTAAAATGTGCAATGACCCCTTAAGCACCTCCCTGGGACTTGCGCGACGCACACGCGCCCTGCGGACGCAGACCATCATACCCACGCGGGCGGCCAGCTGCGGTGTATTTCTTTCAACCCCAAGTTCGGGTGTTTACACATAGCGAGTAGTACGCCGTTCTACCAATGAAAACCTCACATCTCCTCTGGTATGGCCTGTTCGCAGCGGCTTCACTGGCTGTATTACAGCCCGCTGTTGGCGCGAACGGCAAAGGCACAGTAACGCTCGAAGGTGTCGACGGGGAGCTGCGCGACAACATCCAGGCCTGGCTGTCACTGGATCAGGAGCCCTGCGACACGCCCGAGTGGCGTATGCAGGCCGGCCTGAAGAAAGCGGACAAGGACATTCGCCAGGCGTTACAGGCATTCGGTTACTATCAGCCGGTGATCAGCCAGACTTTCCAGACGGGTGAGAAGGATGGCTGCTGGAGCGCCAGCTTCGACATTCAACCGGGCAGCCGCGTCAGTTTGCGTAACATCGACGTCGACATCCTGGGGCCAGCCGGCAGCGATGACAGCTTTCAGAAGCTGGTCAACAAAGCAGACCTCAAGGCGGGCCAACCGTTGCGCCACGACCACTACGAGTCGCTCAAGACCGGTATCACCGACCTGGCCGCAGAGCGCGGCTATTTCGACAGTCATTTAACCCGGCATGAACTGCAGGTAGACCCGGTCGAGGGTTATGCAGACATCGATTTGCATTTCGATTCCGGCCCACGTTTCCAGTTTGGCGAAACCCGCCTGCAGCAGGACATCATTGACGATGCGCTGTTGCGGCGTTATCTGTTCTACCGCGAAGGTCAACCCTACGCGCGCACGGCACTGACAGAGACTTCGCGCGCACTGAGCAGCAGCGGCTATTTTGCCCAGGTACTGGTGCAACCACTGATCGACGAGGCGCAGGACCGTGAGGTCCCGGTCCGCATCACCCTCACGCCGTCCAAGCGCCACCGCTACACAGCGTCCATCGGTTACGCCACCGATACCGGTCCACGCCTGGGGCTTGGCTACAGGAACCAGCGCCTCAACCGCCACGGACATCAGCTCTCGAGTAACTTGTCCGTTTCCAGGGTGATCTCCACGCTGACCCTTGGTTACACCATTCCACTTGAAAAACCCGTTACCGACAAATTGAGGCTCGAGGCGGGCTACAAGTTTGAGGACAATGACAGCTTCCGCTCCGACACTACCGCCATATCCGCGACCCGTACCCACCTGCTTAAAAACCAGTGGCTGGAAGAACAGAAGCTGGCATTCGGCAGGGAGAACTACAAGCTCAACGGCGAACAGCAAAAATCGTCGTCGGTGCTGTTGATGCCGGGCATCGGCTGGTCACGCGCCTTTGCCGACAACCGGCTCTACCCGCGCAAAGGCCTGCGGCTTAACTTCAAGACCCGAGGCAGCCTGCAGGACGTGGTCTCCGACGTCAGCTTTCTGCAACTGATTGGCGGCGCCAAGGGCATTCTGGGCCTGCCGTGGCGTTCGCGGGTGATCAGTCGTGTCAATGGCGGGGTGACCTTCATGGACAAATTCGACGAACTGCCCCCTACAGTGCGTTTCTTTGCCGGCGGCGACAACAGTGTGCGCGGTTACGACTACAAGTCGCTCGGCCCCGAGAACGACGACGGCAAGGTGGAAGGCGGCAAGAACCTGCTGGTCGGCAGCCTGGAGGTTGAACACATGGTTGCCGAAAAGTGGGGGCTGGCGGCATTTGTCGATTCGGGCAACGCCTTCGACGAACTGCACCTGGACCCGAAAACCGGTGTCGGGCTGGGGATCCGCTGGCGTTCGCCAGTCGGCCCGATCCGCTTCGATGTCGCCCATCCGCTGAACAAGAGTGGCGACCTGTTCCGGGTGCATTTCGTTATGGGCCCGGAACTCTAGAGCGCGGGCATGAGTTGATGCGACGCATTACCAAGTATCTGTTACTGATTCCGGTAGGCTTGCTGGTGCTGTGCGCAGGCGCACTGACCGCCCTCACCGTCAGCGAAACCGGCAGTCGCTGGTTGATCCGCCAGGCGCTGGTCTACGCGCCCGGAGAACTCCGGGTTACGGACATCAGTGGCCGGCTTGTATCCGGCCTGACGCTGACCGGCCTGAGTTACCGGCTGGAGCAGACACAACTCGACATCGGCCACCTCACCCTCGGCTGGCGTGCGGCAGACCTGCTGGGTGGAACCGTGCGGGTGCGGCAGCTCCTCGCCCGGGAGGTACACTATCGCGCGCCCGAAGCGGCGCCGGACGCCGAACCGTTCGCGCTGCCCAAACGCATTACGCTGCCGCTGGTTGTCCAGCTCGACAAGGCACAGATCAGCGGTCTGCAGGTGAATGTCGGCAGCGACCAATCCGTTGTCGAAGAAATTACCCTGGCGGCGAGCGTCGGTCCCATCCGTGGACTCAGAATCAGGCAGCTCGACGTCAGGATGCAGGACAGCACGCTGCAATTGAGTGGCAAAACCGCCCTGCACCAACCCTACAGGTTCCGCTGCAAGTTGCGCTGGGCTACCCAACTGCCTGATGCGGTCAGTGCCTCGGGCGAAGCCGTGCTGGATGGCGACCTGCACCAGGTGACCGTGAAACACACACTTTCGAAGCCGTTCCATGTGACCAGTAATGGCAAGGTCCAACTGGACAGCGAGCTGCCCCTGTTCACACTTGCCGGGCAGTGGCAGGCACTGCGCTGGCCATTGTCGGGCGCCGCCGAATATACGAGCCCGCACGGGGAGTATGCGATCGAGGGCACCGTTGACGCCTATCAGCTCAACCTCGGCGGGCCACTGGAAATCCAGGGTGTCCCGGCCATGGAGGTGCAGGCCCGGGGCCACGGTGACATGCAGCGAATCGCTGTCGAAGCGTTGCACATCGCCGCGCTCGGCGGCAAGCTGTCGGCAAACGGTGACCTGGCCTGGTCGCCCGAATTCACCCTCGGCATGGATATCGAAGCGACGGACATCAACCCCGGCCTGGAGTGGCCCGAGTGGCCGGGGCAACTTGCCATGAAGACCCACCTGGACGTCGCCAGTGTGGGCGAAAGCATCAAGGTTGCGCTGCGCAAGCTGGATCTTGAAGGCACACTGCAGCAATACCCGGTTGCCGCACAGGGTGAACTGAGCTTCGACGACGGCATACCGGGATCAACGGGATTAGTCGTCAGTTCGGGGAACAATCGTGTAGAGGTCTCTGGCATTCTGGACGCACGGTCCGGCCTGCGCTATCACGTAGACGCGCCACAACTGTCCGCCGTGCTGCCAGGACTCGCAGGCCAGGTGCGCGCCGATGGAACGATCAAAGGCCCGCTGGAAAATATTTCGGGCAGCGTGGATCTGTCGGCAAGCGGGCTCGCCTACCAGGGAAACGCGGTGCAGACCCTGAGCATCCAGGCGTTGCTTGACCCTGCCAGGCCGAAAGCGTCAAAGATCAAACTAACTGCACAGGAGGCACGCTTCGGGCAGACCCCCATCGACAGCTTGACACTAGTGAGCCAGGGCTGGCTCGACAACCACCAGGTCAGTCTCGAGATGACAGCCGAACAGGGCAATGCCTCGATCCGGCTGCACGGCGGTTACCGGGAAGAGGCCTGGGATGGACAGCTGGAAATCGCCACGCTGGACCTGCGCGAACTTGGCGACTGGCGACTGCGCGACCCGGTGGCACTGCACTTTAGCGCACGCAGCGCCCGACCGTTTCAGGCCTGCTGGCGCGCGCAGCAGCGCAAAGTCTGTCTGCGCGGCAGCTGGGAAAACGACACATTGCAGCTGGCCATGTCGGGCGAGGCGGCGGAAGGCCGCCTGCAAGGCGACATCACATTGAGCCAGCTTGGCAGTGATCGCCCGCCGCTGTCCGGTACGCTCAACCTCGATATTCCGGATGTACGTTTCCTGGATGCACTCCTGACTGACGTCAAGATTGCCGGCGGCGCGGTGACTGCCGAGATCCGGCTGGCCGGCTACCTGGATGCGCCGGTGATCAATGGCAGCGCGTCACTTTCCAATGGCCTGAGCGTCATCCCGGCACTCGGCGTAGAGATGCAAAACATCAGTCTGCAGGCAGAGGGCAAGGGTTCCGAACTGGTATTGAGCGGCACGGCGGATTCAGGCGACGGCAGTATCAGGCTTAGCGGCAAACTTTCCCTGGACCCGGAACGCGCCTGGCCATTCGATCTCAAACTGCAGGGTGAACGTTTCGCAATAGTCAGCCTGCCCGATATGGTTATCCAGGCCAATCCGGACCTGCAGCTGGCGGGCTCGTTGCGGCTGGTCAACATCACCGGCTCGGTGCTCGTGCCGCATGCCCGGATTACTGTCAGGAAACTCCCGCCCAATGTGGTCAAAGTGTCTGCCGACCAGGTGATCGTCGGACCAATGGCACCACCGGCGAAGCAGTCCACATCGGCGGTTCCCGTAAGTATCAACGTGGTCGCCAGCCTTGGCGACGACGTGCACTTCGAGGGCCTGGGTCTTGGCACCAACCTTGTTGGCAGTATCAACATCCGCAGCCTGCAGACAGACACGCTGATCGGCAACGGCGTGCTCGAACTCCGGAACGGCCGCTACGAAGGCTACGGCCAGAAACTGGCCATCCAGCACGGCCGGCTGCTGTTCGCCGGCCCACTGGACAACCCGGCGCTGGATATTAAGGCAACGCGCACGGTTGGCGATGTCATCGCAGGCCTGGAACTGACGGGCAACGCGAAGTCGCCGCAGTCGCAATTGTTTTCCGACCCGGCCATGTCCGACGCGGAAATCATGTCCTACCTGGTAACCGGCAAACCGCTCAACGCCTCATCCACCGGCAAGGACTCGCAGGCGCTGGCGGCGGCTGCCGCGTCGCTGGGTGCCAACAACCCTGTCTCCCAGGAACTTAGCGAGAAGCTCGGTATCGAGCTCGGTGTGGAATCGGGCGCCACCGATGCAGACACGGCCCTGACAGTCGGCAAACAGCTGTCACCGCGCCTGCATGTAGACTATATCTATGGCATGTTCAATGAAACCGCCGCCTTCCAGGTCATCTACAAACTGACCAAACACCTCAACCTGACCGGCCAGTCCGGGGCCCAGCAGTCGATCGACCTGGAGTTCAGCATCGACCGGAAATGAACCCGCGAACTGCTGCAGGCATGTCACTGTTGTGCTCGATGTACTCGAATCGATTTTATTTTACTTCCGTATGCCCTGTTCCTCCGCCAGTATGACCGCGTAACCCTGCCGGTAACCCGGGTACAGAAACTCGAATCCGCTCGCCCGCAGACGGTCGTTGCGACAGCGTTTGTTGCTGCGCTGCCGTTTGGCAACGGCGTCCCGGTGCTCATCCACCTGCGGCCCGGGCACCCCCAGACGCCCCGCCAGCCACTGCAGCACGTCGCACAACAGCGCCGGGTCGTCGTCCACCCCGAGATACAGCGGCTCAGGGTTATCCAGCGCCATAAGATGTTGCAGTGCGCGGGCGCAATCCTGGCTATGAATGCGGTTGCTGTAGACGCCCTGCACGCAGCGGGCGGTCCCGCTGCGCAGGCTGTCGATCAAACGTGTTGTGCGGCCGGGACCGTAGATACCGCCGAAACGGATCACCGTGGCAGCATAAGGCCCACGCTGCAGCAACACCTCGCCCTCCCGAATACAAGCACCGGAAAATCCGGCTGCTGTGGCAGGCGATTCTTCGTCCACCCACTCGCCCTGCTGCTGGGCGTAGACCGAAGTGCTGGAGGCCAGCAGTATGCGCCGCGGCTGTTGCCCGGCGGCGGCGAGCGCCGCGAGCAGATTGGCAACACCATCAACATAGGCGGCCCGGTATTGCGCCTCGCTGTATCCGCCGGCCGCCGCGGTATAGAAAACATAATCGAGCCGTTCCCTTGGCAGAACCAGGCTGTCCGGCCGCGCCAGATCGCCGGGCAGCGGCTGTATCTGCGGCGTCAGGCTGGCGGTATTGCGTTTCAACCCCCAGACCGTATGGCCGTCGGCTGCGAGATTCACACCCAAACGGCTACCGACATCCCCGCAACCGGCGATTAGAATATGCGCCATCGTGTCGATTCCCCGTTGTCAGTTCAAAGTAACAGATCCGTGCGCGGTACAGCGTCGGCCTTATCGATTTCAAGGCGGGGTTGACAGCTGACCAGGCGGTTCGCCGGAACTTTGGATTCCTCCACCAGGTAATCCTTGACACTGGCCGCACGCTGCTCGCCGAGATCCATGAGTTTCTGCTTGTCCACAACCGGCGCGGCAGGGGGCGCTGCCTTTTTTGCGGTCTCCGTGCTGCCTTTGCCCGCCTGCGGCTGTGCCGGCGGCTGCAGCTGCGCTACATCCTGCTGCACCGCCACCCCGCAGACTTTCACGGCGATCTTGGGCCGTTCTTTCAGGACCTTGGCAATCTTGGACAGGTAATCCCGGTCGCTGTCGTCGAGATTTGCCTGCCCCGGCTCGAACTGGACCGGATTGAGGCGGATCTTGCCGGCCGCTTCACCGGCGACCTTGGCCACTGCAATCATGGCGCCATAGGGTTGCAGGGCATACACCAGGTAGGAGGTAGCGCCTGCGGAAACGCCGCTGGCTACCGCCTTGGTAATGGCGTCGCTGACATCGAACCGGGGATTGCTGGCATCCCCCTCGACGGGAATCTTCAGTTCGATGGTGTCATTCTTGTCGCGCAGGATATTCAGCGCCATATCGAGGGGAACGGGTATCTTGCTCTGCAGACCGTCCTTTTTGTCAGTTCCCTTTACCGACAGCTGATGCATTAAGAGCACAGCCTCACCTTTCATAAGTTCGCCCTGGCTCGCCAGCTTGAGATCAACGTCGAGTGATCCGCTGTCTAATATGACGCCCATACTGTCGGTGGTGTACGGAGACAGAGGTGGCAGTTCGATCGCTTCCAGTTTTCCCTGAATATCCAGTGCCAGTGGCTGCAGATAGGGCTTGATGTCACCGCCTGCGTTCACAGTGGCATGCTTGCCAATGTGGCCGTCGAGTTTGAACGTGGTGGTCTGTTCCGGTTTGCGGCCATCCAGGTTCTCGAGAAACAACTCGTCTATCGTTAATGTCGTCTTGAAAGCCGGGGTAACCGATTCATCGTAAATGGTCGCCGTGCTGCCCCGGGAAACATCAACACGGTTAACCGCAATAGGGGGAGGACCGGTGTCGGCAACTTTTTCTGTGCCCGCGGCACCCTTTGCGTCAGGCATTTTCTCCCCGCTTTCGCTGTCCCTGGTCTCCCCTGCCCCTGTCTGCTCACCCGCCAGGGCATCCAGGAGAGTGACGACATTCCACTTGCCTTCCTTGTCGCGGTGATACACCACATGTACGTCATCCTCCGCGATAGTATCGATAGCGGTGAATCCGTCGACGTGGGAGAAGTTGTTGATCGAGACCTGTTTGACATGGAAAATCGCGCGTTTTTCATCTTCGGCTGCGGATTCCTGTTTGTTAAGGGAACGCCCGAGATCCAGTTCATCGGCGATGATTTTTTTCACCGAGACGTGTTCAGGACCCTTGATCTCGAGTCCCGCCAACTGGAGTTTTTGTGCACTGATGATATCGACCTTTTTCTCCGGGGCGATAAGATCGAGACCGGATACGAGCAGGTCTGAAGTCAGCACGATGTCTGACCCTGCGTCACTGTCGGCATACGAGAATACAATGTCAAGATCGAGGTTCTGGTACTCGAATTTCAACTTTTGCTCATGCAGGTCAGTAGCCAGCCCTGTCGATGTCAGTTTGCCCTCGCTCTTGACACTGGTTTGCGAGGACGCTGTATTGAAGGTCAGATCGGTTTTGCCGTCCCAGCCCAGCGACTGGTTGGTGAGGAGCGCCCGCGCGTGCTGGAGGTTGGTGCCCTCTACTTTAAGTTTACCTTTGGTCTCGACACGAGTTTGCGAGGACGCTGTATTGAAGGTCAGATCGGTTTTGCCGTCCCAGCCCAGCGACTGGTTGGTGAGGAGGATCTGCTCCTGATTGATGTCGACCTTCTCGAGCTTCAGCTCACCCTGGTGGAGGACATGAATGGCGTCACTTTTCTGTTCGACCTCGAAATCCCCTTGCACGGAAACCAGACCGGCAAGTTTTGCCAGCGCCGGTTTAGCCAATGGTTCGAAGTCCGCGAGGGAGAGTTTGTCGACCGCGAGCGTACCCTTGTAGGCCGGGGTTTTAGCAAAGGGTGCCAGTTCAGTATCCAGTTTCACAGCCGCGTCATTGACGGCACCGCGATACTTTAGCCGCGCCGGTGCCTCGGGGATCCACTGTTTGAGTTCACTGAGTTCCAGGGAATCGATATAGACTCTCTGATCGAGGGTTGCGTCGTGATACACCAGGGTGAAATCTTTCAGCACCAGCGTATCGATGCCGGCAAGCCAGGCGGATGCCTCCCCGGCAGGTTCCTGCGTTTCCGCTTCGCTTTCACCGGGTGGCAGCAGGATGCCACCGACACGAAGAATGTCCTCATTGTTGATCAGCATGTAAGAACCCTGTAACTCGATTGCCTGTACATCGATCTGTTTTTGCAGTAAGGGCAACCATTCGAGTTCCAGCCGGGCGGTATCGAAATGCAGGGGCTGCTGGCCCTTAACCTCGATTAACAGGCCCTCCAGTACCAGTTCCGCGGTGAACGGATTGAAGTCGACGTCACGGATGTTCACCCGTTCTCCGCCATTGTCTTCGAGCCAGTTGAGTGCCTGCTGCTTGATCACGTAGGGCAGGCCGATCAGGACACCCAGAAAAATAACCAGGATCACTGCGGCGATTCTGAACCAGCGGGACGAAAGCAACGAACCGTTCATAACCTGGTTCCTCTATTTTTTACCATAGTTCACTATCCTGAAAAGCTTCTCATAATATCCTGATGCCGCAGGGTACGCTCCGGGCGACGACCAATCTTACCACCTGCGTAGCGGTGCATGCTTATTTCAAGTATAAGCGGAAGCAGACGAGAACGCAGAACCGAACCATTTTTGACTTTGATCGTTTCTTTCCCCAGCATATGGACGTTATTGCGGTGACTTGCAATGGGAATTTCAGGACATGTTTTCAGCCGCCTTATACTGACCGGCCTTATGGCGGGGTCATCGCTGGTTTTCCAGCATGTTGAGTTACTGCCTGGTAAGTATTAAAGCCGGGCTATGGCATCCAGCGCTGAATAAGTGATGATCATGTCAGCCCCCGCGCGTTTTATGCACAACAGGCTTTCCATCATTACGGCATCCGCGTCAATAAAGCCGCGTTCGCCAGCACAGCGGATCATCGCTGACTCGCCGGAAACATGGTAAGCGGCCGTAGGAACAGAAAAGTACTCACGCGCGTCACGAATCACATCAAGGCTGGTCAGAGCCGGCTTAATGATGATCATATCTGCGCCCTCTTCCAGATCCATGGCAATTTCCCGCATGGCCTCACGTCCATTCGCTATGTCCATTTGGTGGGTTCCATGCAGTCCAACTTCAGGGCTGGAGTCTGTCCCGGACTTGAAGGGGCCGTAAAGCGCCGAATTAAACTTGGCTGAGTAAGGCATCGTCATGGTGTTGATTAACCCTTTATTGTCAAGCGCGCGGCGAATCGTCTGCACCATCCCATCCATCATCCCGGATGGTGCGATAACGTCTGCACCAGCCTCTGCAAAAGCTGCAGATATCTCCCCGATTCTCTCAAGCGTGGCATCATTGTCGATCTGCCCGTTATTCAAAATTCCGCAATGGCCATCTGACTTGTATTCGCACAGGCACAGGTCCGCGATTACAACCA
>Ga0316194_10000163_pt1 | contig 37202 bp, 27 predicted proteins | sample CroRivsedime1_MG_FD_204936 | JGI IMG/M metagenome (GOLD analysis project Ga0316194, IMG submission 204936) | Coastal sediment microbial communities from Maine, United States - Cross River sediment 1 | ecosystem: Environmental > Aquatic > Marine > Coastal > Sediment | place: USA: Maine...
TGATAAATCGGTTCATTTTAGGGTTGCTTCTGAGGCTCACCTGCGAGGAGAAAGTCTAGCACGCTCTCCACCGGCAATCTTGACCACTCATGACCAAAGATCGCGGTCGCAAGACAATACCCGGCGGTCGTAGCCCCGTAAGTTTCGCTGTAGCGGATATCACCAATGTCGGTGACGCGACAATGAGCACAGGCTCTCTTTATCAGGTTGAACTCGCAAAGAACCCGCGGGTCAGCTTGCCTGGAGGTTGGCAATGAAACGTAATCGGTCTACTGAGCGCGGTTCACGCCGTATCGCAACGCTCGCACTTGTGAGCCTGATCGCACTCACAGGGCTTTCCGGTTGCGGAAGTAGTAGCGGTGGCGGCGGAGGATCCTCGTTACCTGCCGTCGTCGTAAACAGCCTGCTTGACGATGCGTCTCCCCCGGCCGGGACGGTCACGCTCCGGTCTGCGCTTGCGTCCGCGCGATCTGGCCAGGCCATCACTTTCGACCCGACTCTTAAAGGCAGCACCATTAGCCTGATTTTCGTCGGCGAGGAACACACGGTACTTGTCGGCGAGGTGATGGGTTTTGATGATGCGAACAACATTTCCTTTCTCGTCGGGTACTTTGACCGGGACTACGGAAGATCGGCGCTATTCGCCGACAAAGATGTTGTCATTGACGCGTCAGGCCTCCCTGATGGCATAACAATACTTTGGAACGGCGCAGAGCCGGCGCGGGTTCTCGCGGTGGCTGGCGATCTCACGCTTACAAATGTTTCGATCACGGGCGGCAACAGCGTATTCGATGTAGCTGCCGATATCGGCCAGCATCCGGACGACAACCAGACGTCCACGCTTGCGAGAGGTGCGGGAGTTGCCGTTTGGGGAACTGCCACCCTGAGCGACTGCGTTATCTACGACAATCACGCGGTTGGTGACGATGCCGATACGTCTCGCGACGGAGGAGCGTACGGCGGCGGCGTCTACGCGGACACCGTCGTGATGGATAATTGTATTGTCAGCGGCAACACGGTTTACGGAGGCGGCGCTGCCGGCGGTGGCGTCTTCTCCGTTGGCGGGCGCGACACCAGGGCCACTGTTTCTTCGATTAGCCGTTCAGCGATTACCGAGAACCGAATTACCGGGCTGTTTGCGTACGGTGGCGGTGTTTACTCAGACGGTGGTGGCATCGGCATGTCGACAAGAATTCATGTCGAGAACAGCACGCTTGCGAGAAACCTCGTAGAACCGCCTGCGCTTCCACCGTTCCTGTTTGATCTGTTGGACATAGGGTATTGGCGCGGGGGCGGGCTCTATATGTCCAACGGATACATGCAGGTCCAGAGCAGCACCATCGTCGAGAACCAGGTCTTCGGAAGACCGCGCACAAACGAACTGGACAAGCCGAATTTGGCAGGCGGCATCGCCGCGACCATCGGCAACGCCCACGCTGTTGAAGACATGATCATTGGTCATTCGACTGTCGTCGGGAACACCGTTCACGAGATTGATGCCATCGGTCCCGGCGGCTATGTGATTGGCAACGTCTACCCGCACGACGTATTTTCCGGATCCGTTTTCGAATTCCGCAGCATGGGATACAACCGCATAGGGACCATCGATTTCAGCCAGATACTTGTGCCCATCGGCGAGCCAGAGTGGGCTTCGTTGTCGCGCAAGCACTACCCAAAGAGTGACGACGAAGATGGCGTCGTGATTGGCGATGTACTCGGCGGCGCGACAATGTCCACACTAATCAATTCTTCGGGTGTTGAAGCCGATCCCTTTGCGGTTCTTTATTACGAGCCTGCGGGCAGCGCGCTCGACCGGGTTCCTACAGACAGCTACAGCGTGACTGAAGTTCTCGGTGAGTTGGCAGGGCCGCGAGGGGAGGGCGAGAATCCACTGCTGTTGCCGTTGATTCTTGACCAGCTTCAGGCGAGCTACGGCCAACCCAACTTTGCGAGCGAATTCAGAGCGTATTTCGAAGGGTACCTGGCGGACATAGACCCGGACACCGCGGGTGCCCAGCAATACGCCAACTGCAACAACGTCACGATCAATACGCTCGAACAGGCATTTTGGTGCGGACCCTCGCAGACATGGCCTCAGTTCGCCTACAACTATGCGTATATCGACTTCTGGCACCATCTTGACCTGGCACTTGCAGGGCAAATCGCCGGAGTCAATGTGGATCAGATGACGGACATGGGGCCGGCTACGCTCAACGACGATGCCTGGATTCGCCTGTTCGGCCTTGGCAGGAGCGACTTCAATGCCATAGCCGTGCGCCTCTTTGAGAATACTCTCAGCGTAGCTCCGCTGAACACCGATCAGTTGGGTAACGCCAGGCCCGCCGACCTCCTTGGCGATATCGGGGCGGTTGAACTCGACAACTAGTAACGCTGACTACAAGGCTGCGTTTTCTTCATAGAGCTCGCGCTGGCGCGCAGTATCAGGCGGCGTGAGTAGAATGAAGCGGCGTATCGTTCAAGACCAAAGCGCAGCAGCTTTTGGCTGCTTCCGCATGTTATGTAAAGCAGAGGTCAACGCATTCGCGAAGTGTTGCATAGGTGAACACTCTTACCAACCTGATTTACAAGCAAATCTTATCCAAGGTTGTCGCCAAAGAGTCAAAAAAATTATTGCCCACCTGCGTTATTTATCGGTGATGCGAAGGCGATCTGAATTGGCGCACGAGGTTTCAAATCGCCGGCAGTTTATTTTTGTGGCGTTCCTGTTCTACACTGGTTTCGACCGTAACTTGCTGAATCAGAATACCAACAAAAACGAATAGATTCTTGCACCGCTATATCAACAACACAATTTCAACATTACCTGGAACTTACTAAGGGGGTTCAACCGTGAACAACAGAATAGTTTCGAATCGGGTCTTGTCGGTGGCGCTTGGGGCGCTTGCGGCAGTCACCGTGGCATTTCCACTAACCGCTTCCGCGAATGACTTGTCGGTTGCGGCGAGTCAGCCGACCGTAGCTGGCAACCTGGACTCCGGTCTGGAGACCAAGAAAGTCACCTCTCAGTCCAACGTCTATTTCGTGCAGCTTGAGGGTGACCCGGTAGCTACCTACATGGGTGGAGTTTCTGGTCTTAAGGCAACGAGCAACCGCGCGACAGGCGCGAACAGGCTCAATACCAACAGCAAAGCGAGCAAGAAATACAAAGAACACCTCCAGAAGAAGCAGGCCAAGTTCGCGTCTGATTCGAGTAGTACGATCGGACGGAGTCTGAACGTACAACGCGACTTCCAGATCGTACTGAACGCTGTCACCGCCGAGTTGTCGGAAGAAGAGGCCGAGGCGCTGCGCAGCATGCCGGGCGTCAAGGCTGTTGTTCGCGAGCGGCACGAAGTGCTGCTCACCGATGTCGGTCCCGGATTCATCAATGCGCCATTTGCGCTGAGCGGACCGCCAAACAATGTTTCGCATTCAATGGGCGAAGGCATCGTCATAGCGATTCTTGACTCGGGCATCAATTCCGATCATCCCTCATTCGCAGCTGTTGGTGGCGATGGGTATGAACACACGAACCCGCTGGGTGCAGGAAACTATGTACCGGGCAGTTACTGCGATGTAGTTGACCCGAGCTTCTGTAACGACAAACTCATCGGCGCCTGGGACATGACGGGTCCGGCCGATGGATCATCGCCTGAGGACACGGATGGACACGGCAGCCACACGGCGGCTACGGCCGGCGGTAATGTTATTTCTGGCGCGACACTGCTGACTGCAACGACATCATTCAGCCGGGACATCAGTGGCGTGCTTCCGCATGCAAGTATTATTGCCTACGACGTATGCATCGATTCTTGCCCGGGCTCAGCGCTGCTCGCAGCAATCGAACAGGTTGTTGTCGATGCCAATAACCTGCCGGATGGCATCCATGCACTGAACTACTCGATTTCCGGCGGTGGCGATCCCTACAATGACCCTGTCGAATTGGGATTCCTGAATGCTACGGCGGCTGGCGTCTATGTCGCAGCCTCGGCTGGCAACGCTGGACCTGGCGCGTCGACCAACGGTCACAGCGGTCCCTGGGTATCGACCACCGGAGCATCGACTCACAACCGGCTAATCGTTAACAGCGTGGTTGATATGGACAGTGACGGCGATCCGCTGGCGGACATCGTCGGCGCCGGGCTTACCTCCGGTTACGGCCCCGCAACGATCATCAATTCTGCGGATCTTGAAGACGAGTTTCCGGGTTCGACACTTTGTGGTCTGGGCAGCATTGGCGACTTCAATCCGCCATGGCCGGCCGGAACATTCAACGGTGAAATCGTTGCCTGTACCCGCGGCACGTTTGGCAGGGTCGAGAAAGGCGCCAACGTGTTGTCTGCCGGCGCCGGTGGTTACATCCTGATGGACAATGGTGCTGGCATCGTTGGTGACGCCCATGTCCTTCCAGGCGTGCACATTACCCAGGCGGACGGCGCTGTGCTCTCGGACTGGCTGGCTGCCAACGAGAACCCAACTGGCTCGATAAATGGCTATACGCTTGATCTCGCCGAATCAAACGGCGACATCATGGCGGGATTCAGCTCACGCGGTCCGGCTCTTGCGGTTGACGTAATTAAGCCGGACGTTACTGCTCCTGGCGTCAGCATTTATGCTGCTGAAGCGGACGGCCAGGCCGCCGCTGCCCCGGAGTACCAATTCCTGAGTGGCACATCGATGTCCAGCCCGCATAACGCAGGCGCTGGCGCGTTGATCAGCGCTGTCAGGCCGGACTGGTCGCCATACGAGGTGCGGTCGGCGTTGATGATGACGGCGACACGCGACACGGTTCTCAAGGAAGATGGTGTAACGCCAGCAGATCCGTTCGACATGGGTGCAGGCCGACTCAATCTTGAGCGAGCCCAGGAAGTCGGCGTTACGCTCGACGAAACCCCGGATAATTTCCTGAATGCAAACCCGGATACAGGTGGTGATCCGAGAACGCTTAATCTCGCCAGTATGGCGGACAGTGCTTGTCTCGGTGACTGCTCGTGGACGCGCACGATCACGAACGTGGAGAAACACACGATTCATCTCGATGCGAGCACGGCTGGACCAGCAGGACTGGGCCTCACGGTCAGCCCGAGCAGTATCAAGGTCAAGTCCGGGCAGTCGGCTGAGATCACCGTAACCGCGGATACAAAGCTAGCGCCGGGGGGCTGGAATTTCGGCTCGCTGGAACTCGCGCGCAAGGGCGACGGTCCGGATCTGCATATGCCGATCGCAGTTAATGGCGTGACATCGAGCAATCCAGACGTCTTATCTAAGACTGTCGACGCTGAGACCGTAGCGGAAGGTGAACCGCTGAATTACGAGATCAGCATTACAAACGGGCAGCTTGCCGGACAGATTGACCTGATCGATGTGCTACCCGATGGCTTGTCGTATGTCGAAGGATCTGCAAACGAGGTCGTGACCAATGGTTCTACGAGCTCGCCGTTTTCGCACGCGGGCGGGACCTTGAGCTGGAGCGGTATGTTGGATCAAGGTGCATTGGAAGTCTCTGCATCCCCAGCGCCATTCGGATATGTGCCGGCATCCATTTTCGTTCCTCCTTTCAGCCTTCCAGGCAATTGTGACGATGGTGCTTTTGCTCTCAACGTCGAGCCGTTCACCTACGATGGCCAGACGTATAGCCAGGTCATCTGGTCCGTCAATGGCACGTTGGAAGCTGGCCTGCAGAGTGGTGTCGCATCAAGCTTTGCAAATCAACAACTGCCGGATTCGTCGCCACCGAATAATATTCTGGCGCCGTTTTGGAGAGATCTCAATCTCTGCGCTGGAGGCAATTGGTTCGTTGTCACACTTAGTGCCGGTCCTTTCGAGTGGACGGTATACGAGTGGCAAGACGTGCCACATTTCGGTAGTGCAGATTCGGCGACTTTCCAGATTTGGGTAGCGACAAATGCTAGCCCGGACGCCGGGCAGCAGTACTTCACCTACGCGCGGCTCGACAATACTGGTGTAGGCGCGACGGTTGGTGCAGAAAATGCGACCGGAACAATCGGCGACTCCTATTTCTATAATGGTGCGGGAACAGCGCCGGCGGTGGGTACTGATCTCACCGTTAGCCAATCGGCTGGAGGTACCGCTACGTTTACCTTCCAGGCAGACGTCGATTCCTGTGCGTCTGGCGAGGTAATTGTCAATCGCGCTAACGTTGACACGGCCGATACTTCGGATTCGGCTATCGCCGTTACGCAGTGCGTGGAATGATCAGGTATCGATCATGAAGCGATAAGCACTATCGCAATCAGTCGAATTGACTGTTCAAGGGGCGGCCTTAGGTCGCCCCTTTTTTAGTTCTTCTCAGGACTCACTGAATGGAAGCAAACAACACGGCAGCAGGACAATGTTCAGAGTTTGTTTTTTCCGACGTCATATAGGTCGCAGTTAGAGTCAACCAATCCATGACTGCAGCGTTATATTGTCATTAGGTCTGCCCCGATGGCGCACGTATGAAGAACACAACCGTCATAGCAACGAATAGATTTGGTCTTGGCGCCAGGCCCGGCGACCTCGCCGCGATCGACGACGACCCGAAAACGTGGTTGCTTGACCAGGTGCAGGGTCCATCCCGGGTAGCGGATGAGATTCGAGGCTTGCCACACTCATCGAAAGTCCTGGTCGAGATGCAGGCATTGCGTCGCGACGAACGCACAAAGAAGCGCGACGCAAAGGATGAGCCTGCGCCGGACGTGGTCAAGAAATACGGACGCATAGCCCGCCGCAATTACATGGAGCAGATTACCGCCCGGTACCAGGTTGCGGCAGCCAGCGATCACCCGTTCCACGAGCGACTCGTTCACTTCTGGTCGAATCACTTCGCCATATCGATCGACAAGCAACCGCTGCCAACGATTGCGGGTTTGTTTGAGAATGAGGCGATCCGCCCCAACGTGACGGGCAAATTCGCGGATCTGTTGATCGCAGCTGAGCAGCACCCTGCGATGATTCTTTACCTGGACAATGCACGCTCTATCGGGCCGGGCTCCAGGCTGGGATCGCGGGCCAACAAGCGCAACACGAGTCGTAGTTTCGGGTTGAACGAGAATCTTGCCCGCGAAATTCTCGAACTACATACGCTCGGGGTCGATGGCGGATATACGCAGGGGGATGTGACGACATTTGCTGAAGTCATTACGGGCTGGTCGATCGGCGGGATGACTGACGACGGCCGTTTCTCTGACGGCAAGCCGGGCACTTTCGAGTTTCGCGAGATTATTCATGAGCCGGGTCCAAAGACGGTGCTCGGCAGGCAATACTCGCAGTCGGATGTCACGCAAGGGGAGGCCGTACTTCGAGATCTTGCCGTCCACCCCTCGACTGCAAGGTTTCTCGCAACCAAGCTCGCGCGCCATTTTGTCGCCGATATTCCCCCCGCAACGCTCGTCGATGAGCTCGAATCCACCTACCTGAAAACAGGCGGCGACCTCGGCCGCGTCTACGAGGCCCTGGTACGGGCCGACGAGCCCTGGCGCGATATCCATACCAAGTACAAGACGCCTCATGATTTCGTCCTTTCAACATTTCGGGCGTTCGATCGCGTTCCCGATGACGCCCGGTTCCTGACTGGCGCCCTGGACCTCATGGCGCAGGCGCCATTCCGGCCGGGTTCTCCCGAAGGCTGGCCGGATACAGCAGAGCAATGGGGCGGCGCCGACGGTTTGTTCAAACGTATCGAGTGGAGCAACACCGTTGCGCGGGTTGTGGGGTCCACGGTCAATCCTGCAGAGCTGGGCGACACGGTTCTCGGGCCGGCAATGGCTACGGCGACGCGACAGTCGATTGCCCGGGCTGAGAGCGAAGTGCAGGGCCTGACACTGCTGCTCGCGTCGCCCGACTTTCAACGGAGATAGTAATGGTTTCGAGAAGGGACATACTCAGGGCCACCGGCGCAGGCGTTATCTCAAGCATGCTGCCCAGCGTGGCGTTCGCTACGGCGAATACGGACGCACGATTTATTTTGGTCATCCTGCGCGGTGCTGTGGATGGCCTGGCCATTGCGGCACCCTATGGTGACGGCAGCTACGAGAAAGCCCGCGGTGAGCTCGCCCTGCCGGTTCCGGGGCAGCGCGGTGGACTGTTGCAGCTCGACAGCATGTTCGGTCTGCACCCGTCATTGGCGGGGGTCTACGGCGAGTACCAGGAGAACCAGGCGCTGGTTGTGCATGCGGTCGCAAGTCCTTATCGGGAGCGATCGCATTTCGATGGACAGGATGTTCTCGAAAATGGTGCCTCGGATGCCGGCGTGTTACGTGATGGCTGGCTGAACCGTGCGCTCGCACCCATGAGCGGCTCGTCGAGCCGGGAACAGGCCATCGCGATGGCGGTGAATACGCCGCTCGTCTTGCGTGGCAGTAGTCCGGTGATGAGCTGGTCACCGTCGTATCTGCCGGATGCCGAGGAAAGCACCCTGAGACGCTTGCAGGACTTGTATTCCAGCGACGAGTTCTTTTCCTCGAGGCTTGCACAGGCTCTCAACTCGCAGGAGACAGCCGGGGTTGACGCAAGCATGCAGGGGAAACGTGGCCGGACCCGGGATGCCGAGCAATTGCAGACGATGATGCAAGCGACGGCCCGATTCCTGAACGCCGAAGACGGCCCGCGCATAGCGGTTCTTGAGGCTGGCGGCTGGGACACGCACGCAAACCAGGGGGCGGCGACAGGCTCACTGGCGAATCGACTCGGCGGTCTGGACGACGGTCTGATCGAGTTGCGAAAAGGACTTGGGTCGAACTGGTCAAATACTGTCGTCGCCGTCGTTACCGAGTTTGGGCGTACCGTTCATGTCAACGGCACGCGTGGTACGGATCACGGCACTGCGACGGCGGCCATATTGCTCGGTGGGGCCGTCAGGGGTGGTCGTGTTTTGGCAGACTGGCCTGGTCTCCGAAAATCGGACCTCTATGAGGCTCGCGACCTGATGCCGACCATGGACTCGCGCAGCATCTTCAAAGGCGTTCTTGCGGATCATCTGAAGGTTCCAGGGTCTGTGCTTGAGCGTTCTGTATTCCCGGATAGCGTTGCGGCGCCACCGATGCGAGATCTGATCCGCGGTTAGACGCATCCACAAATTCAAAAGAAAAGGCCCCTTTGCGGGGCCTTTTCATACTCCTCGGCAAAAATTAATACCGTAGCCTTGCACTTACCGACGCATGGTCCGAGGGCCACAGGCCTGACAGCGTCTTGTCTTCGACATCAGCATTAAGCACGTTCGCCTTTGTTTTGCCGGCAGGAGCCGGGAACGCGAAGATCAGGTCAACCCGCTCGTAGTGCATGGACGGTGCATTCGACAAGTCGCCGAGTTCGCAGCACGTGAGGCCTGCCGGGTTGCCAGGACGCCGGTTCCAGACATCTGTCAGCCCGAACGGCAGCGGCTGTCCGTTTATCAATACCCCGCCAACAAGCTGCTGGTAAGCGGTCGGCACGCCAATCGGCGAAACATCGACGGGTGACGAGTTGAAATCACCGGCAACGAGCAGTCGTTTCGTCGGATCGAATACGCTGCCATCGAGAATCGCGAGCCAAAGTTCGGTCGCCTGAGCGGGCTGCAATACCGCCGCAGCCATGTCCCCACCGAGCAGCTTCACCTCGAGGTGCGTGTTGATGAAGCGATAGTCCGCGCCATCGACAGTTGCGTCCACGCCCACGAAACCGCGTTCAACGTTGAACTCGAGAGGCCCCAGGGACACCGGTGCTACCGCGTTGTAATTGCAGCCGTCCTCGGAGGTCCGCAGGCAGTTGAACTCGACCGGCGTGGTCTCGATGTCGCTGCGTGCCAGGATAACGTCGCGGTCAATAACCTGGAGGAGTATCGGGATGCCCGAAGTGTCAAGATACACTGGAATGCCGGGCAGGGCCGGCGGTGCCAACGTCAGGTTCTGGACCACCGCAGCAATCTCGTACTGATCGCCAAGGGCCGCCATGGTCAGTGCAAGGTGGTCGTTAAACGCGTTAGCGAACAGCCCGCAGTACCCTGTGACAAATGGATCGACACAATTAAAGGCAAAGACCTCCTGAAGTGCCACTAGGTGTGGCTGCTTTTCCAGTATGGAATCGGCAAGTGCTTGAACACGTTCAGGGAAGTTATTGTTCGACAGATCGATCAGCGCCTGGATGGTCGCCGCGTTGGCAGCCTCAGGCGTTTCGGCCGTGATTATCGGGTCAAGGTCGGCACCCAGGTACTGGTTCTGGGTCATGATATGGATGTCGGCTTTGGAACCGGCAAGTGCGGCGCCGCTAACAAATAACGCGAACATAGCGAGCACAACAAGGGTCTTGTTGGTTTTCATGATTTTGCTCCTTCATTGAGAAGAGTGATTCGGCTGTTGGGCCGACTCTAATTCTCAAGGAAGGGGGTGCCAGGTACCTGACGGACTCCAAACGGCGTCCTGATGAATTCATGAGGACGCCTACAGGGAGAATTCGCTATTTCGCTACTTACATCTGGCTCCTGGGAGCAATGCGCAGGAACCAGGCGGTAAAACGCTTCCAGGCTCCGGTTTGCGGTTCTTTATCGATCGAAACCTCCTGACCGTTCTCGATGGTGGTCCAGACGATATTGTTCGAATCATCCAGGGAGAGTTTAAAACTCACTTCCGGCATCCATTCGCTTAGCCCGTCTACGAAACTTGTCGCCATGTCCGGCGAATGAATAATGACACCCGATTCGGTGTCTTGATTCATCGAACGCTGGTTCCAGTTGAAAGAACCAATGAAAAGTGACTTTCGATCGACCGCAAAGGCCTTTGCATGGAGCGTTGAGAGTACGTCTTCTTTTTCTACTTTTTCGTCGATAGGCCTGTCCATCGCAGCGCGTTGCTCGTAGAGATTGACGCCCATTTCGAGCAAGCGTTTGCGCGTCGGCCCGTACTTGGCGTGGACCGTGGTGTGATTGTTTGATGCAAGGGAGTTGGTAAGAATGGTGACATCGACGCCGCGAGCGCGGAGGCCGCCAAACCATTCAATGTCTGCATCGGTCAGGACGAGATACGGTGTCGAGATAAACAACTCTTCGTCAATCGACCCCAGCGATTCGGCCATTTTCCTCGTTATCAGCTCATCTTCATTGACCGTTTTCTTGCTTGATTTGTCCGGCGAATCATAGACAAGATCGAAGTCGGACCAGACGAATACGTCGCTCGATGTCTCGACATATTTCATCACTGTAGCGTCCAGCGCCTCTTCGTAGGGTCGCGCTCCGGCTTCGTCTAGCATGTCCTCGATTTTGTCACTGATGCCCGCTAATGCCTCGGCAGCATTATCGGGAACGTCGGCGATTGCAGCCATCGGGACTGCGGCGCTGAAATTCCAATAGGTATCGAACATCTCCGATACCTCTGGCACGACGGTACCGATCCCCAGTACGTCAATATCGAGAAATTTCTCATCGTCTCGGGCGTCGAAGTACTCGCCCGCGATATTGCGACCGCCGACAAGCGTGATCCGGTTATCTACGGTGAATGACTTGTTGTGCATGCGGCGTGTCATTCGGTCGTAATTGACGATGTTCAGTGCCCGCGCTGAGCGGCGATTGAGCGGATTGAAGATACGAACTTCGATGTTCGGGTGGGAGTCCAGCGTCGCCAGGCCAGGATCGAGACCCTTGGACAGGATATCGTCCAGCAGGAATCGAACACGCACGCCGCGATCTGCCGCCTTGAGAAGTGCATGGGCAAAGGCGTTGCCGACAAAATCGTTGTAAATCAGGAAGTACTGCGCGTCGATCGTCTTTTCAGCGCGTTCCGCCATCAGCAGGCGCAATGCCAGTGAGTCGATGCCATCAATTATAGGGTAGAAACCCGCCTGGCCGGGGTGTGCGGCAACATCGTCTGCAAGTTGCCTGCCCGTCCACGTATCCTGAGTATCCTCTAATGCGTAGGATTCCTCTCTCGGATAGTCATAGTCGATACTGGCGCAGCCAGTAACAATCGTGGCCAGCAACACAAATGCCAGCTGCCTGACATAGCGGCGATAGTGGTTCATATATCCGGTTCCCTGTTCGGCCAGAGGCTGATTTTTCAGTCCGCAATAATCATGAAACTGCTGGTGTTTTCTATCACGACTGACACCAGGATCATATAGCCGAATAACACGAGAGCGGACTTTCCTGCCGCTGCCAGCCAGGTCGACCGGTAGACCCGTCGTACGGCAATGACAAAGTAGGCCAGGAAGTAAGCAAGCACCGCGACTTGCACGAGCATCAATACAACGTGCCGGTTCGCCAATTCCTCGAGTGGCAGCATCATCGCGAGTATCGCGTAGGCCGCACAGTGCAGGTGAAGCGAGAAGATCAGGTGATCGAAGTAAAGCCGCTTGATGTAGACGCCCTTCATCAGCAGCGCGAAAACAGGCAGCAACAGGAACATCAGGCGTGGCAGATCGTCGGACAGGAAGCGCGCCTGGATGGCGGCATCGAAGCCCGGGTCCTGTCCGGGTTCGAGCAGGGCGCCGGTTTGCGCGAGCCAGGCGACAAGAATGAAAAACGAGATGCTGATTACGAGGTAGAGTCGCAACGGCGGTGTATACGTGCGACGACGACCGTCGAGGAACTCGGACGTCAGCGCGCCGGGGTGGAGAAACAGCGTCTTGATCGTCAGTGCGGCTCGCCCGTCGAGCTCAAAGCTCTCTTTGACGACCTCACCAACCAGGCTCCAGATCGGCCGCTCGAGGTCGATGTTCTTCTGGCCGCATGATTGACAATAGTCGCCTTGCAGGCGCGCCTGGCAATTTCTGCATTCGGACATCAGACAGTGATACCGAGCTTGAATGGCCGCGTCAATTCCACTCGCGAGCGATGGTAGGATTGCGTCTATGAAATTTCCTCGTCTCCGCACGATTCTTCTCGTGCCACTGATTCTGTTCGCGTTGTTCTACCTGACAGGTGTGATCATCGTGCAATCGGACGACCGCAAGGTTGCTCCGCTCGCTGGTCCGCTCGATGCGCCGCAGACAATCGCGATCTTCGGGGCCAGCGGCACCGCAGGCGACGGCATCCTCAAAGCCGCCCTGGCCGATCCGGGAATCGCCCGGATCGAGGTCATAACTCGTCGTGCCACGCCACGCATAGACGCCGGCGTCGCCTCGGGCAAGGTAAACATGACCATTCACATGGATTACCTGGACTACACAGCGGTCCACGAACAGCTAGCGGCTGTTGACACCGTGTACTGGGCGATCGGGACAAGTGCTGTTGGGGTTGATGAGAAGACCTACGGCATGATCCACGTGGATTTCCCTGCGCAGTTCGTCAGGGAATGGCTGGGCGTTAGCGAAAAGCGCGGAATTTCATTCCACTACATTAGTTCAAGCGACATCTCGGCTGATTCCAGCATGATGTGGGCACGCGAAAAAGTTCGCGCGGAAAACACGCTTTTCGAAATTGCGGAAAACACGAATCTGCGCGTGATTGCTTATCGGCCAGACTATATAGGCCCGACAGAAGAAGAAGCGCACCTGGGCCAGGATCTTCTCTACTGGTTCTTTGCGCCGGTCGGGGCCGCGGTCAAGGCGACGCAAATCGGCCAGGCCATGCTCGAGGTAACAGCGCGAGAAGACGAGTTCGAGAATGGTGCTCGCCTCGCGACAAGAAAAATCATCAGGTACAGCGACGCGTATGACCATCGTCAAGAATAGCCGCGTACTGATCACCGGCGCCGCCAGCGGTATTGGCAGACTGCTCGCCCTGCGGCTCGCGGAATCCGGAGGTCGATTGGTCCTGTGGGACATCGACCGGGAAGGGCTCGATCAGGCACAGGCCGAGCTTGCCGCCGCCGGCTACGAGGCGGAAACTTATGCCTGTGATCTCACCCAACGGCATGAAATCGCCTCGGTTGCAGCGCAGACGCTCTCCGATGGTGGCGCCATCGATATCCTGATCAATAATGCCGGAATAGTCTCTGGCAGGAGCCTGCTGGACCTCTCGGACGCGGAAATCGAGCAGACGTTTGAAGTCAATACGCTGGCTTTGTTCTGGACTGTCCGGGCCTTCCTTCCGTCCATGCTGGAGCAGGACAGGGGACACGTGGTGACCATTGCGTCGGCCGCGAGCCTCGCGGGCGCACCAAAACTCACGGACTACAGCGCCAGCAAATTTGCCGCTTTGGGGTTTGATGAGTCACTCAGGCTGGAACTGAGGCAACGAGACTGCAAGGTCACTACAACGATCGTTTGCCCTTACTATATCGACACGGGAATGTTTGACGGCGTCAGGACACGCTTTTCCTGGCTACTACCTATTCTGAAGCCGGAGTACGTCGTCGGGCGCATCATCGGCGCCATAGAAAAAAACCGGCGCAGGCTAATCATGCCTCGATTCATGTATACATCCTGGCTAACCCGTTTATTACCGGTCGCCTGGTATGACGTGCTCATGGATTTTTTCGGCGTGACACACAGCATGGACGAGTTCCACGGCGGCGGAGATTAATCTATGCCAACATTTATCGATCCGCTGAAGCGGGCTCTCCAGGTGGGTGCCGATCGCACGGCTATTCTTTTCGAAAACGAGAAGACCAGCTATCTCGACCTGTGGAAGCGCTGCGGCAAGCTTGCCGGTATGGTCTCAGGGCAGGGCGCTGTGCCCGGTGATCGCATCGCAATACTTGCGGAAAACTCACCGCAGTACCTCGAAATGTACGTGGGCTTGCCGGCCGCGGGATTTGTGATCGTGCCGCTGAATACTCGCCACGCGGAACCCGAACTTCGCTATGCGCTCGAAGACGCCGGCGCGAAGCTGCTGATTACCGATCGCGACCCGGGTGCACTGGGCGAACTCGTCGACACGGTTATCAGTCTGCCCGAGGAATACGAATCCTTGCTTGTTGGAGCGGCCGAAATGGAGCTCGGTGTCGGTATCACAGAAGACACGCTGGCCGGCCTGTTTTACACGGGGGGGACAACCGGTGCGTCAAAGGGTGTCATGTTGTCGCACCGCAACCTGATCTCCAACGCGTTCCACAACATGACGATTGCGCAACTGTCGCAGGATGACGTCTGGCTCATATTGGCGCCGATGTTCCACGCGGCCGGGACCAACGGGGTACTGGGCGGCATCTGGAACGCGAGCTGCCAGATTCCACTGAAGACCTTCAACCCTGCAACGGCGTTGGACTTAATTGAAGAACACGGCGTTACGCATACGCTCGGTGTTCCGGCGATGATCGCGGCAATCACCGAGCTGCAACTCGCGGAGCCGAGAAACATCGCAACGCTGCAGCTGTTGCTGCACGGCGGTTCGCCCATCGCTACCGAGGTTGTGCGACGTGCCCACAGCGCGTTTCCGGGTACCGAGTTTGCACACGTGTACGGAGCGACCGAGACGGCCCCGCTTGTTAGCGGGTTTCGCAACGAGCAGCTCTGCCTCGACGAGCCGCGCGGCCGCTCCTGCGGGCAGGCGCTGGTTGGCGTGCAACTCAAGATCATCGACGAACATGGCGACGAGTTACCGGTGGGCGAAGTTGGTGAGGTAGCAGCGAAGGGCCCGAATATCATGCAGGGTTACTGGCGCAAGCCAGAGCAAACTGCAGAAGTGCTGCGCGATGGCTGGTACCACACCGGCGACCTTGGTCGTCTCGATGCGGATGGCTACCTGTATCTTGTCGACCGCGCCAAGGATATGATTGTGACTGGCGGCGAGAATGTGTACTGCAGCGAGGTCGAGGAAGCCCTGTACAAGCATCCGGCTGTGCTGGAAGCAGCAGTGATCGGCGTTCCTGACGGCAAATGGGGTGAGGCGGTGCACGCCGTCGTCGTGCAGCGAGAGCCAGTCAGCGCCGATGAGTTGATCGAGTTCTGCCGCCAGCACATCGCGGGCTACAAGCTGCCAAAAGGAATTACGTTTTCAGACACCGAGTTGCCGAAGTCAGGGCCGGGAAAGGTTCTGAAACGTGAGCTGCGCAAACCATTCTGGGAAGGCAAGCAGCACGGCATAAACTAGAAGAATCCAGAGACACGTTCGACAATTAGAGGAAAAAACCTTGATTAAAAGAACAACAAGCCTGCTTGCGGCTGTCGCGGCCATCGTCGTTCTCGGCGGCTGCGCCAGCCACTTCGAAGCAACATACGACCATGATTCATCCAATGATTTCACCGGGTACAAAACTTTCGCGTGGGTTTCGGAGCACCCGATGGAAGTGGGTAACGTCGCGCGTACTCCCAACCCGCTGCTTGAGCAGGAAATAATGGTCACGATTGAGAGCGGCCTGGGGGAGAAAGGATACCGATTGATTTCCGACCTGGACTCAGCGGATTTCGCCCTGGCGCTCTCGCTGGGATCGAGACAGGAAATCAAGGCCAGCGCGTACCCGACAATGGCTGTCGGCTACTCAGGTTACGGGTATCCGAGCCACTGGGGTGGCTGGGGGAGCCCTTACTACGGGGTCGGCATGAGTACCGGGAGCAACGTGCGCCAGTACGAAAAGGGCATGCTCGCCATGGATGTGTTCGACGTCGAAGAGCGTAGACCGGTCTGGCATGGCGTAGCCACAAAGTCGATCAAGGAATCGGATATCAAGGATCTGGACGGAACGATTCAGGCGGCGGTGGATGCCATCCTGGAAGGCTTTCCACCAGAATAACCGCCAGCGGGGAGCTGACATGAAACTTCGAATCGCCGCGCTTGCGGGCGCGCTTCTTATTGCCACGGCGTGTGGACCCTCCGACGAGTCGGCTCCGCCTGCCCAAAATCTAAATGAGCAGTTCGACGCTGCCATTCAGGAAATGTCGACGGCGTATTTCTCACATGTACCCGAAGCCGCGACGCAGATCGGAATGCCCGAAGAAACTGTTCCGGGGACCAGCGAGCGAATGATGGATCGTTCACTCGACGGAAACGCGGCTCGCAACCAGGCGCTGGAAGGCGCACTTGCCGAATTGAGTTCTATCGATGTCGAGTTATTGAGTTCCGACAGGCAGCGCACGCATGCGGTGGTAACGACCCTGTTCGAGGGCATGCTGTCGCCGTCGAGGGCTGTCGACTACGGTACGACGGCAGCCGCATGGACGGCATGGTACATGCCGTATCCGATCGCGCAGAATTCCGGTCCGACGGTGGACATCCCCAATTTCCTGAATTCGCAGCAGCCGGTGACGAATGCAGAGGAGGCTGAGGCCTACCTGGCGCGGCTCGCAACGGTCAGGAGCGCCCTCGACGGCGCCCTCGAAAGTTATCGGCATGGCGTACAGGCGGGCGCGATTCCACCGGATTTCATCGTGGAGAAATCGCTCGCAGTCGTTGAGTCATTCATGGCGCCGGGTGCCGGTCAGAATGCCATGTACCTGTCATTCACTGACAAGCTGGAGCAGGCTGGAATCGAAAACGCCGATGATTATGCCGACCGGGCATTGCAGATAATCGACGCGGAAATTATTCCGGCGTATCAGAAGATTGCCGATTACATGGGCGAGATCAAAGGCGCGGCACCACACGATGCGGGCCTGTGGCGTCTGCCGAACGGGGAAGCACTGTATGCCGCGATGATCAGGCACATGACGGATCTTGATCTGTCGGCCGACGATATTCATCGGACGGGCCTGGATGAGGTCAATCGCATCAGCAGTGAAATGGACAAGCTTCTGCGAGCAGAGGGCTACGAGGAAGGCACCGTCGGCGAGCGGATGCAACAGCTCAATACCGAGTCGAGATTTCATTACGCGAACGATACCGAGGGTAAGGAGGAGCTCCTCAATGATGTCCGCGCGATGGTCGACGGCATGTACGCTGAATTGCCTAACTGGTTCCGAAATGTGCCAGAGCATAAAGTCGAGGTTCGAATGGTGCCGGAGTTCAGCCAGGCATCGGCGCCAATGGGCTACTACAACAATCCTGCACCGGACGGGTCGCGGCCGGGCTACTACTTCATCAACCTTCGCGACACAGCGCTACATCCGAGCTGGACGCTTCGGACGTTGAGCTACCACGAGGCGGTTCCCGGCCACCACCTGGACGGTGCTACGTCAGTAGACAGGGACGTCCCGTTACTTGTTAAGGCTTTGTGGTCGAATACGAGTGGCGAGGGTTGGGCACTGTACGCCGAACAGCTCGCGGCAGAGATGGGCATGTACGCCGACGATCCCTACAGTGATCTCGGGCGCTTACAGGCCGAACTGCACCGCGCCGTGCGGCTGGTTGTGGATACGGGAATGCACGCGAAGAAGTGGAGCCGCGAGGAAGCGATTGCGTACATGGTCGAGACCGAGGGCCTGGACGAAGCGACGTCTACTTCCGAAATCGAACGCTACGTGGTGTGGCCCGGCCAGGCGCTTGGCTACAAACTCGGTCAGCTGAAAATTGTAGCTCTGCGCGAGGAGGCCATGAAGGCACTCGGCGATTCGTTCGATATTCGGGACTTCAATCAGCAGGTGCTCGACGTGGCGTCGTCACCTCTGCCATACATCGAGAGCACAACGCGCGAGTGGGTTGCGGCGTCGTCTAACTAGCCGCCTCTGTCTGATCGTGCCGGCCTGCGAGTAGCAGGTAAACCACCGGCACGACGAACAGCGTGAACACGGTGCCAAAGCTCATGCCACCGACGATTACCCAGCCAATCTGATGGCGCGCCTCCGCGCCAGCGCCACTCGCGAAAGCGAGCGGAACGGCGCCGAGTACCATCGCACCGGTGGTCATCAGGATCGGTCGCAAGCGCAGGCTGGCCGACTGCAGCACCGCGTCGAACTTGTCCATGCCCTTCTCGCGCAGCTGGTTGGCGAACTCGACGATCAGGATGCCGTGCTTGGAGATGAGCCCGACAAGCGTGACAGCGCCGATCTGCGTGTAGATATTCCAGGATGTCGCAACATCCCACCAACCGGCATTGTTGCCGGCATTGATGGCGACGAGGCACAGGAAAGCACCGAACATCGCGAGTGGCACAGACACGAGAATGATCAACGGATCGATGAAACTCTCGAACTGTGCGGAGAGTACGAGATAGATGAATATGAGTGCCAGAAACATCATCAGGAACGCGCCGGAAGCCGATTCCCGGAATTCACGCGACTGCCCACGCAGGTCGAACAGCGCATCGGGTGCGACTTCTTCAAGCGCCGCCTCCAGCCAGTCGATGGCTTCGCCCATCGAGTAGCCAGCCCCGAGCCCCGTCGATATGGTCGCGGCGCGCAGCTTGTTGAAGTGGTTCAGCTCCTTGGCGGCCACGGTTTCTGTAACCGTTGCCAGGTTTTGCAACTGGATCATCGCACCGTCACTGCCTCTGACAAAGATGTTGCTCAGGTCGTTCGGTGTACGCCTGGCATCGTCCTCGAGCTGCACGATGACGTCGTACTGCTCCGAGCCAATCTTGAAGCGCGTCACATTACGGCCGCCCAGCATGGTTTCGAGCGTACGCCCGACGCTGTCGACGCTCGTGCCGACGGCCGAAATTTTCTCGCGATTCACATCGATCTTGAGCTCGGGCTTGTTGAGTTTGAGATCGGAATCGGGATTCGTGAGGTTGGGGTTCTCACTAATCTTGGCGATCAGCCGCTGTACAACGGTATCGAGTTCGCCCCAGGATTGCGTGGTCTGGACTACGAACCGAACCGGCTGGCCGAAGTCACGCACGCCGAGCGGCGGCGGCGTGACCGGGAATGCCATGATGCCTGCTATCTCACTGAATTGGGGAAACAAGGAACCGGCGATTTGCTGCGCGCTACGTTCGCGCTCACGCCAGTCTCTGAGGCCAACAAAGACAATGGAATTGGTCACGCCGTTGAAACCGGTAAACCCGAAATACCTGTCCTGCTCCGGCACCTCGGCAAACAGGTCGACAATTTGCAGTGTATAGCGATCAGTGAAGTCGATCGTCGCGCCCTCGGGCGCGCTGCCGATGCCTATGATCAGCCCCCTGTCCTCAGCGGGAGCAAGCTCTTCCGGCAATGCCAGGAAAAGTGCGGTCATCCCTGCCACGACCAGGCCGGCGGCGATAATCACGATGCGGCGCCGCAGCAGCACGCTTCTGAGCGTCGCGTGATACCCCGAATCCAGCCGGCGCAACAGCTTCTCCCCGAGATTGAACAGCCTGCCGTGCTCTTCTTCATGGCGCAGTAATTTCGAGCACATCATCGGCGACAAGGTCAGGGCAACGAAGCCGGATACCAGCACCGCACCCGCCAGCGTTAGCGCGAACTCTATGAACAACTTGCCGCTTCGCCCGGTCGAGAATGCGAACGGCAGGTACACGGCCGACAGGGTAATCGTCATGGCAACGATCGCGAACGCAATTTCCTTGCTGCCGGTCAGGGCGGCTTGCAATGGAGCCATGCCGTCCTCGATATGCCGGTAGATATTTTCGAGCATGACGATCGCATCATCCACGACGAGGCCGATGGCAAGCACCATCGCCAGCAACGAGAGCGTGTTTATAGAGAAATTCAGCATATACATCAGCGCAAAGGCACCGATGAGAGAGACGGGTATCGTGACCAGCGGTATCAATACGGCGCGCCAATTGCGCAGGAACAGGAAGATGACGAGGACGACCAGCAATGCCGCTTCGGCAACGGTGACGTAGACTTCCTTGATCGAGTTCTCGATGAAGATCGTGCTGTCGTAAGCAATTTCTACGTTCATCCCGTCCGGCAGCGACCGCGAGATTCTGGGTAGAACCTCGCGCAAGGCGAGCGAAATATCGAGCGGGTTGGCGACAGCCTGTTTGACGATGCCAAGGGGTACCGCGTTGCGATTGTTGAAGCGCGCCCGGAAGCGGGAAAAGTCGGCGCCGAGCTCGACTCGCGCAACATCCCCGAGGCGCACCAGGAATTTGTCTGTTTCCTTAACAACGATATCCGCAAACTGTTGCGGCTCGCGCAGATCGGTTTCGGCGAGAACCGTGAATTCGCGCTCGAGGCTTTCCACTCGTCCGGCCGGTACCTCAATATTCTGCGCTCTGAGTGCGGCCTCGACGTCCAGCGGCGTCAGTTCGTAGCCCGCGAGCCTGTCCGGTTGCAGCCAGATACGCATTGCATAGCGATTGCCGTAGACCTGCGCCTCGGCCACGCCTGGAATCGTCTGGATGCGGTCCTTGACCAGGCGCGTTGCAACATCCGCGATCTCGATGAGGTCATGACGGTCGGACGAGAAGGCCAGGTAGATGATCGGCTGCGCATCACCTTCCTGCTTTTGCACAATCGGTTCATTGGCTTCCTCGGGAAGGTTCTGGCGGGACTGCGCCACGCGATCCCTGACGTCGCCGGCAGCCGCGTCCGGATTTCGATCGAGTTTGAAGCGCACGGTCACCTGGCTAAGTTCCGCCCGGCTGACCGAACTGATGTAGTCGATGCCTTCGATGCCTGACAGGGCATCTTCGATCGGCTTGGTTATCTGGGATTCGATAACGCTGGCGTTGGCGCCAGGGTAGGTCGTGGCCACCGTGACGATGGGTTCATCGACATTCGGTATCAGGCGCACGGAAAGTCGGTCGTAGCAGATCAGCCCGATGAGCAGGATGATGACGCTCATGACGGTTGCCAGGACCGGGCGGCGTATCGATAGAGCCGGTAACTGCATGGTGGCGGGGACTAGCCCTGGTTGGAAGCCGCGCCGATCGTGCGCACCGCTGCCCCGTCAAAGAGTTTCATCTGTCCCGCAGTGACTATGACTTCGCCGACCGCAAGTCCTTCGGTAATCTCGACAGCACCGGGTTTGCGCTCGCCAATCTTAACCACACGTTGCTGCGCTTTTCCGTCAACGACGACGTAGACAGTCTTGTCCTGGCCGATCGGCCAGATTGCCTGCTCGGGTATCACAATCGCATTTGGGTTGATGCCGAGGGAGATACCGACGCGAACGAAAAGCCCCGGGCGAAGTTTGAGATCCTCGTTCGGTAAGATCGCGCGAACTTCGAGGCTGTGTCCTTCAATATCCGATTTCGGTGCCACGGCCGTGATCTCGCCAGGGAATACTTCGTCCGGGTAGGCATCGACCGTGATCTCGACCGTAAGGCCCTGCCGAACTTTCGGCAACAGCGTCTCAGGAACGCTGAAATCCACTCGCAGGGGATCGAGCTGAACTACGTCGACAAGCTCCTGGCCGACGGTTGCATAGTCGCCAATGTTGATCCGGCGCAGGCCCACGAAACCGTCGAACGGTGCACGTATGACGGTTTTGGATAATCTCGCCCTCGAGGACCTCAGGCGCGCGACGTCAACATCGTAGGTGGCACGCGCGGCATCGTAGTCGGTCCCTGAAATCAGCTGCTTCTCGTACAGTTCCTGCGCACGACTCAGGGCCGATTCGCTGCGGCTGACGTTGGCACGGGCTTCGTTCACCTCGGCTTCGAGCACGGTTGCCTCAACCGAGTAAAGCTCGGCACCTTTTTCCAGCTGCTGGCCTTCACGGAAATGCACCCCGATAATTTGCCCGGGCACTTCGGCGCGCAGTGTGGCGGACGCCTCAGCTATCAGCGTGCCGATAGCCCGTACTGATGATTCAAGCTCAGAGGCAGTCACCTCCGTCGTCTCGACAGCCGTCTCGTTGTTGCCCCAGGACCCGTCCTGGGCGAGCACGGGCGCCGCAGCCACGAAGGCAAGTATCGTTAGCAGTCTGAGTGGTCGCATGGCCTGATTACCTGAGCGTCGCGCGAGCCCGCTATTATGCGTCATTTGGCGTCGACAAGCTTCATTGGGCGGGTACCAGCAATGTTGAGTCGACTTCGTAATGTGAGCCATCGATTGCCTCGAGGTTGATTTCCCAGATCTCGTCGTCGGGGATGCTAGTTCTCTCTAGCCCCGGCAGCTCCCGTTCATCATCGACCTGCAGACCCCAGACGCGCACGTTCCTGAAGCCGGTGACCGGTATCCGCTTCGCGTCGAAGCGTTCGCGAAACGCCGCGTCGCCCTCATCGCTGGCCCAGGTTGCGTAGCCCGAAGCCACGATAGCGGCGACGTTGTCCGGCATGTTCTGTAGTGTCTTTGTCCTCGTCATTGCGCTAGCCCTCCTCATTTTGGATTCGGCCGATACCGGCATCATATGCGATTTGCAGAGGTCCGTATAAGCCTCGATTGTGCTGCGGTGCCGAGACGGTATTGTCGACCCAGCAAAAGGAGGGTCTGATGTCGGTTATCAACGTACTCATCATAGGCGCACTGATCGCGACAGTCGTGGTTCTCGGATTGGGTCTGCGCTCCATGGCACGCGGCGGAAACTACGATAAAGAACATGCCGAGAAGTTCATGTGGGAGCGCGTGGCCCTGCAACTGCTCGTCGTCGCCCTGTTGCTGGCTGCCTACTTCCTGCTGAATAACTAGGGAATCAGGCGGGGAAGGAATTATCGGGCGGGCGCGCTAGAATAGCTCCTGGCCAATAAAGGCCCCAGGAGCTACAACACTATGCGTATCGACGCTATTGCTATCGGCGAGCATCCACCCGAAGATATCAATGTCATCATCGAGGTACCCCTCGGTGGCCAGCCAATCAAGTACGAGCTGGACAAAGACGCGGGCACGCTTGTTGTCGATCGTTTTCTGTACACACCCATGTCTTATCCGGGCAACTACGGTTTCGTGCCACACACGCTGTCTGAAGACGGCGATCCAATTGACGTATTGGTTGTCAACACGCGAGAACTGGTCCCGGGTTGTGTCATTAACGTCCGGCCCGTTGGTGTTCTTATCATGGAAGACAATGCCGGGCAGGATGAGAAAGTCATCGCCGTACCTTCACATTCGCTGACCAAACGATACGATCATGTGCTGACGATCTCGGATCTGCCCGACATCACGACACAGCAAATCGAGCATTTTTTTGAGCACTACAAGGACCTTGAGCCCGGCAAATGGGTCAAAATAGGCGACTGGCATGGCGCTGAGGTCGCGAAGCGGCTGATTACGGAGTCTATTGAACGCGCCAAGGGCTAGGCGACGAAACTACGGAGTGATGCAAATGATCAGGATTATTTCTACCGGGCTTGCGATGTTAGTGCTTGCCCTGCCGACAACAAGTCTCGGACAACAGGTCAACGATGGAGTCGCCGAGGGTCGTGCGATGGTCCAGGCTGGTCGCGAAGAACTAATTCGATCGGAACTTCGGTTGACCGACGCGGAGGAGGCCGCATTCTGGCCGATCTTCATGGACTACCAGGCGAAATCCTCGGCGATCATGGATCGGTATACGGTCTTGCTGACCGACTTCGTCGACCGCTGGGAGCGCAGCGACATGAGCAACGACTATGCGGCTGGTCTGCTCGACGAGTTCTTTGGTATCAAACAGGAACTGCTCGATGTTCAGACGAGCTACGTACCGAAATTCAAGGCTGTGCTACCGGCTCTCAAAGTGGCCCAGTTTTTCCAGATCGAGAACAAGATCAGGGCGGAAATTGATTCGCAGCTGGCGATTGCCATACCGCTGATCGACCCGACCTGAATCGGGCGATTCGAGGCCTACTGGTTAAGATTCTGGTCCAGAAACTGGCGAAACAGTTCGGCCCAATGGGCTGCTGCGGCGTCAACCTCGGGCCAGTCTGTTTGTGTCCCGGAGGATGTCGCGAATGCCGGGGCCACCGCACTGTCTGCAGCGCGGGCAAGCACCGCTTCGGAGCGCGAGTCTTTTAGTTCCATCAGGAACACGAGCGACCCGGGCCTTGCCATGTCCCGAAGCTCGGGGCGAACAGACATTACGTCGTCAACCGTCGCGTTGCGAAAATCGATCAGTGTGGCCTGCACGGTGAGTGTCGAAGGCCCTGGCTGGTTCCGGACGATGTCGTAGCCGGTCAGCCTGGAAAGGAATGCATCCCGGAAGATTTGCCGAATGCGCGCCTGGTCTTCCGGCGATGTTTCGACATGCGACGGAAAGAAGATTCCCATGTCGACCGCGTTTAGCCGGTCGTATTTTCCGAAATCCGCGCCCACGGCGACCTGGCTTGCTGCGACCCTCGGATTCTGGACTTTCCTGAAGCTCTGCGTTGTTGTTGTCGATGAGCAGGCGGCAAGCAGGAGCCCGGCAGCCGCCAGGCCAATCAGGCACGTGCTTCGTAGATTGTTCAATGTCATGGTGATCCCTGTGAAATTCTCTATCCTTGCATGTCCTCGAGCTCAATACCGCGCGTCTCGTGGACCATTTTGATTACGAACACTATCGAGATAATGGCACATAGTGTGTAGAAGCCGTAAGCACCTGCGAGGCCAATGCTCCCCAGCATGATGGGGAAGGTCATCGTGATGCCAAAATTCGTCCCCCATTGAGCAAGACCGGAAACGGCGAGCCCGGTTCCCCTAATCTGGTTGGGGAACATCTCGCCCAGCATGACCCACATGACCGGACCCCACGAGAAATTGAAGAACATGACGTACAAATTGGCGGCGATAAGTGCTGTCGGGCCATATCTTCCTTCGAGATCAAGACTGCCGTCAGCCCCGGTTGTTGCGTTCGCGAAGGCAAATGCCACGACACAGAGCGCCATGGACATGCCAACCGAGCCAATTAGCAGGATAGGCTTCCGGCCAATTCGATCAACGAGCAGCAATGCGGCAATGACAGCGGCGATACTCAAGCCACCGCTGACGATATTAATGAGCAGTGCGTCGCTTTCAGTAAAGCCGACGGACTGCCAGAGCACGGCGCCGTAGTAAAAGACCACATTGATGCCAACCAGTTGCTGAAACGTAGCGAGGCCAATGCCAACCCAGACGAGCCGCCGTACGCGGCCTGTTCCTGCGTCGATCAGGTCGGCGAATTTCGGGTTGTGATGATCTTCTGCCAATGACGCATCGATTTCGTCTGCTTTGAGAATCGCCGCATCCCTGCCGCCCAGGCGCGTCAGAACCTCGATTGCCTTGTCGCGTTGTCGGTGAAGGACGAGGAAACGCGGGCTCTCCGGGATGAATAACAAGGCGAGCAGGAATAGCGTGGCCGGCAAGAGTTCGATCCAGAACATCCACCGCCAGGCCTCAAATCCCAGCCACAGTTCATGCAACGACGAACCTGCCGCGTTCGCGATCAGGTAGTTGCTGAAGAACGCCATGAACAGGCCGAAAATGATCGCGATTTGCTGCACTGTCGCGAGAGTGCCGCGGTAGCGGGCCGGGGTAACTTCGCTGATATACGCCGGAGCGAGGATGCTTGCGGCACCAACGGCCAGACCACCGAGGACGCGGTAAATGACGAACTCCAGCGAATCGCCGGCTATCCCTGAGCCCCACGCGCTGATAATGAAGAACACGGCTCCGACTCGCATGATCGCGCGACGTCCGAATCGGTCCGCGAGCCGGCCGGCGAAAAACGCACCGATGGCACACCCCAGGAGCATGGCGGCGACATTGAATCCCGTGCCAACACTGTCGGAATTAAAGGCAGTCTGGAGCCCGTCGACGGTGCCATTGATTACGCCGCTGTCGAACCCGAACAGGAACCCGCCGATCGTTGCGATACAGCTGATGATGACGATATAGAGGGTGTGCTCTGAGTTGGATTCGGCGCTCGACATAGTGACCTCTTTATTATTATTTATCGATCGATTATGCCCGGCACTGTAATGATGTGCACTACGCTGGCACAATTGCGGGTCCTGCAACGACTATCGTGAGCCTTCCATGCCGGGACTGTATTTCGAAGAATTCGAGGTGGGCCAGACTTTTGACCACCCGATCCGTCGGACGATCACCGAGACCGATAACGTGCTCCTGACGACGATGACGCACAATCCGGCCGCTTTGCACCTCGATGCCGATTACATGAAGTCGACGGAATTCGGTAAGCCACTGGTCAACAGCTGCCTGACTCTGAGCTTAATGGTCGGAATCTCGGTGAATGAGACAACACACGGGACGGCCGTGGCGAATCTCGGCATGGATGAGGTTCGCTTTCCCAAGCCGCTGTTCTGCGGCGACACGCTACGTATCGAGTCAGAGGTCCTGGAGCTTCGCGACAGCCGGTCGCGCCCGGACAACGGCATCGTCGTGTTCGCGCACCGTGCGTTCAACCAGGACGACGTGCTCGTTGGAGAGTGCAAACGCTCGGCACTGATGCAGAGGAAGCCTGCATGAGCCGCAGTTTCCTGTTTGTACCCGCGGACTCCGAACGCAAACTGGAGAAAGCGGGCGGGGCGGGTGCGGACGCGCTGATTCTCGATCTCGAGGACGCTGTTGCCGCAGAGGCCCGCCCGAAAGCGCGCAAGCTGGCCGCCGAGTACCTGCAGGGCAGGGATAATGCCTGGGTGCGGATCAACCCGATCGATACTGACGACGCAATGACGGACCTCGAAGCGGTCATGACCGCGGCCCCGGCCGGGATCATCCTGCCGAAGCCGCGCAGTGCTGCGGACGCGCAGACTTTGTCCGGTCGCCTTGACGCGCTCGAGGCAGAGCACGGCATTGAGCAGGGCAGCACCAGGATCATGGCGCTGTGTACAGAACACCCGGAAGCACTGTTTACCTTGCACAGTTACAAGGGCGCCACGGACCGCCTCTACGGCCTTTCCTGGGGTGCTGAAGACCTGGCCGCCGCGGTTGGCGCGAGTACCAACCGCGACGAAGACGGCAACTGGTTGCCGCAATTCGAGATGGCACGTTCCCTGTGCCTGTTCGCCGCCGCAGCTGCGGAAGTTGCGGCAATAGATACGGTCTATACGGACTTCCGCAACCACGATGGATTGCTACGCTATGCGGCGAATGCACGCCGAGATGGATTCAGCGGGATGCTCGCGATACACCCGGACCAGGTTGAGACGATCAACTCGGCCTTCGAGCCAACGGCTGAAGAACTCGAACGTGCGGCTTTGATCATTAGACTATTTGATAAGAACCCAGGCGCCGGCGCGGTTGGCCTGGATGGTAAAATGATCGACCAGCCGCACTTGGTTCAGGCACGGCGACTACTGCAAAACAAGAAATCCAGGTAACAAAATAAAGGCGATTAGCATGGACACCCCAGTTTATCCGGTACCGGAAGCAGTCAGGGAACGCGCACTCATTGATAAGACGCGTTACGAAGAGATGTACGCACAATCTGTCGACGACAACGAGGCATTTTGGGCGGAGCAGGCAAAACGTGTGGACTGGATCAAACCGTTCACGCAGGTGAAGGATGTATCCTTTGCCAAGGACGATTTGCACATTCGCTGGTTCTACGATGGCACGCTCAATGTCTGTTACAACTGTGTCGATCGCCATCTCGAGACCAAGGGTGACGACGTTGCGCTGATCTGGGAAGGCGATGATCCCAGTCGTGACCTCAAGATCACCTACCGCGATCTGCATGCACGTGTCTCCAGGTTTGCCAACGCACTAAAAGCTCTGGGCGTGAAGCGTGGCGATCGCGTGACGCTTTACATGCCGATGATTCCGGAGGCTGCAATTTCGATGCTGGCATGCGCGCGTATCGGCGCCATACATTCCGTCGTCTTCGGTGGCTTCTCACCCGATGCACTGGCAGGCCGCATCATCGATTGCGAATCGACTGTCGTGGTGACGGCGGATGAAGGCTTGCGTGGTGGCAAGATCGTCCCGCTCAAAGCCAACGTAGATGCAGCGGCTGAAAATGCCGGCGTGACGACCCTGGAAAAAGTCCTTGTCGTTCGCAACACTGGTAACGACGTCGGCTGGGTCGAAGGCCGCGATGCCTGGCTTCACGAAGTCGATGAGACCGTCGACGCCGACTGCCCGTGTGAAGAGATGAACGCCGAAGATCCACTGTTCATTCTTTACACGTCGGGATCAACTGGCAAGCCGAAGGGCGTGCTTCACACAACGGGCGGTTATCTCGTTTACGCGGCGATGACGCACGAGTATGTGTTCGACTACCATCCTGGCGATGTCTACTGGTGCACGGCGGATGTCGGCTGGGTAACCGGTCACAGTTATATCGTTTACGGCCCGCTGGCCAACGGCGCAATCTCGCTCATGTTCGAAGGCGTGCCGAACTACCCGACGTCATCACGTTTCTGGGAAGTCTGCGACAAGCACAACGTCAACATCTGCTACACGGCGCCGACCGCGATCCGCGCACTCATGCGCGAGGGCGACGAGCCCGTGAAGAAGACCTCTCGCAAGGATCTGCGCCTGCTGGGTTCGGTCGGTGAGCCGATCAATCCCGAGGCCTGGTCATGGTATTACAATATTGTTGGAGAAGGGCGCTGCCCAATCGTCGATACCTGGTGGCAGACAGAAACGGGTGGCATCATGATTACGCCCTTGCCCGGTGCAACAGACCTGAAGCCGGGCTCTGCAACCTTGCCTTTCTTCGGCGTGAAGCCCGACCTGTTGGATTCCGAGAGCAATGTGCTCGAAGGCGCCGTGTCCGGAAATCTTGTCATCAGCGACAGCTGGCCGGGCCAGATGCGTACTCTGTACGGCGATCACGAGCGTTTCGTTGAGACGTATTTCACAACCTACCCGGGCTATTACACGACGGGTGACGGCGCTCGCCGCGATGAGGATGGCTACTACTGGATTACGGGCCGTACGGACGATGTCATTAATGTTTCCGGCCATCGGATGGGAACGGCGGAAGTTGAAAGCGCACTGGTTGCGCACGACAACGTAGCCGAAGCTGCTGTCGTCGGGTATCCGCACGAGATTAAGGGGCAGGGGATCTACGCTTACGTCACCTTGATGGAAGGTGTGGAAGCCAGTGACGAGTTACGGGCAGAACTGCGGAAATGGGTACGCAAGGAGATCGGTCCGATCGCAACGCCCGACCTGCTGCAATGGGCGCCCGGATTGCCGAAGACACGCTCTGGCAAGATCATGCGACGCATATTGCGCAAGGTTGCAGCCGATGATTTCGGAGAGCTGGGAGACACATCGACGCTCGCCGATCCGTCCGTAGTTGATGATCTGATCGAGAACCGGCAGAACCGGAGCTAAGAAACGAACAACCGCGGTCAGGCTTTGAGCTGATCGCGGTTGATCTCTTCCTCGAGGCTGTTTTCGAGCTCGTCAATGAAGCTCTGGTCGGCGTCGTCGGCATCGGTCAAAGAGACGGCTTCCACGATGCTGTCATCGTCGAACGGCTGATCGCTGCCTACGGACTCGGCTATTACCGGTCCGTCGATCTTTTGCGTTTCCAGGAGACCGGGATCGACCGCCTGGTCCTTGGCCGATACCTTCGCGGGCTCGGCCGTGCCCTCGCGATCGTGACGCTGGTACTCCGCGACCTGGCGTTCGTAGGCCTTGACGAATTCCTCGCCGAACATCTGTGGGAAACGACCACCGCCTTTCTCGGTCATGATCGGGTACAGTTCGCGATACAGGCCCCAGTACTTGGACTTGTTCCTGAATGCGAAGAGCTTGCTGTTGATCATACGATCAAAGCCTTCCTGGAGTTCGTCAGGATCGAAGCGATCGGCGAATTCAATGAATGCGCTATTCATGGCGTCGAGGAAGGCGCTCTGATGATTCAGCAGATCTCGATTCGCTTCGCGCACGGCGTCACGCGCTCCGAGATACTCACCTTCACCGCCTATCAGTAATTGCTTGATCAGGTCGTTGGAGTTGTCAGAGAACTTCATCGGGTTGTTGTGACGCGGTAGCACCGTTGTCTGATCCAGTCTGAACGCGTTCTTCAGGTTGGCGCGGCTTCCGAGAAGTTTGATCGTACCTTCGACGAACTCGCGCAGGACGAGTCCAGCGGTAAGCATCATCTCCGGACGATTCACCGACGGGTGCAGCTCGACTCGACTGATACCCAGGCCATCGAGGAATGAGTCGAAGAGGTCTTCCGCTGAGACGCCGACGCTCTTATCTGCGGCTGAGTCATCGTTGGCGGGTTCATCCACAGTTTCGGGTTCGGGTTCGGGCTCTTTGGATTTGTTGCCGAACAACACGGATTGGAACTCGTCGTCGCCAGTAATTTCGTCTTCGCTGAGCAGTTGCATGCCCGTTTCGAGCACATCCTCGTCAACGAACTGCTCGATATGGTCGGGTGCTACGGATGGTTCTTCGTCGAGTGGCATGACGAGGCTCTCGCCTTTGTCGATGCTGATTTCGAACTCGAAATCGCCCATGCGCATACGATCACCGTCGAACAGCCGCCGCGGATTGCCCTTGCCGATCGGTTCGACTTCGTCGTTCATGTAGACGCCGTTGCTGCTCATATCGGCGAGGTAGTACATCCCGCCCTTGTGGTCAATCGTAGCGTGGCGGCTCGATATGTAGCGGTCCGGATCCGGCAGAATCCAGTCGTTTCGCAACGAACGGCCGATCGTCCCGCCCGATTCGTGGTACTCGCGTACGCAGTCGTCGCCAACGAGATCGCGGTGTTCAGAGACTAATTTGATGATTAGCGGCATGGCATCTCTCTCGAATATCGACCAATTGTGCGCTAAATCAAGACCTTAGACTGCGGCCCAGTTCACATAATCAATGCCGCTTGGCGCCCGTAAGGCCTTGATTTCACGTATTTCGGGCCATAGACAAGGGTTTTGGTTAGACTGACAGCGTTTATGAGCAAAGACCCGTTGTACAAAGTGATTTTCATGAGCCAGGGGCAGGTCTACGAGATCTATGCCCGCTCGGTCGGCCACGGTGAGATGTTTGGCTTCGTTGAGGTTGAGGAACTCGTTTTCGGCGAGCGCACAACCGTCGTCGTTGACCCGTCCGAAGAGAAGATCAAAGCGGAGTTCCAGGATGTTCGTCGGACCTACCTGCCCATGCATTCGATTATTCGTATCGATGAGGTGGACAAGCAGGGCACCAGCAAGATATCCAAGCTGGAAGGCGGCAATGTTGCGCAATTCCCGATGCCCGTCTATACGCCCGGGGATAGCAACAAGTAGGCGGTCAAGACGGCATAGTTTGAGTACGGTATGATCCCGTCTCATTTTCCACCCAACCTCGAACAAGGTCATCGACCCCCATGCTCGAACTGCCAGGACAGGCGGCACTTTCAAATTTTCGCCTGGCAAAACTGACCCGATCCCTGAAGCGCGTCGACCATCGTGTCGACAAAGTCGAGGCCCGCTTCACCTATTTTGTTGCGACCGTTGCCGAGCTGTCCAAAGAAGACAAGAGTCGGCTCGACGCTCTGCTGCTGTCCGGCGAAAAGCCCGCGAAACTGGCGCGCGGCGCAAAAACCCTCTATACCGTGCCGCGGCCCGGGACGATCTCACCCTGGTCATCCAAGGCCACGGACATTGCGAAGGCTTGCGACATCGACGCGGTCGAACGCATCGAGCGCGGTATTTGCTACGGGTTGAAGTTCTCCGGCACAGTGGATGACAGTGACGTGCTGGCATTGAGCCACCTGTTGTCGGATCGAATGACCGACGCGGTATTCCCCAGCGCGGCAGGTGTCGAAGCCCTGTTCGAAACACATGAGCCTGCTCCGGTGGGGATTGTGCCGCTGCAGGAACAGGGACGCGACGCGCTCGTCGCGGCGAATACCGGGCTCGGGCTCGCGTTGTCTGATCAGGAAATCGATTATCTCGTCGCCAGCTATGCCGACCTCGAGCGCGACCCGACCGATGCAGAACTCATGATGTTTGCCCAGGCGAACTCGGAGCACTGCCGCCACAAAATATTCAATGCCAGTTGGGTCATCGATGGCCAGGAACAGGACAAGCGCCTGTTCGGCATGATCAAGTCAACGACCGAGAAGACGCCGGCCGGTGTGATCTCGGCCTATAGCGACAATGCTGCCGTATTCGAAGGCTGGACCGGTGAGCGACTAATGCCACGCACGGCCGATCGCGAGTACGAGTATCGTGAAGAACCGATTCACGTGTTGATCAAGGTCGAGACGCATAATCATCCAACGGCCATCTCACCGTTCCCCGGCGCGGCGACCGGATCGGGTGGGGAGATTCGCGACGAGGGTGCGACGGGTCTCGGCGCCAAGCCCAAAGCCGGGCTGACCGGGTTCACGGTGTCACACCTGCGAATTCCGGGCTATGAGCAACCGTGGGAAGATGATTTTCCTCACCCGGATCACCTTGCCACGCCGCTCGACATCATGATCGAAGGGCCGATCGGCGGTGCTGCATTCAACAACGAATTCGGTCGCCCGAACCTCGCTGGCTACTTCCGCACCTACGAGAGTCATCTGCCCGGCCTGCCTGAAACCGAGATTCGCGGGTATCACAAACCGATCATGATCGCGGGGGGCACGGGCAATGTCCGCGCAGAGCACGCGAGTAAGATCGACGTGCCGGTTGGGGCGAGGGTCGTGGTTCTCGGCGGCCCCGCGATGCTGATCGGTCTTGGCGGTGGTGCCGCATCGTCGCTCGCAAGCGGCACATCGAGTGCCGAGCTTGATTTCGCGTCCGTGCAACGAGGCAACCCGGAAATGGAGCGCCGTGCACAGGAAGTCATCGATCGCTGCTGGCAGATGGGCGCGGACAATCCGATTCTGCTGATCCACGACGTCGGCGCGGGCGGGCTGTCGAACGCCGTGCCCGAGGCTGTCGATCACTCCGGTCACGGGGCCGAAATCGAACTGCGCGAAGTCGACAACGCGGAACCGGGCATGTCACCGATGGGTATCTGGTGCAACGAAGCGCAGGAGCGTTATGTGCTGATAATCGGCGACGACCGCATCGAAGAGTTCAAGTCACTCTGCGAACGCGAGCGCTGCCCGGTTTCGGTGATCGGTACGCTGACCGGCGATGGCAACCTGCTCGTCAACGATCGTGACTTCGACACTCGCGTTGTGGACATGCCCATGCAGATGTTGCTGGGTAATCCGCCGAAGATGGAGCGTAATGTCGAACGTGCGCCGTTGCCCGATGATTCTCTTGATCTTGATGGTATCGAGCTGGAGGAGGCCGCGCTGCGCGTATTGCGCTTTCCGGCGGTCGCTGCAAAATCATTTCTGATCCACATTGGCGACCGTACGGTGGGTGGCCTGAGTGCTCGCGATCAGCTCGTCGGCCCCTGGCAGGTTCCGGTGAGCGACGTCGCGATTACGGCCTCCGGCTTTAACGGTCTCACCGGTGAGGCGATGGCGATGGGAGAGCGCACGCCGCTCGCCTCGACCAACGCACCGGCATCAGGCCGCATGGCCGTGGCTGAGTCCATAACGAACATTGCAGCCGCACCCATCGAGGATCTGAGCAAGGTGCGCCTGTCCGCAAACTGGATGGCGGCGGCAGGGCATCCCGGTGAGGATGCCAACCTGTTCGATACCGTCAAGGCGGTCGGCGATGAATTGTGCCGCGAAATTGGCGTAGCGATTCCAGTGGGCAAGGACTCGATGTCCATGCGCACGCGCTGGGAAGACGACAACGGCGAACACAATGTCGTCGCGCCGGTCTCGTTGATCGTTTCCGCTTTCGCGCCGGTAACCGACGTCACAAGGCACCTGACGCCGCAATTACGGAAGACGGATGAGCCGAGCTACTTGCTGCTGTTCGATCTCGGGCAGGGCAAGAATCGTCTCGGCACGTCCTGCCTGGCGCAAGCTTTCGCACGCACGGGCGGGGCAACGCCGGATCTGGATGACGCGAAGCTGCTCAAGGGCTTGTTCGCTGCGGTGCAGGAATTAAGCGCGCGTGACATGTTGCTTGCTTATCATGATCGCAGCGACGGCGGCTTGCTGGCGGCTGTTGCCGAGATGATTTTCGCGAGCCGGCTAGGCGTGTCGCTGACACTGAGTGGCTCTCGAGTCGAACTTTTGAAGCAACTGTTCAGCGAAGAAATTGGTGCCGTGGTGCAGGTCTCCAAGAGCAAGCTGCCGCAAGTGCAGATGGTGCTCGATCGTAACGGCATCAAGGCGGAGGCCATCGGCCGGGTTGATGACAGTGGCAGGCTCGTCGTTCGCGGCGATGACAAAACTGAGCTCGATATGGACCGGGCGACCATGGAGCGCGAGTGGTCAGAGATGAGCTATCGCATCCAGGCGTTGAGAGACAACCCGACGACCGCGAAGGAAGAATTCGATCGGGTTGGCGACGACAACGACCCGGGACTCAACGTGCATCTGAGTTTCGACCCGCTGGACGATATTGCTCGCCCGCTCCGCAGCGGCGCCAGGCCGCGCGTCGCGATCCTGCGAGAGCAGGGTGTTAACAGTCAGAATGAAATGGCCGCGGCTTTCATGAAAGCCGGTTTTGCGGCCGTCGACGTGCACATGAGCGATCTGCTGGAAGGCCGCGACACGCTGGATAATTACCAGGGATTGATCGCTTGCGGCGGATTCTCATTCGGCGATGTTCTCGGCGCCGGTGGCGGCTGGGCCAAGTCAGTGCTTTTTCATGCGCGTACGCGCGATCAATTCTCCGCATTTTTTGAAAGAGGTGACACGTTTGCGCTTGGCGTCTGCAATGGTTGCCAGATGATGTCGCATCTCAAGGACATCATTCCGGGTGCAGGTCACTGGCCTCGCTTCCTGCGGAACAAATCCGAGCAATTCGAAGCCAGGCTCAGCCTCGTTGAGGTCGTGGAGAGCCCGTCGCTGTTCCTGGATGGGATGGCAGGGTCGCGCTTGCCAATCGCTACCTCGCACGGAGAAGGCCGCGCAGAGTTCGCGGATGACGGGGCGCGTTACGCGGCCTCGTACACGGTCGCGATGCGCTACGTCGACAACCACGGTGAGGTGGCGGACAAATACCCCGCGAATCCGAATGGTTCTGTCGACGGCATCTGTGGCCTGAGTAATGAGGACGGTCGCGTGACGATCATGATGCCGCATCCGGAACGCGTGGCTCTAACCCGCCAGAATTCCTGGCATCCCGACGACTGGGGCAATGACGGCCCCTGGCTGCGCATGTTCCGCAACGCGCGCGTCGCAATTGGGTAAACCGCACTTGTAGGAGCGGCGACCCGCCGCGAAATCATTTATCAGGCTGATAGTTGCTTAGCCGGACGCGGTGTATTGCCTCGGGCTTAACTTCGCGCGACATCCCTGTCGCGCTCAGATCGAGTTCCGCTTGCTCGGGCGTCCTGCTTCGCCGCGCTCCACACGACGCCCGAGGCAATACACCGCGCCCGGCATTCCATGACCAGCCTGTGATGGCAGCCCGACGCTAGTTGATGCACGATCAGGGATGAGTAGCACAATGCCGGGTCTGGGGTGCCCCGGACTCGGCTAAACAACTATCAGCTTGTGAAAAGGTCGCGGCGGATCGCCGCTCCTACAGGGGTAGTCAGGCGGAGGCGAGGTTGTCGTTGTTGGCTTCGGTGACGAAGAAGCGCCGCACCTTGATCGCTCGCGTGAGCTTCCCGCGGCGCACGAAGCACTGGTAGAACATATCCTTGAGCACTTCGAGCAGGATGCCGGCCTGGGCGCGGTTCAGGAGCGGTAGTTCCTCGTGAGTTCCGGTGCCAAAAAGAACTTTCTTCACGGGCGCGAACGCATCATCTTCGATCCCCGCGATGTCCTGCGCGACCATGACTTCTTCAAAAGCTCTGAGTTTGCCACCTTCACCTAAAGCATCGAACGCACTGGTCGCCGCGCGGCGGCACATTGAAGCAAACGCATTGAAATTGTTGTTTGAGTAACAACTCAGCGCCTCGCGGAACAGCACTTCCGTGTGTTTCGGGAGATAAGAAAAGGCGAAGCGTTCCTTCGGCCGTTCGAGCTCGACGAAATTGCGATACAGCTCGACCTTGTTGTCTTCGTACTGGCGCACGGCGAAGCGGAGGAACACCGGTGCATTGCAGGCATCGCATTTGTACACGAGGCCAACGTGTTTGGGCTTGTCCCGCAGTAGTGAAGACGCGTCCGGAACCGACTGTGGCTGCATGTGCGCGAACACGCCGCAGTAGGGGCACTCGAGACCGACCTGGTCTTCGAGCTCGCTTTTAATCCCCTGATCTTTTTCTATAACAATTGCCATTTCGCTCAATTCTTCTTATCGATTTTTTGGTATCGATTTAGCCGAATAGTTTTTATCAATCAGCGACTTCAGTATGCACCATCAACATTCGCTCGCCGAGTGGGCTTTACATAATCCATAAATGATTACTGTCCCCAATCGCCGACTGCTTCGCGCGCTGCTTCGTTGACCGGGCGGGCGATCAGGGCTGTCCTGGTCATCGTGACCTCGAAAATCGCGCCGTTGGCCATGGGCAAATACGTCGCCGTGCCGTAGTGGGCGTCAACTCCGGGCAACAGCTTCGGATGCTCGCGCGCGAACCGCCACGCGTCCATCGTCACGGGTTCGGACAACGCATGTACGCTGCGGTGTTTGCTGAGCTCTTCTTCGACTTCGGAGTAGCGGCCACTGAGTCGGTCCAGTTGGTAGATGGGGTCGAGCCCCAGCAAGGTCATCGGTGGTTTCCAGGTGATGATGCGCGCGTCCATTTGCCACTCGTCACCCAGGAGTTCAAACATT
>Ga0316194_10000165_pt1 | contig 37134 bp, 22 predicted proteins | sample CroRivsedime1_MG_FD_204936 | JGI IMG/M metagenome (GOLD analysis project Ga0316194, IMG submission 204936) | Coastal sediment microbial communities from Maine, United States - Cross River sediment 1 | ecosystem: Environmental > Aquatic > Marine > Coastal > Sediment | place: USA: Maine...
TTCCTCATCCACACCCACCGCGACCGGATCGGACGGGGCCTCCACGGTCGGACCCGCACACGACGCGGCCGCGGCAACGCACAACGACAACGGCAGGATCAGCAGTTCCTGTTTCATGGGAGGGATTCTAGGCCAAAGCGACCTGTGCGAGAATCACCGACCGTGAGAAGACTGTGGAGCATCCTGTTCTGGTCGGTGATCTCGGCCGCGTTCATCGGGCCTGGCACCGTGACCACCGCGGCCTCGGCCGGCGCCGGCCACGGCTACACGCTCCTGTGGGCGCTGATGTTCTCCACCCTCGCCTGCCTGGTCCTGCAAGAGGCCGCGGCGCGCCTGACCGTGGTTTCCGGGCGGGATCTCGGGGAGGCCCTGCGTTTGCAGTACCGCGGCGGGATCTCCGGCGTCGCCGTTCTGGGGCTTGTGCTCGGCGCGATCGTGCTGGGTTGCGCGGCCTACGAGGCGGGCAACATCCTCGGCGGGGCGGCCGGCGCCGCGCTGGGAGTCGATCTCTCCCCCCGCACGCTCACACTGATCATCGGCGCCGTGGCGGCGACCGTGCTGTGGGTGGGCCGCACGGCCGTGGTGGCCCGTCTGCTCGGGGTACTCGTCGCGGTGATGGGCATCGCGTTCCTCGTGACGGCGTGGCGTTTGGGGCCGGAGCCGGTCGGGCTGATCCGGGGTACGTTCGTGCCCGCGCTTCCTTCCGGCGCGGGGCTGCTGGTCCTGGGTCTCGTCGGCACGACCGTGGTTCCGTACAACCTGTTTCTCGGATCCGGACTGGCGCGGGGTCAGAAGCTGGGCGAGCTCCGATTCGGGTTGTCGATAGCGGTGATCCTCGGCGGCATCGTCTCGATGGGGATCGTCGTCGTCGGGACCGCCGTCGAGGGGGCGTTCAGCTTCGAGGCGCTGGCGGAAGTGCTGTCGGTTCGGCTTGGCGACGGAGCGCGTCGGTTCTTTGCAGTCGGCCTGTGTGCCGCGGGTGTCTCCTCGGCGATCACCGCTCCGATTGCCGCGGCGATCACCGCACGTAGTCTGTTCTCACCGACGGCCTCGAGCCATGGCCAGGGAGGCGAGGCCTGGAGCGATCGTGGCTGGAAGTTCCGATCCGTCTGGCTCGGCATCCTTGCCGTAGGCATTGCCTTCGGCGTGGCCGAAGTGAAGCCGATTCCGGCGATCCTGCTGGCCCAGGCGCTCAACGGCGTGCTCTTGCCTCTCGTCGCGGTCTTCCTGTTGCTCAGCGTGAACGACCGTCGGCTGGTGGGGGGTGAGGGTCTCAACGGCGCGCTGGCCAACGCGGCCCTCGGGGCAGTCGTGGCGACCACGGTGATGCTCGGCATCAACAACGTGGCAAAAGCACTGGTCGCCGCGTTCGGCTTGACCCCACCGGGCGAGCGGACCCTCCTCTTCTTGTCGGCCGGCTTCGCCGCCGCCGGCGCGGTGCCCGTGTGGCGTCGCGTGAGACGCCTGCGTGGGAAGTAAAGGTCTCCGGGTCGCGGTCGGGCTCCGCGCCCAGGGTGGTCTGCCGACCGGAGCAAGTTTCCGCTGGGCTATAATTCCGGCTTCCGGAGTCGCGGCCCGTGCGGATCTCGAACGACAAGATCCGGGGCGCTCGTGATCATGAGGACCCGATGCTGCGATGGGCCGCTCGAATGTGGCTGGGTGGGTTCGGATGGACGGTCGAGGTCGTCGAACCGTTGCCGCCGAAGATGGTGTTCATCGCCGCGCCGCACACCTCGAACCTGGATGTCCCGTTCATGTTGGCGGCCGCGTGGGCGCTGCGCATCCGGTTGTCCTGGCTCGGAAAGCACACCCTGTTCCGCGGAGCGTTCTTGGGTCGACTGATGAAGGCAATCGGTGGGATTCCGATCGATCGTCGCTCGTCGTCGTCTACCGTCACACGCATCGCGGATGTCTTCCGCAGCGAGGCCCGCCTGTACCTCGCGATCTCCCCGGAGGGGACCCGCAGCAAGCCCGAGCACTGGCGCTCGGGCTTCTACCACATCGCGCGCGAAGCGGGTGTGCCGATCGCCCTGGGCTATCTCGACTACGGCCGGCGACGGGCCGGCGTCGGCGGATTGCTGATCCCGAGCGGTGACGTCCGCGCGGACATGGACATCATCCGGGCGTTCTACCGCGACATCCGCGGCAAGCATCCGGAGCTCGAGACGGTTCCGCGACTGCGCGAGGAACAGGTCGAGGCCTCCGAGCCGGGACCGGTCGGAGCGGCTTCGTGACGGGTCTGCTCGCGAGGCCTGCCTCCCGGCTCCTAGCGCCCCGCAGGCCCCGCCTACCACGTGCGCCAGCGGTACCGGTACGAAACCGCCGCTGTCGACGAACACGGTCTGCCCGGTGAACCACTCAAAGCCGACCTTGGCCGTGAAGGCCACCAAGGGCAAGCCGAGCAACAGGATCGCCCTGCGGTCCCGGTCGGCGATCGCCTCTCGCAGCAACCCGCTTGCGAGCAGCGCGAACAACGCGGAGTCGAGGCCCGACAGGCCGCGGTACTCCGTCATGGCGGGCAGACAGAACCACACGGCTAGGGGAATCAAGAGGCTCGACAGCCCGAGCGTCCACCCCAACCGCGCGGCCCCGGCTCGCCAGCACAGGGGAACCAGGATCGTGAATGCGAGCACGTCCCACAGCAGGTGGTCGAGCGTCCAGTGGGTCCAGTGACAGGTCACCACGCGCCACCACTCGCCGTCCGCGATCCGGCCGCGGTCGAAGGCCAGCAGCTCTGTTGCATCCGGCCACGCGGCGAGTAACACGGCGGGCGCCGCGAGAACGAAGGTGACGAGCCCGCCGAGCACAAGACTCGGCGGGACGCCCGTGCGTCCCGCCGGTCCGTGTGAGGAGGGGGGATTCATCACTACCTACGGCTTGCGGTTCCGGCGTCGCCGGTAGACCGCGAACGTCGCGCCGCCCAGGCTGAGCACCAGGCCGGCGGTGAAGGGATCGAAGGCACCGCCACCGCCACCGCCGAAGTCGAGGTCGAAGCCGCGGTCACTCGACCTCGACGGCTGCGGTCGGGCGGCCGGCGCCGAGGCCCGGGCGCCTGCTACCGACCGTGGAGGCGTGACGTCGCTCCTCGCGGCCGCGCGGTTCACGGGGCCGACATCAGATGCGCTTTTCGCGCGCATGGACTCGAGCTCGGCCCGCACTCGTTGTAGCTTGCGCCGGTCTCGTTCGATGCGCGCGGCGTTGCGCCGATCGATCTTCCAGCGCTGGTACTCGGCGTCATTTTCGAGCACCAGGAACGAGGTGTACTCGGTCACGATGGAATAACCCTCGCCGAGTCGCACGATCTCGTCGACAACCTGGTCGCGGTTGCCGGCGCGATCCGCATCCTTCAGCAACCGCTGGACTCGATGCCAGGCCCACATGCGCTCGATCTCGGGGTTGTCGGCTTCATCGCCCGGCAGCTCCACCTGCAGCGAGCGCTCGAAGAGCTCGCCGCCGATATCGCCCTGGATCTTCAACTCCATCGGTCCGGGACGGTCATACCGCCCGAAGAGTCGGACCGGCATGCCGTGATACAGGTTCGGCAGCGTGCGCGGCTCGACGTCGTACAGCCCGCCGCCCACGGCCTCGATCTCGAGGTTGGTCACGGCAGGCCGAAGCAGCTTGCGGCGGAACGCCTTGGCCTGTCGCTCGAAGTTGTCACCCCGCGATATGAAGGCGGCCAGGCCGCCCGCGTCCTCGGCCAGTTGCTCGAGCAAGGGCCGGTTGACGTCGTTGCCGACGCCGATGGCGAACACACGGGTCGAGCCGGGGCGCTCACCGATCAGCCGCAGCAGCGTCGCGCGCTCGCGCTGCTCGGTCATGCCGTCACTGAGGACGACGACGTTGAGCACCCGGTCGGGATCCTTGTAGGCGTACGCCGAGCGCAGCGCCGGCTCAAGGAACGTGCCGCCCTTGGCCTGCTGTCTGCGGAGGAAATCCGCGGCGGCAGACCTGGTTGTCGGATCGGGAGCGCGCAGGTCGCTGAACAGCCCATGGGCCGCCACGTTGAAGGTCAGGACCTCGAAACGGTCCTCCTCGCCCAGCGAATCGACGAACGCTTCGAGAGAGTTGCGCGACAGCCCGAGCTTGCCGTCGTCGTTCATGCTTCCGGAGATATCGAGGATGAAGACGTAGTCCATTCCCTCGTTCACGTCGCCGAGCTCTTCGCCGGCCGTCAGGGTCAACAGCACGTAGCCGTCTTCACCCGGCTCCTTGGAGGCGACCCAGTCGAGACCGCTCTGCGGTCGGGACAGATGGTAGGCCAGGACGAGATCACGGTTGAGGTCGCCGCCGGTGGTTTCGAGGCTGGCCTGCACGTGATGGGGCGTGTGTTTGGCGACGACGAAGTCGCCGCCGTGACTCGGGCTCTCCAGATCCACGATGGGGACCTCGGACGCCACTTCCAGGTTGAAGGCGAAGCGGCCGCGGGTGCGGCTGTCGATGTTCTCCCTCGTCGTCGTAGACAGGGGATAGACGTAAGTCGCCCAGTCGTCGTCGAAGTTGAGCTCCTGGTAGTAGGTGACCTCGATCCGCTGCTCGGCCTCGGGTCCGATGGGGAAGATGCGCAGCTCGAAGGTCTTGTAGTCGACCTGTTCCAGCAGGCCGGGGTCGCGCCTTTGCTGTTTGTAGCTGTCGTAGATCTCTCTCGCACGCTTCTTCTCGATCACCTCGCCGGTCATCTCCTTGCCGTTGATCCACATGCTGAAGTTGGCCACCGAGGCGCCCTTGGGGACGGGGAAGGTGTACAGCGCCTCGACCTGGCGTCGTTCGGTGTTGCGAAAGACCTGAGTTACCTGGGTCACGGCGATACCGTTGTTGATCGTGACCTCGACCGCGTGCTCCTCGATCTCGAGCACGCCGCCGAATCCACCGTCGGCGATGAGCAGTCCGGCAGCCTGGGCCATCGGGGACGCCGTCGCCACGAGCAGCAGGGTCAAGAAGACGGGGAGTTGCTTGAGGAGTCTCATCGGAACCTCCAGTCGCGGGAATTGCCGCGCTACGCCCTCCCGGAAGCGCGAGGTTCGTGCCAGTTGCGAATTCGATGAGATAGACTCTGATTCGCGCCTTTTTCTTGGGGCGCAGGGGTGTCGGCTACCCTCGGGCGCGCAACGCGGTTCGCAGGGGTCGCGATCGCTGCGAACCGTCGAACGCGGTTGGGCCGTCGAGAGGCTTTCTCCTTGGCCCGAGTCGAGATTCCATGAGATGAGGTGAACGATGCGTGAGCGCCCCGCCCTCCTCATTGCTCTTTTCTGCTTGGCCCTCGCTCTCGGGGCCTGCGAGCCGTCCACCGCTCCGGAGTATCCCTCCGCGGAAGTCGAGCAGGCGCTGCAGCGGCTCGTGGACGCGACGGTCTCGGAGAACGAGGCGATCCACGGCGCGGCTCTCCACGTGAGCTCCCCCACCCTCGGGCTGAGCTGGGAGGGTGCCGCCGGGCTGGCCGATCCCGCCGCGGGCACCCCCATGACGCCGCAGAACCCGGTGCGTATCGCGAGCAACACCAAGACCTACGTCGCCGCCGCCGTTCTCCGGCTGTGGGAGCAGGGGAGGGTCGATCTCGACGACCCGATCGCCGCCCACCTCCCGGAGGAATTCGTCGAGGCCCTGGGCGGCGACGGATACCGGCCGGACGAGATGACGATCCGTCACCTGCTCACCCACACCAGTGGCCTGTTCGACCACTCGGACTCGGAGCGCTACGAGGAGACGATCGTGGCCGAGCCGCAGCACCGCTGGACTCGCGCAGAGCAGGTGCGCGGCGCCGTCGATTGGGGCGCACCTCTCGGCGAACCCGGCGAGCTCTACAGCTATGCCGACACCGGCTATGTCTTGCTCGGCGCCATCGTGGAGCAGGTCGACAACCGACCGTTGCACGAGGCGGTGCGTGAGCTGCTGAGCTTCGAGAAGCTCGGGCTCGACGCGACCTGGTGGGAGAGTCTCGAGCCTCGGCCGGAAAGAGTGCCCGAGCGTGCGCACCAGTTCCTCGGGGATCTCGACGTCACTCGCTTCGACCCTTCCTTCGACCTCTACGGCGGGGGCGGCCTCGCGGCCACCGTGGGAGACATGGCGACCTTCATGCGCGCGCTGTTCACGGACGGGGTCTACGAGAATCCCCCCACGGCCGACACGATGCTCACCACGGTCGAGGGGGCCGGTGCTCGACCCGAGGGCGATCGAGCTGGTCTGCCGCCCGGCGCCTACCGCATGGGAGTGTGGGTGGTCGAGGTGGGAGGCTTCACCACCTATCGCCACTCGGGTTTCTGGGGGACTCTCGCCACCTACATTCCGGAGCTCGACCTGACACTGGCAGCCACGGTGAACCAGAACCGGTGCGGTGAGGCGCTCGACGAGCTCGTACGGAAGGCCATCGTGGTGGCCGATGAAGCACGCGTGGACTCGCCGTCCTGAACGCAACCGTCAGCTCCCGTTCGCCGGAAGGCAAACAGCGAGCATGAGCAATCTCGGGGTGATCCGATTCAGTCGCAGGAGGTTTCCGGGTCCCGGCAGTACCGGATGTCGGGAGTGACCGATCGCCAGTTGCTGAGCTCATCGGTCACCAGCGCGCAGGTGAGCTTCCAGAAAGCATTGAGCTCTGTCTCCATGCGCGCCGGATCGAGCTTCTCGAAGTGGCCCCTCCGCGTCGGACCCCCGGGATCGGCGTAAGAGAACATGTAGTCGGGATTCGGTAGATAGCCGACCGTCGGGACTCCAGTGCAGGCGACGTACTGGCCCTCGCCGAAGAACTTTCGCTTGAGGAGCATCATGCGGCACCGAGACGGGAGCACGATGATACGTGCATGCGGAAGGCACTCATGGGCCAGCTTCTCGAGCGGATGCCTGCCTCCGGTGACGAAGAGCAGCGCCGGCTCGTCTCGCTGGCGGGAAGCGTCCGCGCTGGCTCGAACATGGTAGCCGTCTTCACGGTCGTCGACCCACTCCTTGGTCCCCAGATGCTCGATGGCCACCGAGGCCTTGACTCCCACCAGCCAGGGCGGGTCGTTGTTCTGGATCACGTCCTTGGCCCCCTCGATCTCTTTGACGAAGTGCCCTGTGGCGAAGAGGAACTTGAGGGATCGTAGCCGGGCCGAGCGGGGCAATGTCGCAAAACGATGGGCAAGCGCGATCAGCGCCATCACTCCATTCTCCTCGATCGCGCTGGGGCCGTCAGTGTGCGTCTGCACCAGGATGATCTCGTCTTCGGTCTTTTCGTCGACGTGTGCTCCAGGCAGCGTGTAGAGGAGGTGCTCGCTGGAGGCTTCCGTGTCGACCGTTCCCTGAAGCACGATCGTTGCTTCGCCCCGGTCGTCGGCATGAGCCTTGATTGCAGCGCGCTGGGCGCAGTCGACGTGGATCCCTGGCACCCCGCGCCCCACGGGAAGGGGGACGGGGCGTGAGAACGGGAGGTACTGCTTCTCGGCATGTTGCGGCGACATGTCGAGGACTGCAACGATGCCGACGACACCGGCATCGGCGGCCTTGTTGGGACAGGGTGTCAGAAACTCGAGGGTGATGGTCCTTCGGTAGGGCGTCCAGTCACGGAAGTCTGATCGGCTGTTGCGGGAGAGGTACTTGAGAAACCATTTGGGGAGCTGCACCGAAGGGATCCAGACGGCGACGATCTTGCCCCGGTGCTCGGGCTTGAATTTGAAAGGGAAGAGGAGATTGAGGATCGGGAGGATCTTCTTCAGCCGTCCCGGTTCCTCAAAGACCAGAGGCGCGGTGATCCCGGACGGGCCGGTGAATCCGGTGTAGGGCATATAGCCCGCTGTCGGTATAGGCGTCGGCGTCCGCGCCGGCGGGCGCTTGACGAGAATCAACGACTGGGACGTGGCTTCCCAGTTCGTGAAGGTCTTGTGGAATGTGCTGTCTCGAGCCGGTACCCGCTCCTCCTCGAGCACGCCTGCCTCGACCAGGGGGGCGAACGCTTGCCGAATGCTGTTCAAGAGACATCGATGGGGAGCGGTGCCGGTGAATCGGGGCCCGAGGTTAGCCATCCATTGGTTGAAGGCTCCGAGCTGGGCGGCCTTCGGCCACGGTGTCAGTGAGGGCGGCGGTGTCCGAACGTGACCCACGACGATTCTCACACGACGTCGCCGGCTCGCCCGGCCGGCGCTCAACTCTGGAGTCGAGGCAGTCCGACTCTTCCGACGATCCCGGCGAACTCCGCGCTTCGCTCCTGACGTAGTAGACGGAAGCGCGGGTCATTGTTCAGAACGATCAACCAGCAATCGTTGATCTGCTCGGCTTGGTCGAGGCGAACCAGCGCCTCGTCGAACTCTCCCAGCCCGACGTGCACGGCGGCTCGGTTCGCCGGTGAAAAGTAGACTCCCTCGTTCTCGGCCATCGCGTCGAGTCGTGCGAGCAGAGCCCTGGCCTGTTCTTCTCGGCCGAGCAGAGCGAGCGTGTGTGCTTCCTGAAGGAACAGGGACGGCATCGGCGCGCCCAGTCTGCCGAACTCGTTCCTGGCATGCTCCCAGGACGCGAGCGCCTCCTCGAGATCTCCGAGCTGCTCGTGGACCCAGCCGAGGAAGATGTAGGTGAGAGCGAACTCGGGCCACTGGTTCACCGTGTACTGCAGTTGCTGGAGCGCCGCCGCAGAGTCGCCCGCGAGGTGCTGCAACCACCCGACGTTGGCATGGGTCGCCCTGGAGAGAGGGTCCTCTCGGGTGCGCGCGTGCTCGCCCTGATTCAGCGCCTCGTCGATGCGCCCCTGAACCACCAGAGAGAAGGCATACCACCAGCGTGCCACGGGGTTCACGGGACGAATCCTGATCGACTCGGAGAAGTGGAGCTCGGCTTGCTGCCAGTCGTGGTGGTAGAGAGTCTGGATCAAAGCGGCGGACGCATGGCCGTCGGCCTGGGTCGGATCGAGCTCCAGAGACTTTTGAGCCGATGCGTCCGCCAGTCCGAACGCCTGCCGCGAGGGCATGTAAGTGTACCAACCGAAAACGTTGTAGCAGTCGGCAACACCGGCGTAGGCGGGCGCCCAGTCAGGCTCCCGCTTGGTGACCTCGACGAACTTACCCAGGGCCTCTTTGAGGCGCCCCTCGAAGCGGTCCGCCCAGGCGACCCGAGCTTCCAGATAGACTCCGTAGACGTCGCGATCGACCTCTCGGCGGGCCTGCATCAAGAGAAGGGATTTCTCTTCCTGACGCAACGGGACCTCGAGCTCCGCGATGATGGCCTGCGTGATCTCGTCTTGGACCTTGAAGATGTCGTCGAGCTCGCGGTCGAAGCTCTGCGACCACAGAGTGTAGCCACTCGAGACCTGGACCAGACTCGCGGTCACGCGGAGGCGCCTGCCGTACGTCTGGACCGAGCCTTCGAGCACCGTCATCACGCTGAGTCGCCTGCCGATTTCCCGCACGTCGATGTTGTGACCCTTGAAGAAAAACGAAGATGTTCGAGCGGGCACCCGGAGATCGCGGATCTGTGAGAACGAGTTGATCAGGTCTTCGGCGAGGCCGTCGGCGAAGTGGCCCTGATCACCTCCCGCGCTCATGTCGACGAAGGGCAGGACGGCAATCGAAGGGTAGGCGCCGTCGCCCGGCTCGGTGACGGCTCCCGCCTTGTGCTCGTCCCGCGCATCGAGCAGCTCGTTGTAGAGATCGCGCGCGGTCTGCCAGCGCCGCTGCGGATCCTTGCGAAGGCAACGACGCAGGACGTGGGAAAGGTGAGAGGGGAAGTCATTGCGGGTCTCGTCGATGGACGGCGGCGCGTCGCGCAGGATACCTGACACGATTTCGGCGGCGCTGGAGCCGACGAACGGTCGACGCCCGGTCACCATCTCGTAGAAGATGACCCCGAGAGAGAAGAGGTCGCTCCTCTGATCGGCCTGGTGGCCCTGGAGGTGCTCGGGTGACATGTAGGGCACCGTCCCGACCGGTCGGCTCTGGTCGATGGTGTCGGTCGAGAACGCACTGTCGGCGTTGGGAGCGTATTCGTGGATCGCCTTCGCCAGACCGAAGTCCAGGATCTTGATCACACCGGACTTGGACAGCATGATGTTGGCGGGCTTGAGGTCGCGATGCAGGATACCGCGCTCGTGGGCAGCCGAAACCGCCAGCGTGATGGGGATGGCGAGCTCGAGAAAGCGGTCAACAGGGATGCCGCCCGGTGTGATCGTTGTGTCGAGGGTCGCGCCTCGCACCAGCTCCATACTGAAGAAGTGCAAACCGTCGTCTTCATCAACCGAGTAGATCGTGACGATGTTGGGATGGTCGAGTGCGGCGACGGCTCTTGCCTCCTCCTTGAAGCGCGCCAGCCGGTGGGGATCCCCGGCGAACTCAGGCGGAAGGAACTTGAGAGCGACATCGCGGCCGAGACTCCGGTCGCGGGCCCGGTATACCTCGCCCATCCCACCGGATCCGAGGACCTCGAGGATGCGGTACTTGGTGATGGTCCGACCGATCATGGGACGCAAGACCTCTAACGGCTGCCACAGCGTCCGCGCCAGGTGAAGCCTAACACAGGAGTCGCAGAAGCCGGTGTGCGACAAGTCGACCGTCCTGCTTGTTACTCACCACTTGCCGACTCGAGATCAGGGGTCCCCTCTTGCACTTCCGCGGCGTCCATCTCCTCGGGGTACAGGACTCCCTTGACGTAGCGATCGGGGGAGAGGTAGAGCAGGGCTGCTTGGTGCACGGAGTCAGCGGTCACTGCCGCGACGAGCTCCTCGTATCGTAGAATCTCCATCAGGTCGAGCCCGTTGCGCTCGTGCCACTCGAGAGTCGAGGCCCAGAAGCCGTTTCTCTCGAGGTCGGTCTCACGCTGGCGAGTCTGCGCCTCGCGGACCTTCTCGACGTACTCTTCTTCGGGCGGGTCTTTTCTCAGCGCCTCGATCTCCGAGAAGACAGCGGCCGTCAGCTCGCCGACGCGCTCGGGGTCGCAACTGAACGACACACCGAAGTTGTAGAGCTGCCTCGGATAGCGGCTGATCCGACCGTAGACACTGACGCCGTAGACTCCTCCCATGTCCTCACGCATCACCTCGCGCAGACGAATGCGCATCACCTCGGCGGTCGAGCGCAGCAGGTGGTCGTTCAGCGGGCTCCACTCGGCAGGTCCGTGGAAGGAGATGCTCACCGAGCTCTTGGGCTCGATCCCTTTCTCGACCGTGAACTCGACGACACCCTCGGGAGCCTCCACGCCGACGTCGCGCCACTGGTCCTCGCGGCCCGCGGCGGGCAACCCCCCGACCCACTTTTCCACCAAGGGGCGAATGGAGTCCACCTCGAAGTTGCCGACAAGGGTGAACAGGAAGTCCGAGGCGTCGGCGAAACGCTCGCGATAGAAGGCAAGAGCCACGTCGAGGTCGAGTTGCTTCAACCGCTCGGGCGTCAGGCTTTTGCGCCGCGGGTGGTTCTGGCTGATCGTCTCGGCGAACGTCCGGCCGAAGATGTAACCAGGCGACGCTTCCTGGTTTTGTAGCCAACCCTCGGTCCGGGCGATGTAGGACTGAAACGCCTCATCGTCACGACGAGGCGCGGTGAACCTCAGGTAAAGCAACTGGAACAGCGTCTCGATGTCCTGTGGAGAGGCGCTCCCACGAACGTTTTCGGAAAGCTCGCCGATGGAAGCGTAAACGCTGACGACTTTGCCTGTGAGGGCCTTGTCCAGTTCGATTCTGTTGAACTCGCCGACCCCCATCTCACTCACGACCCCGGACGAAAGGCTGGCCGAGATGTACTCGTCATCCGACGACAACGAGTCGCCGCCCGGACTGTAACCGCGCAGGACGATCTCGTCGTTCTTGTAGTCGGTCGGCTTGAGCAGCACGGTGACACCGTTCTGCAGAGTCCAGCGCGTCACGCCCAGCTCGGGCAGCGTGGACTCCTCGACCACGCGGCCCGCGGTGGGTTCCTTGGCCACCAGCGGCTCGTTCCTCACCTGGTCGACCCAGGGCGTCACTTCCAGTTGCCGGACATCGTCGAAGACCGCCAGCAGTGCCGCCTCGTCGGGGATGCCCGCCTCGTCCTTCTCCGGACCGCTGACCGTGATCACGCGGTTCTCGTCGGAGATCCACTGGTCGGCACGGTTGTTGATCTCCTCGAGCGTGATGCCGGGGATCAGCTCCTGGAACAGGTCGCGGATGTACTCGATGCTCGGATTGGGCTCTCCGTTGAGGAAGCTGCCGACGTAGGCGCCGGCGAAGCGTCTCGACTCCTGTTTGTCGCGCTCTTCGTATTGGCGGTCAATCCTGCGCAGCATGTCCGTCTTTGCGCGCTCCAGCTCCGTCGCGGTGAAGCCGTACTCCTCGACCCGCTTGGCCTCGGTGAGCAGGGTTTCGAGGCCACGCTCGGCGCCGCCGTCGCGCACCGCGGCGAACAGCCGGTACATCGACTTGGTGCGGCCCAGCCAGCCGGAGGCTGCGAAGGCGAACTGGAACGGGGGATCGGCCTTCTGCGAAAGCTCCCGCAGACGGTCGATCATCATTCCGTGGTAGAGGTTGTCGACCAGCGATCGCCGTAGGTCGGCCACGGTCACCGTCTCGACCGGCGGGCGCTTGTAACCCACCTGGACGGAAATGGATGTGGCCTCGGGATCGGTGACCACACTGAACAGTGTCTGCTCGTGGTCGGGTACCGGGTACTCGACCCGCTCACGTGGATTCTCGAGGCCCTCGAGATTCGAGAAATGCTCGCGGATCAGCTCCTCGATTGTGGACTCGTCGAAGTCGCCGACCGCCACCACGGCCATCAGATCGGGACGGTACCAATCGTGATAGAAGCGTCGCACGACGTCGTAGGGCGCGGTCTCGAGCGTTTCCTTGTCACCGATGACCAGACGCTCCGCATAGCGCGAGTCGTGGAAGACGACGGGGAACTCCTTGTCGCGAATCCTGCCTCGTGCCCCGCGCCCGATTCGCCATTCCTCGATCACGACGCCGCGCTCCTTGTCGATCTCGACGTCCTCGAACGAGATGCGGTGCGCCCAGTCCTCGAGGATCTGGAAGGCGGTCTGGACGATTTCCTCGTCATCGGTCGGAATCTCGAGCATGTAGACCGTCTCGTCGAAGCTGGTGTAGGCGTTGATGTCCGGACCGAAGCGCATACCGATGCGCTCGAGGTAGTCGATCATCTCCTGTTCCTCGAAGTTCTCGGTGCCGTTGAAGGCCATGTGCTCGATGAAGTGGGCCAGTCCTTGTTGGTCGTCGTCCTCGACGATCGAACCTGCGTTGACGACCAGGCGCAGCTCGGCGCGATTCTCGGGCTTCTTGTTGGGGCGGATGTAGTAGGTCAAGCCGTTGTCCAGCTTGCCGATGTGGACAGCCGGATCGAATGGAACGGGCTCGGACTGTGGCGAGGTCGGAGGCGCCTCCGGTTTCGTTTGCGGCGGACGCCGGCTCTCGGATGAGCAGGCCAGGGTCAGCAGGACCGACAGAAGCAGCAGGGTCCACTTCGGACGCATCATCGCTCGTCCTCCGGAAGGGGGAACAGGTTCATGTTCGGACCAGGGTCCGACAAACCGTGTCTGGATGTCAACAGCGCTACCGGACTCGTTCGGGTACATCCACTACACTGTCCACCGAGCGCCCGCGCCATCGTGGAGGATAGCTTGAAGACGGCCCTGATCAATGCGGTCATTGTCGGCTCGGGAGGATTTCTCGGCGCCCTCGCACGCTATGGACTCAGCGGGCTGGTGCACCGCCAGGTACCCCACACGACCTTCCCGTACGGCACGCTGGTGGTCAACCTCGTGGGCTGTCTCGTGATCGGAGCTCTTGCGGGTCTCGCCGAGTCTCGGCAACTGTTCGGACCCGAGATTCGAACCTTCGCTCTCATTGGAATCCTAGGTGCTTTCACGACCTTCTCGACGTTTGGCTACGAGACGCTCGCGATGATCCGGGACGGCGAGCACTTGCGGGCGTCGGCGAACGTGGGAATGCATGTCATACTCGGCCTGGCGCTGGTGTGGCTGGGCTTCGCACTGACGACATCGAGGTAGGCTGGGCATGATTCTGCCGAAGGATGGGAAGCTCCTCCGGATCTTCATCGGGGAGAACGACAAGTACGAAGGCCGGCCGCTCTACGAGTGGATCGTCCACCAGGCGCGGGAGCACGGGCTGGCGGGCGCAACCGTCCTCCGCGGACTCGAAGGGTTCGGCGCTCACAGTCGGCTCCACACCGCAAAGATCCTCCGCCTCTCGAGCGATCTCCCGATCGTGGTCGAGATCGTCGACTCCGAGGAGAAGATCGAGTCATTCCTGCCGTTGATCGACGACGCGGTCGGAGAGGGTCTCGCGACCGTGGAGCGGGTCGAGGTTCACTTCTATAGATCGGGCCCGTCCGGATAAGCGCCGCGACGGCCGGCAGATCTACCGAAAACTCTCGGTTCGCAGGATCGTCCTCCCATGCCGGCCTTCTGCGCCCCTGGACGTCGACAACGGCGGCGTCATCCTCGAGAACGACCGATCCGAAGAGGATGGCGCTCTCGATCTCCGTTGAAATCCGATGGGAGTGACCTGGCTTCTCGGCGGAACGGTCAGTCCCGCTCCGGCTCGGTTTCGGTCTCCGACGGCGCGGGAGCGGCTTCGCCCTCGGTCCGGTACTGCTCGGCGATCTCCGGCGGCAACGTCGTGCTCAGCTCGTCGTAGGGCACGGGACGCAGCGACTCCCACGTTCCCTCGCCCGCCTTGTAGCTCTGGCCCGGCGGTGGGACGTTGACCGCTTGCGTGACCGGGTAGCTCAAAGACCAGCGGAAGCCGACACCGCCGCGATACCCCCCGGATCCGCCGGCGACTCCGATGGACATCGTCGGCCCGCTAGTCCCACCCACGACGCCTGAAGTAACGGCCTTGGCCTCTTCTTGCTTTCGCTCCTCCGCCTCCCTGGAGCGCCTGTAGTGGTCCTCGATCCACTGCGGGGTCCCGTCGTCGTCGGCAGCCGCTTCGGCCGCCGCGGGATCGGTGGGCAGCACGCGGATTCTCATCTCGCGAGTGGATGGCGGTTGGTCGGCGTACATGACGCTGAGCTCGACGACGAACTCCTTGACGCCGCGCTCGACCTTCGGCGCCAGGAAGACGGCGTCTTCCTGGTCCGCTGCGAACAGCTGACCGCCCTCGCCCTCCACGATTCGCCACTGGAACGCGGTGGCCTCGACGCCTTCCGGCATTCTGGCGTCCAGCGCGACCGCGGTCATCTGGACGACCTCGATCTGCCCGGGGACGGGCTCCGACTCGTGAGACAACGGCTCCTGTCCTGCCGAGGCCGACGACGAGAGCGCCGGCAACCAGGCTGTGAGCAGGATCAGGAGTAGACGATTCAGCAGCACGGTAGCCTCAACTCGATCACGGCAGGTCGCTCAGCCAGCTCACGCCCTGGAACCAGAACTTCACACGCTCGTCGATCATGCCGGTGGATTCCATCGCGCTCAGCAGGCCGTCGATCAACGTCTCCAGTTGCGGGTCCCCTGCAGGCAGAGCGATGCCGATGGGTTCCATCGTCAAGAGCGCACCGGGGGTCGTCAGTCCCTTGTCCGAGCTCCGCGCCAGGATTACCACGATCGCCGGCAGATCGGCGACCATCGCCTGGGCCTTGCCCTCGGAAACCATCTTGACCGCCGCGTCATAGTCCGGGGCACTCACCGATGTCGCTTTGGACAGGATGTTTCGAACGAACGCCTGGCTCGTCGAGCCTTCGAGCGCCACGAGGGTCAGACCCTCCTTGTTGAAGGCAGCCGCATCACCGTACCCGGCCAGGTCATTCGAGTTCGTCAGTACCGACTTGCCCGACACGTAGTATGGACCGGCGAAGTTGAACTTCAGGCTGCGTTCCGGCGTCATGGTCATGCCGGACACCACGAGATCTACATCGCCGCGTTCGAGAGCGGGAAGCAGTTCGGCGAAAGACTTTTGCACCAGCTTCAACTTCACGCCCATCGCCGCCGCCAGGGCGTTGGCAACATCGACGTCGAAGCCGATGAGCTTGCCGCTGCGGGCTTTCATGGTGAAGGGGGGCTGGTTGCCGGACATTCCGATCCGGACTTCCTGGTTTTCCACAATGCGAGCAAGTGTGGGAGAGGAAGGTTCGGCTGCAAACGTGATCCCTCCCACAACAACCGCCAAACACAGACCGAGCACCGTCCCCAGACGTTTCATGGAAAATCTCCTTCAAGGTGATGTCCGAAGTAGCTTACCCGCTGAGAGTCCGAACTGGCAAGGTCGTCGTGATTCAGAGCCAGTCCGGCCCGCGCGAACCGGCAGGCGTTGCTATCGGACCGACCGGAATCCGCGTTCTCTCTGCGTGCGATCTCGTGTTCGGGTGCGCTATCCTGTCGGCTCGCCCGGGCGGAGTCCCGGCGGGGGAAGCCATGTGGCCTTTTCGGCGAATCGCTACGGCCATTCTCGTTCTGATTTGCTTTGCCAGCCTGGCGCTGACACTGTTCGGTGCCTATCACTACTACGGCTACGAGCGCGGCATCGTCGAGCCTCTCAAGGAGGATTTGATCCAGCGTACCCGCGATGCTGCGGCTCGGATTGAAACCTCTCTGGCGCCGGCCCGTGAAGCCGCGGGAATGATGGCTCGGCGCCTCGACGCGGCCGATGACCCGCGAGAAGAGCGCCTGGTCGATTTGCTGCGGGAAGCGGTCGGGAGCGACGAGTCTTGTTTCGGGGGCGCCATCGCATTCGAGCCGTACGCGTTCGACTCCGAACGCCGCCTCTATGCGCCGTATGTCGCAAGGAAGAACGGCGAGCTGACGTTTCAGCGCATCGAAGAGTCCTACGACTACACCGATCCCGAGCAAGAATGGTACGGCATGGCGCTCACCGAGGGACCCCGATGGTCCGAACCCTATTTCGATGCTTCGGTCGGCGACATCCTGATGACCACCTACTCCGACCTGTTCCACAAGATGGGCGAGTCGGACGAGGCGCCCGTACCCCGCGGGGTGGTCACCATCGACGTCTCGATGGCTGTGATCCGCCACATCGTGCGCTCCCTGGACCTCGGTGGCATGGGTTACGCCATCCTCCTCTCGAGAGAGGGCAAGTTCCTGTACCACCCCGACGAGGAGCTGGTCCTGTCCGGGATGGCCGCCCTCGAGGTGACGGAGCGGGCCGGTGACGCGGATCTCGGCAGGCTGGTCGGTACGATACTCGAGGGTGGAAGCGGCATCGCCGATCACACCGCTCCGTTGACCGGTCTCGATTCATGGTTCGTCTACGAGCCGGTTCCGACAACCGGTTGGTCCCTGGTCGGGGTGTTCATTCAGGACGATGCCCCCATCGATACAGCGGTTCTGCGCCAGTGGCAGATCGCCATCGGCGCGGCGCTCGTCGTATTCCTGTCCACCGGTGGCGCACTGGTCTTGAACGTCTTCGATGGCGATCGGCGCCGACTGTGGGCTCTCTCGATCGTCGCGTCGGTATTGCTGGCCGCCGGTATCGGATTCACGTGGCACGTCGCGCTGGCATACGATTCCGACGAGGATGTCGCGGGCCGGATCGTGACCGACATTGCGGGACTGAAGTCGTTCGAGAAGACGAGCCTGGATCGGTCGCGTGAGCATCTGACCGAACCTCCGGTCTTCCTTTCTACCGGTTTGCTCATCGATTCGCTGCGCTTCGACGGTGGAACCGACGTCGAGGTCCGCGGGTACATCTGGCAGAAGTACGATTCCGAGATCCATGCAGGTCTCGAGCGTGGTGTTTCGCTGGGAGGCATCGCCGCACTGCGCACCGGTGAGCCCGAGGTCGAGCAGGCCGGCGGGACGGAGGTCGTCCGGTGGCCGTTCGAGGTCGCCCAGCGTGTGCGTTTCGAGAACTCGAAGTACCCCCTCATGCGCGAACGATTTGCACTGCGCGTGGTTCCTCGCGAGCTCGCGCGCAACATCGTGCTCATTCCCGACCTCGAGGCCTACCCGATTCTCAGTCCCACGACGCGTCCCGGACTCGACGAGAATGTCTACCTTCCGGGATGGGAAATCACTCGAACATTCTTCGAGCTCCGGGAGCGGGTGCCTGTCACGGACTTCGGTCTCGACGGTTCCGCCTCCACGGAGAGATTCCCGTCGCTGTACTTCAACATCGAGGTCCGGAAGGAGTTCGTGGACACCTTCGTTTCAAATCTTGTTCCGTTGATCATCGTCGGCGTCGTGATCTTCCTGGTGCTCATGATCCTCGAGCGCGAGGAGGACCGCATCATGCTCATGAGAACGGGTACCGGATTCAACCTCAGCATCTGCGCCACGCTGCTGTTCGTGGCGGTGTTCTCGCACATCGGCGCACGGCAGAAGATCGCCGCCCAGGAGATCATCTATCTGGAGTATTTCTACGTCGTGATGTACTTCGCGATCTTGTGGGTGGCGGTCAACTCGATCCTGTTCGTCCGGTGGCCCGAGTCGAAGTTCATCCAGTACGAGAACAACTTGCTGCCGAAGGTGCTGTTCTGGCCCGTGATCCTCGGCGCGCTGTGGGTGCTCACCCTCCGAACATTCTACTGACCCTAACCGGACCCAAATACTCCAGATCCAGTCTTCTCGCGTCTCGGGGATCGAGTCCTTCGGCTATCATGATCCCATTCGAGAAAGCCGATGCCATCTGGACACAGATTCGGCGACTACGTACTCGACCTTCAGCGTCACACGCTCAGTCGTGGCGGGAGTGAGGTCCATCTCGGCGAGCGCGCGCTCGAAGTCTTGCGGCTGCTGGTCGAGAATGCGGGCTGCGTGGTCACCCGAAACGAGTTGATCGACGCGGTCTGGCGCGATGTGATCGTGTCCGACGACAGCCTGGCGCGAGCCGTCAGTGACATCAGGACGGCTCTCGGAGACGACGCCTCTCACGCTCGCTACATCCGGACCGTCCACCGCCAGGGTTACGTCTTCATTGCACCGGTGACGCCGGTCGACGACGCGGATTCCGAAGCGGTTGTCGTGGCCCGACCGGCATGGCAGCGATTCCGTATTCCCTTCGTTCTGGCCGCCGTGGTGATCGTCGTGGGCTTGGCGGCAGTGATGCGACAACTGATCCCGACCTCCGGGCCAGAGTCGACTTCTACGCGGCCCGACCTCACCGAGTGGAGGCTTCGCGCCCTCGGTCCGCACCCGTTCACTGCCTCGGCCATCAAGCCGGCATTCGCCAAGTCGGATAACCTGCTCGCGGTGGTGGCCCCCGATCCCGAGACGGACGCCCACACACTCTTCCTTCTGCGACCCGAGGGTGGGGAGCCACTTCAGATGACGCGGGGCATCGAGGTCCGCGGACCCTCGCCGGAATTCACAGCGGACGATTCCCACATCATCTTTACGACCTACCACACCGATCCCGAGCGCGGGATGGTGCCCGACGTGTGGATGGCTCCGGTTCCGGCGGGGGAGCCCACCCTCCTGGTCGAGAACGCCTCGGCTGCCAGCACGAGCCCGGACGGTCGTAAGCTTGTTTATTCCGCGGTGTCGTCGAGCGGCACCTCGATCCGCGTCCGGCACCAGGACGGCAACGAGCTCGAGATCGCGGCACGGGGCTTCTGGCCGCGATGGTCGCCGGACGGTGCCTGGATCGCCTTCACCACGTCGGACCCCGAGGGAGGCGACGGCGCCATCCGCGTCGTCCGGCCGGACGGTTCCGAGGACCGCGAGCTGACCGACATTCACAGCCAGGTCTACGGCCTGTGCTGGACGCCGGACAGCTCCCGCGTGATCTTCGCCAGCGAGCAAAATGGGCCCACCATGCTGTGGTCCGTCGACATCGACAACGGGGTGCAGGAATCGGTGACGAGGGGACCGGGTACCTGCACTTCACCCACCATGGCCCCGGATGGTCGACGACTCGTGTTCAGCTTCTCGCACCGCCGGTGGTACCTGTACCTCGCGTCGGAACCCGCCGGTGAAGCACGCCGTGTTCTGGTGGAACCGGGCATGCAGTTCGCTGCGTTGTCGCCGGACGGCACGCGGATCGCAGTCGCCCTGGGAGCGGAGGCGCAGTCACCCGCCGTCGGTGTAATCGACATCAACACCATGGAGCGCCGCACGCTCAGCGGGATGGACGCCTCGGCCGTGGCGTGGATGCCCGGAGGGCGGGAGCTGCTGATCGCGGCACCCGCGCCCGATGGAGTCAATCACTGGATCTGGCGGCTCCCGGTGGGTGGCGGACTCCCCGAGCCTGTTCTGAAGGGCGCGCAGCACTGGGACTCCCCGGCGCCGTCGCCCGACGGCACGATCATCGCCGCGGTGCGCCGCTCGGCCAACGGATCCGAGCTGGTGGTGCACGATCTCGAGAACGGCCGAGATCGAGTCGTTACGTCGAAAGCCGTCATCATCGCTCCTCGCTGGTCGCCGGACGGGCGATTCCTGGTCTGGAGTGGGGACTGGCGCCCGGACGAGGTCGGCAGCGGTGGGGTGTGGGTGTGTCCGGTGGCGGGAGGCTCTCCCCGGCGACTGACCGCGGACGGAGCCTGGCCGGTGTGGGACGAGGACGGCGAGCACGTCCTGTTCGCCCGGTTCATCGAGCACAGGGGAATATGGCGCGTGCCGCTAACCGGCGGCCCCGCTCGGCGCGCCCGAGCCCTGGACGGCGAGATGCAGGACCTCTATCTGCAGGGGCTCGATACCGGTCGGACCGGGGCCCCCGTGCTGTTCTTCATGTACGAGTACACGGGCGAGCTCTACGCCCTCGAGCCGCCGATCCGCTGACCGGAAGCCCCTGAATTCGAGCACCCACGAGCCTCCCGGCCGCTTTTCAGGGTTCTTCAGACCGATTCTCAGGTCTTCTCAGGACTTCACGGGCTCCGTGGTCCAACTTGATCGTCATGAGCGATCGAGCGCCACGTCCAGATTCGGAATCGACTCGGGGCCCCCGGTTCGCGTGGACGGGCATGATCGTGGGTGTTCTCTGCGTGCTCGCGAGCCCGGGCGGCACCGATCCCTCATCCCTGCCCGGCTCCGTGGCTCCGTGCGTACCGTGCCACAATCGCGGGGATCGCAATCAGGTCGCGGAGTGGCTGGCCAGCCCCTACAGCGAGACAGAGGGTGGACGCGGCTGTACGGACTGCCACCATCAACACTGCTCCGGTAACGCTACCTCGAGCACCCGTTTCGCCCCCCTCGCGGCCGCGGATTCCGCACGCCCGATAGAGACAGCGCGCCTCACCGTGAGAGCGGTCTGCTCCGGCGACGATGTAACGGCAGAGGTGGCGGTATCGAACGTCGGCGTCGGCCACGCCCTTCCGACAGGATCGCGGGAGCGAACCCTCACCCTCGAGGTGGCCGCTCGCGACCGGGATCAAGTTCCTCTACCGCTGTGGGACGATGCAAAACACCGCTTCATCAACCGGGCAGCGGCTGGCCTTCCGGGCCGTGCCCCTGAAATCAGCACGCTCAACGGCGCCTCCGTCACCGTTCGGCCTCGGCTGCTTCCATTCGCGACCGACGTGAGCCGGTACCGGTTCGTCGCTCCCGAAAGCGGGCCGACTCGGGTGTCCGCACGACTCGTTCTGGTGCCGGCCACCGGCCCCCCGTCGGAGATCGCCAACAAGGCCTTTGTGTGCAAACCGTCAGGAGATACGCGATGAGGCCAGTCTCGTCGTCCACCAGGGTTCGACTCACTTGATGCGGTTTCTCGCCGCAGTAGGGAGCAGGTCATGAAGGAATCCACAGCAACGGCCGCCTTGAAAGAGCCCCTACTGAAATCTTGTCTCGTGGTCGTCTTCACGTTTGTCGTCGCACTTGCACCCGCATCCGGCGCGGACTGCAACGGCAACAGCATCGACGACGCGTGCGATCTCGACTGCGGCACGGCCGGTGGGCCCTGTGACGTCCCCGGTTGTGGGCTCAGCGTCGACTGCAACTCCAACTCCGTCCCCGACGAATGCGACCTCTCGGGAGGCACCAGTCAGGACTGCGACGGCAACGCCATACCCGACGAGTGCGATATGGCCCTCGGAGCGTCCGGGTGTGCCTTCACGTACACGCTGTCCCAGAACACCACGGGGGCCGGCGACTTTCGCTTTATCGGCCCGCCCGACGACGTCTTCTACGGTCTCGGGGGGCAGATCGTGACGTACTCCTTCGACTGCGCGCTGGTCGTCGACGGCCCCGGCCCCGACCTCACCCTCTACGAGGTGGACAGCGGCACCGCCGAGTTCAACTATGTGGAGAAGGTCGAGGTCAGCCATGACGGCGTAGTCTTCTTCGACATCAAGTCAACCGAGGGTCCGGCAATCAACATCGCGGGGGACGACCAACACGGCAGCAACAGCTATGCGCGCTCGTACGAGTTGGGCCCGACCTTGCCCCGGGCCGTCCGCTTCGTCCGTATCGACGGCTCGGGCACCGCCGCCGCCGGGGAGTCCTATCGCTTCGACCTCGACGCGCTCGGCGCGGCCACTCGAATCGGCAGGGACTGTGACGGCAGCGGTACGCTGGACGTCTGCGAGAGCCTCGCCGACTGCAACGCCAACGGGATTCCGGACACTTGCGAGACGAGTGCCGGACTGGACCCGGACTGCAACGGCAACGGGACGATCGACGAGTGCGACGTCCTGAACCTGACGAGCCTCGACTGCAACGGCAATCTCGTGCCGGACGAGTGCGAGCCGGACTGCAACACCAACGGCGTGCCCGACCCGTGCGACATCACCGGCGGATTCAGCACCGACTGCAATCTCAACCTGGTGCCGGACTCCTGCGATCTCGCGGTTACGTCCTACAGCGTCGTCTCCCCCCCGATCTTCCCGGTGGGCTACGGACGAGCCGGTGAGTTTACGATCCCGTCGATCTTCGCGGCGGGCGGCGACGTCACCGTGTCGGTGGACGCGGTCGGTGACTTCGACGCCACCAACGAGTACCTCGACGTCAGCCTGAACGGGACGGGCGTCGGGCGCGTGCTCGATTCTGCGTCCACGCACTGCTCCTCTACGGTGGACTCCGTGGTCATCCCGGTCGATACCTTTAACGACCTGGTCCAGGGCGGTGACGCGACGTTTCAGTTCGTGGCGCCCTCAACGGTCAGCACGATCGAGTGCGTCGACCCCACGATCGTGGTCACGGTGACGTACGACGCCGTCGTGGACTGCAATACCAACGGTATGCTGGATTACTGCGACATCGATATCGGCGGCAGCACCGATCTCAACCTGAACGGCATCGCCGACGACTGCGAGGTGGACTGCAACTCCAACGGAGCCCCCGACGATTACGACATCGCTCAGGGGACGAGCGGGGACTGCAACGCGAACCAGGTCCCCGACGAGTGCGACACGGCCGCGGGGACCAGTCTCGACTGCAATGCCAACCAGGTCCCCGACGAGTGTGAGCCGGACTGCAACACCAACGGGATCCCCGACGAGTGCGACATCACCCTCGGAACGAGCCTGGACTGCGACCTCAACACCGTTCCCGACGAGTGCGACATGGCCGTCGGCGGCGGCGGCTGCTCGTTCCCGTTCGTCCTGGCGGAGAACACCACGGGCGCCGCGGACAGCCGGTTCGTGGGGCCACCGGATGACGTCTACTACGGCCTGGGTGGGCAGATCGTGACCTACGAGCTCGACTGCGGTTTCGTGATCGACGGGCCCGGCCTCGACATCACGGTCTACGAGCTCGACAGTGGATCCGCGGAGTTCAACACGGTCGACGTGTTGGTCAGCGAGGACGGGGTGGGCTTCGTCAGCGTCAAGGCCACCGAGACCACGGCGGTCAACATCCCCGGCGACGAGCAGCATGGCAGCAACACTTACGCGCGGTCCTACGACCTGGACGGCTCCGGGATCGTCGTGGCCCGTTTCGTGCGCCTGGACGGTAACGGCTCGGGCGCCGCCGGGTCGACGACCTGGTTCGATCTCGACGCAATGGGCGTGATCAACAAGCTCGGTCGCGACTGCGACTCCAGTGGAACGCTCGACCTGTGCGAGGGACTGAGCGACTGCGACGGCAATCTCCTCCCGGATATCTGCGAGATCGTCCTCACCGGTGACTGCAACACCAACGGGATGCCGGACGATTGCGATCTTGCGGGATCCAGTACGGACTGCAATCACAACGGCCTGCTGGACGAGTGCGACATCGCGGCTGGCACCAGTCAGGACTGCGACGTGAATGGCCTGCCGGACGAGTGTCCGAATTGCCCCGGGGGGATCCACGTGGCCTACGTGATGGACATCTCGGACTCGATGGACGATGAAGGGGCAGCGCTGTGCTCGAGCGTCACCCAAGTCGCGAACCAACTGGAGGAATCGCTCGTCAACGTGGTGAACGAGCTGCTGGCGATCCCCTATCCGGGCACGGGAATCTATGACTGCTTGGAGCACAGTGTGGCCGGTGAGTACGGGACGGCCGTGCCGGGCGGGCCTCCGCCGGGGAACGAGATCCTGGGCGACTGCCCCGGCGGGCTCCAGTCACCCACGGAGGACTGGGGGCGAGCGGTCTCCGTGGTAGCCGGGGAAAAACAGTGGCCCGGCGGCTCCGTCCGGTTGATCGTACCGCTCAGCGACGAGGGGCCGTGGTGCGGAGATCCGGTCACGGACCCCGGCGTGGACCGGGATTCCATCGTCCACGCGATCGGCGAGGCGCAGAAAAAACAGGTCATCGTCTCTCCGGTCACTTGCAGCGGATCCAGCAGTGCCGTGGTCGCCATGCAGAATCAGATCGCCGAGGCCACCGGCGGGCAGCGATTCACATCGACGCTCCCGGCCGACGATCTGGCAGACGGACTCAAGGCGATCATCTCCGACGCCTGCGACTCGGCCACCGACTGCAATCACAACGACATCCCCGACGAGTGTGAGATCGCCGCGGGAACCAGCCAGGACTGCGATCTCAGCGAGGTCCCGGACGAGTGCGAGGCCGACTGCAACGGCAACGGCTTCCACGATAGCTGCGACATCGGCTGGGGCGCGAGTCAGGACGCCAACGCAAACACGGTTCCGGACGAATGCGAGGTGATCGAGCTGACCCTCGACGCCACGAATCTGCTCTGGACGTCGGTGGACGGCGCCATCGGGTACGACGTCGTGTGGGGAGACCTGTTTGCGCTGCGCGTGAATTCGGGGAACTACACCGTGGCTACCGACGGGTGCTCGGCCAACGACCTCGCTGCAACGACGCAGCCGCACGCGTCGCCCGTGGTGAACCCTGGAGAGGCCGTGTGGTACCTGGTGCGTGGCGTGCTCGGCACGCTGGACTTGAGCTACGACACGTTCGACTCGGCACAATCGGGATTGCGAGACGCCGAGATCGACGCCGCCGCGTCCGCATGCCCCTGAAGCGGGGTGTTGACCCGGAACGTCGAGACGGTTTCTTCGATGGGGCCCGCGGGATGTTACCGCGGGCCCTCGGCCGAGCAGACCGAGTCATAGGCCGCGCCGTCGTAGTAGAACACCTCGCCGGGAGGTGGGATCTCGCCGGACGTGTCCACCCACTGATGGCCCGGCTCGATGGGATCCTGGTCCGGTGAGTCGGAGCCGACGGCATCCCAGAGCTCGGCCGCCACGGACGGGTCCGTCGATAGATAGACGTTGATCCCGGTGGTTGAGCCGGGCGGGTTCGCGTCCTGAAAGCTCAGCACCGGAAAACCGCCGCCATCCAGGGCGACCGCGCTCAGGAACAGTGGCTGGGCCGGGGGCGAGCAATCGCAATTCGGTGTCGCGGCGCTGATGGCGTGCCTCAGGAAAAACTCCACCATGAGGCGGTTGCCCCACAGCGTGGATTCCTGGACGCCGGAGCGCTTGGGCCACGTGTGACCGCCTTGCCACAGGCAATAGCCGACCTCGCGGTTGCCTGAACCTGAAGTTGCCTCCGGACAATTGGCGTGCTGCAGGCACTCGAGATTCGCGTTGGCCGGAGCACCGACCGAGGGCGGAATCGGCCAGGTCGACGTCGAGACGTCGCACCCCAATGCCTGCGCGACTCGATCGGCCTCGTCCCACGCGGCCTCGTACATGAAGGTGTCGGAGGCCGGGGTGCCGTCGTGAGGCACGGTGTTGTCGTTGGTCCCGTGGATCCACATGACGCCGACGTCGGCCGACGCAGGTGGCAGCTCCCGGAAGTCGCGGGGATCGGTACCCGACACGGGGGCGAAGGCGGCGAACAGGTCGTACATGCGACCCGACAGCCAGCTCGTCATCATGCCGCCCTGGCTCATCCCGGTCAGGTAGACGCGGTCGAGATCGATGCACATCCGGCTGGCGATGTCATCGACCAGCGCCCGGATGAACGCCTCGTCGTCGACGCACCCGCACCAGTTGCAGTTGGTGTTCTGTCCCATGGTGCACGCGCACTCGGTGGTGGTGCACGACGACTCGGAGCACGTCGTCGAGGGACAGGTGGTAACGTCACATTCGTAGCGGTCGCCGTCGCTGCAGACCGCTCGCCGGCCGCATGCATCGACCTCACCGACGGGAGGTGAAGCGTTGCATCCCGGGAAGGCCCAGCCACGGCCGGCCTGCGGGTAATTGACGCCGTCGGGGAAGGCCGCAACGAACCCCATGGCGTCGGCCGAGACGTCCAGCTTGGATCCGCTCATCAGCCCGGAACCCGAGCCGGTCCACCCGTGCAGCCCGATGATCAGGGGCAGCGCCGTGCTCGTCTCGTATCCCACGGGGACGTGCAGGATGAAGGAGCCGTCGCGGACGCCGGGATACTCGGCGGGGCCGATGGCCAGGGTCGTACTGGAACCCGGCCCGGCAGGCGGCGCCTCGCCACATCCACAACTCGGCGTCAGCGCCGGGGTGGCGGGAGCGACCACCAGCAGCGCGACCGAGACCAAAGCGGCTCTCAGGCTGGGCATCTCCGAGAAGATACCGCCAAAGAGATCCTCCGCTGCCCCGAACCGATCAAAACATCCACCGAAGGAACAGGTCTCGTCAACTTCTGGCATCCTCGGGTTTTGCGCGTACAATATGCTTCTGCACCATTCGATCGGGGGAGATCTCCATGCGTCTCGGACCCTTGCGCCGCAAGCTGTGGGCGAACCTCGCCTTCGCCCTCGTTTTGATCGCCTTGACGGTCGTGGCAACCGCGCCCGCGTCGGGCTACGACCCGCCGATTCCCTCAGCCGAGGATCGCGAGCGGCTCCACAAGGGTCCCGTGACCGTAGACGATCTGCGCTCACCCACGGCACCCGAGGTGGACCAGCAACGAGCGGTCCAGGACGACTTCGACGTCACGCACTACCTCCTCGACATCGAGCTCGACGAGCGTGATCGCACCTTGGCGGGTTCGGTCACCGTCACGGCCACCAGCCTCGTCACGGGTCTCCAGAATGTCGTCCTCGATCTGGTCTATCCCCTTGTCGTCTCGTCCGTCACCCAGGCGGGCGCACCGCTGACGTTCACCCACGAGAATTCGTTGGTCGACATCGCGCTCGACCGTCCCTACGACACCGGCGAGTCGTTCGAAATCGTCGTCACCTACGGCGGCTTCCCGCAGTCCACCGGACTGGGGTCGTTCGGTTGGAACAAGTACTCCGGCCTCGGCGGCAGCGGGATGGTGTGGAGCCTGTCCGAGCCCGAGGGCGCGCGCTCGTGGTGGCCGTGCAAGGACCGCCCGGACGACAAGGCACTGGTGGAAGAGTGGTACACCGTCTCGCGAAAATGGATCGCTACCGGTAACGGGAAGCTCATCGAGACCGTGCGACTCGGCAACCGGCAGCAGTTCAAGTGGCGCAGCACCCGTCCCCTGACGACCTACCTGGTCAGTATCGCTGCGACGGACTACGAGACGTTTTCGGATACCTACATCGGACTCGACGGCACGCCGATGCCCGTGGACTACTACGTCTACAAAGAGGATCTCGCGGACGCACAGGAGTCATTCAACCGCACCGTGGAGATGATCGAGTTCTACGCTGGCCTGTTCGGCGAGTACCCGTTCCTGGAGGACAAGTACGGCATGAGCGCCTTCCCGTTCGGAGGCGCCATGGAGCACTCCACCAATACCTCCTACGGCTATTCGTTGATCGACGGCACCCACCGCTATGACTTCATCAACGCCCACGAGCTCGCCCACCAGTGGTGGGGCGATGCGGTGAGCCCCGAGATCTGGGCGGACATCTGGCTGAACGAGGGGTTCGCGACGCACTCGGAGGCGCTGTGGTTCGAGAACATCAACGGTCCGCAGGCCTACCGCGACTACATGAGCTCGCTGTGGAGGTCGAGCTTCTCGGGCACGCTGTACAACCCCTCCAACCTGTTCGGCTCGACCTCGTACGACAAGGGCGCCTGGGTGCAGCACATGATCCGGGGCGTGCTCGGCGATGCGGCGTTCTTCCAGGCGTTACGCGACTGGTACGCCGAGCGTCGCGATTCCACCGGCAACACCGAGCAGTACCGTGCGACGCTGGAAGCGAACTACGGCGCGCCGCTCGACTGGTTCTTCGCGAAGTGGGTCTACGGGCCGGGTCGCCCGAGCTACCAGTGGGGCTGGACCACCGCGGACCTCGGCGACGGCACCTATCGCACCTGGGTCCGGGTTAACCAGACCCAGAGCGGAACGACGACCTTCACCATGCCGATTCACATGAAGGTAACGACGGCGTCGGGCTCCGAGGTTCGAACCGTGTGGAACGACATCGACGATCAGGACTTCACCCTGGATACCGCCGAGCCGCCGACGAACCTCGCCTTCGACGACGGAAACTGGATCCTGAAGGGCTCGGTCAACGAGATCGTGCTCGCCGACGCCGACGACGACGGCGTTCCCGATCGCAACGACAACTGTGCGTGGCTGGCCAACGGGTCGCAGGCGGACCTCGACGGGGATGCGCTGGGAGACGTCTGCGACGCGGATGACGATGGGGACCTGCTGGACGATGGGCTGGACTGTGCGCCGCTCGACGGCTCGCAAGGCACCCCCGGCGAGGTGGTGAGCCTCGCGGTGAGCGTGGTCCCGGGGACTTCCGATGCGGCGCTGAGCTGGACGTCGGCGCCACGATCCGATCTCTACGATGTGGCACGGGGGCTCGTCAGCGAGCTGATGGGCGGCTCCTACGGAGCGTGCGTGGAGCAGGACGTGAACGGCCTCGCGTGGACCGACTCCGAGCCGGCACCGGTCGCGAACGGCTGGTTCTACCTCGTCCGAGGGCGCGACGAGGGTTGCGGAGGTGCGGGAACGTTCGGAACCGACTCGAGTGGCACCCCGATCCCCTCACCCTGCCCGTGACACGTCTCGAACACCGATAAGGGGATCTCGGACAGGTTCCTAGCTCGCCCCTGCCTCGATCTCAACGTTGATCTCGTTGTCGTCCGGGTGACGATCGATCAGCTTGTGGTACGGGTCGATCCCGGCGCGGGCCGGCTCGGCCTCGACCGTGACCGTGATCTCCGATGTCGAGCCGTCCAGGCGATGCCGCTCGAGGTACAGCGGCTCGCCATCGTCGTCGAACACGCCGATGTCAATGGGATCGTCGAGGGCCGCTTCGGTCTCCTCGCCCTGCTCTCCGGCCCTCATCTTGTGAGCCTCGAAACTCAGGGTGACCTCGTAGGTTCCGTCCCCGGTAGCTCGCGCCACCGCCTCCGTCGCGCGGTTGTCATACAGGATGATGTGCTCGAATAGCTCGGTGACCCATGTCTGGAGGTCGTCCGGCGTCTCGGCCAGCAGCGCGCCAAGCAGGTCGCGCGACGTCGGATACGGAGGCCCCTGGAATTTCCACGTCTCGAGCAATCCGGCAAGCGCACGATTGACGGAATCGGCGCCGATGGCGTCGCGGATCGCGTACATGATCAGCGAGCCCTTGCGGTAGTGGATGTAACCCTGTTTCTCGACGCGCAGCAGCGGAACCTCCTTCTTGCGCTCGGTGCTCCGGCCGCGCAAGTAGGTGTCGAGCTCATACCTCAGGAAGCGCCGGATCTGGTCGGCCCCGAACTCGCGCTCCATGACCATCAACGCCGAGTACTGCGCCAAGGTCTCCGAGAGCACCGTCGATCCCTGGAGGTTCCCTCCGATGACCTGGTGGGCCCACCACTGGTGCGCGACCTCGTGGGCAGTCACGTAGAACGGGTAGTCGATGTCGTCCTCCTCGACCCGTGCGATGAAGCCGATGCTTTCGGAATAGGGGATCGTGTTCGGGAACGACTGCGCGAATGACGAGTATCGCGGGAACTCCAGGATCCGAAGCTGGCGATGCTGATAGGGCGAGAATTCCACGGTGAAGTAATCGAGCGATTTCTTCACGCCGTCAATCATGCGGTCGAGGTTGAACTCGTGGCCGGGGTGATGGTAGACCTCGATGGCAACGTCGTTCCAGCTGTCACGGACGACCTCGTATCGTGCCGACAGGAACGAGAAGAAGTTCAGGATCGGCGCATCCATGGCGTAGTGGAAGTACCGTCTGCCGCCTTCTTCCCACTCGCGCTGGAGGTATCCCGGCGCCAGCGCGATCTGGTCGGGCGACGTGCTGACCACGACCTCGAACGTCACCCAGTCGGCATCGCGCGAGATGTAGTTGTCGCTACGCCCCACCGGGTCGTCGAGGTCGCGCATGCGTTCCTTGGGCTCGAGGTCGTGCTTCTTGCGCGTGCGGTCGAGCGCCAGCTCTCTCCCGGGATCGTAGCCGAAGCTCGGAAGGACGCTGCTGTTGACGAACGAGCCGTTCTCGACCACCACGTTCTGTATCGAGTGCGAGAATCCGTGTCGATCCAGACCGAGATCGAATTCGAGAGAAGAGGTGTCGCCAGGCGCGAGCGGCGTTTCGAGGTTGAAGACCTAGTATCCGACGTCGGCGTCCTCGAGCTCGCGTCGGCTCGGGATCTCGAAGTCCAGGGCGCGGATCTCGATCTCCGGATCGAGCAGAAGATGAACGCGGTCGATGGGCACGTCCGTCCGGTTGACGAATATGTAGGACCCACGCACATTGGCATCGCCGGTCTTGGGATAGAGATCGACTTCCAGCGATACGTCGGTAACGCGGGGTTGCGGTAGCCCCTCGTACTGCTTGTACTCTTTCTCGTAGCCAGCCTGGAGCTCTTCGAGCTCGCCCGAGTCGCGGTAGTCGTTCACGACATTGGTGTTGTAGAAGACAAAGCCCCCGGCTCCGAGGGCCAGCGCCGTTCCGGCAGCCGCGACGGCTATGAGGGCAGGGCGCAGCCGCAAACGGGCGGATCCGATGCGCTGCCGCATGCGACTCTCGACTCCACGAGGCCACAGGAGATTCGAGAGCACCGCCAGCAACACCGCGAATCCGGCCCAGTACAGCTTGAACCACAGGAAGGGTCCCAGGAACCAGCCGTGCAGATTCATGTCGGAATAGGTCTCGCCGAGATCCGAGTTGTACTGCCACATCGCGTGGTCGATGCCAAGAAGCGGAAACAGATCCACCGCAACGTAGAACAGGATCAGCAGGAAGTGCCCGGTGTACTTGTGGTTCACCAGCGTGTGGACCGATAGCGCCAGGACACAAAGCAGGAAGTACTCGGCGAGCTGCATGCCGAACAGCTTCTGGGCGTACAACGCCGGCTCGAGCCGGAAGAAGCCGAGCAGCGCCTGGGTCAGCATGCCCGCAACCATCACGACGCCCAGCAGCACGATCACCATGAAGGTGAGGGTGATGAGCTTCGCGGAGTAGGTCACCCACGACGGCGTAGGCGTGGCATCCACCACCTGGTCGAGCTTGAGGTCGCGCTCGCGCCAGACCAGCTCGCCGGCGTAGAACGTCACCATGATCACGACGAACAACGCAAAGCTACCGCCGAGCTCCTCCAGGACTTTCCACGCCATCGGCCATGTTCGGGTTCCGAAGAACATCTCGTTCTGAACCGTGTTGATGATCAGGAACAGCACACCCGTCAACAGGATGGCGGCGAAGTACGGGCTGGCGAGGACCTCGCGGAATCCTCGTCCGACAAGGGTTCGAAGCTGCGCCAGGGCGGCGCTCGCTCCGAACGATCGGCGGGCCTCGGGGATCACGATCCGCGCCGGAGCAAACGAGGCCTCGTCGACCCCCTCGATGTCCTTCTTGCGGCGCGACCGCCGGCCTTCGCTGGCGACGAAGCTGAAGCGGAAACGCCACAGCGTCAGGGCCACGATGCCCACCGCCACGCCGATCCACACCAGGCGGTTCATGAGGATCCAGCCCTCGAAGCCGAGAAACTGGGTGTTCTTCTCGACCGTGGTCCAGTACTCGGTCATGATCGCGATGGGCGATACCCCGAACGGGTCGGTGACCGCGGCGATCCACTTCGTCTCGAGGTCGCGCATCAGGGTCTGCGCCAGGATGTAGCCGAGCAGCAAGCCGGCGCCGCCGAGATAGTGCGGCAGGCGCTTGCGCGTCATCAGCGCCATGGACAAGAAGATCGCCGACGCGAAAGCGATGTTCGGTTGCACCGTGAGGAGATACGGCCACAAATAGGCAGCCAGCGAGGTTGGGCCGAAGCGGTCGGCCTCGACAAAGGGCATGACGGTGCCGAGCCACAACCCGAAAGCGATTCCGGAAAGCACGATCAGGTTGACCGTCACCGTCCCGAGGTAGCGTCCTGCGACGTACTCGGTCTTGGAGGTCGGCTTGGTGAACACCAGCGAGTGCATGCCGTCGCCGAAGTCGCGATACCCGGCGTTACCGGCAATCGCCGCGACGACCAGGGTGCCGAACAGTCCCAGCAACGAGACCAGAATCAGCAGCACGTGCGGCGAGTTGACCATCACGTTCCCGTCGGTGCCCTCGATGGAGCCGCTGGCATCGGGAAAGGCCCCGCCGAAGGTGATCATCAGAAGGAATGCGACGGCGGCCAGCATTCCGAAGTAGACCCAGGTGGACAGGCGCCGCAGGTAGAAGCGCAGCTCGAAGCCGAACAGCAGCAGGAATCGCTTCATGCCGTCGCTCGTTGCGTCGGCGTCAGGCCACGAAGGGTGGCGAAGTAGACGTCCTCGAGATCCGGCTCGACTGACTCGAAGCCGTCTCCCGGAGAGACCTCATGGAAGACGCGGACGGCATTCCGACCCAGGTTGAGTCGATTCGACAGCACCTGATGGCGCTCACGGTAGTCGGCGAGCTGGTCGTGTGCGATCAGCTTCAGCCACACGCGTCCCCGCAGGCGATCGATGGCGGCGGGGGGCTCGGCCTCGAGCATGATCCGGCCGTCGTCGATGATCGCCATGCGGCTGCATAGCTCGGAGACGTCATCCACGATGTGCGTCGACAGGATCACGACGCTGTCGCGACCCAGCTCCGCGAGGAGATTCAGGAAGCGTACCCGTTCCTCGGGGTCGAGCCCGGCGGTGGGCTCGTCGACGATGATCAGTTTGGGATCGCCGAGCAAGGCCACGGCGATGCCGAACCTCTGCCGCATGCCCCCGGAGTACTCGCCGAGCTTGACCTTGCGTGCCTGCCACAGATTGGTCTGCTTCAGGAGGGCGTCCACCACCGATCGACGCTCGCTCCGATCGAGGATCCCCTCGAGGACCGCGAAGTGATCGAGGAGGTCCTGGGCCGATACCTTGGGGTACAGCCCGAACTACTGCGGAAGGTAGCCGAGAGTGCGCCGCAACGCGGGCTTGTCACGCAGGACGTCGATCTCGCCCAGACGCACGCTCCCGGTGTCCGGGTCCTGGAGCGTGGCGACGATCCGCATCAGGGTGGACTTGCCCGCCCCGTTGGGCCCGAGAAGGCCGAACATCCCCGGGGGAATGTTGAGGCTGACGTCCTGGACGGCCTTCGTGCCGTTCGGATAGGTCTTCGAAAGGTTCTCGATCCGCAATTCCATGAGACTCCCCCCGGGCCCGCACCCTATCCGGCAGAGTGCCGCGGCGGGCTGGTCCCTCCACTATACGGAGCAAACGGGGGACGGTTCCGGGCTAGCGCCCCCGAAACTTCGGGGGGCGTTTCTCAAAGAAGGACGTCACACCTTCCGCGAAGTCCCGGGTAGCAGCAATGCGAAGCTGCGCCTGTCGTTCCGCATCGAGGGCCTCGGGTAGGCTCGCGACGGCAGAACCGAGGACGAGCTGCTTGATCTCCGCGTAGGCTCTCGTGGGTCCCGCCGCCAGTCTCCGGACGAGCTCGCGAGCTTCGCGCAAGAGCTCGTCCTCCGGCACCACGCGGTTGACGATCCCGATCTCGAGGGCCTGCTCCGCATCCACGAAATCCCCGAGCAGGAACATCTCGAGGGCCCGTGTGTAACCTACCCGACGCGGCAAGAAAAAGGTCCCACCGGTGTCGGGCACCGCTCCGATGCGAACGAAGGCCTGATGAAATCGTGTCTCCGGGCTGCACAGCAGGAGATCGCAGCACAGGGCGAGGTTGAACCCGGCACCGGCGGCGAATCCGTGGAGGGCACCCACCACGGGTCGTGGCAACCGTGCCAGCGACAAGGCCGCGTCGTGGATCTTGGCCAGCGGCTCCTCGAAGAACTCTGCCGGGTTGTCGTTGAGCGAGCCCTCCATCTCCTTCAGGTTGCCGCCGGAGGAAAACGCGCGACCCTTTCCACGCAGCAGAACGGCACGCACATCGTCATGCTCCCGGATCCAGGCCAGGACGTCGCACAGCTCTTCGGCCACTTGCTGGTCGAGCGCGTTCAGCACCTCGGGCCGGTTGAGGGCTAGCTCGACATACCCATCACGGGTGACAACCTCGATCGTCTTGTAGTTGAACATGATCTTCCCCTTCCTCGCAGCCTCGCACTCCGCTTGGCAGAGCGCCGCAACAGGCTCACCTCTCAACGATACGGAGCAAACCGGGGAGTGTTTCCGGGGACCGGCTCCGTAATGCCTATGGGACAATGCTAGTCGATGATGCGATCTCGAAACCACCGCGAGAGGTGGGGGCCGGCGATAGGAGGACAACCCATGTGGCGAATCGCTCTGTGCGCCGTTCTACTGCTGGGTGGGCAGGGATGGGGTGGCGCAGCAGCGGCCGCGCGGCCCGTGCTGGTCACGGTCGACGATCTGCCGATCGCCCTCGGTTCCATGCACCAAGATCCCGCCGAGCGGGAGCGGATCACGCGAGAGCTGCTTGCCAATTTCGAGCAGCACGGCATCCAGGCCGTCGGCATGGTGACCTGGCGCAACGTGCGGGGTCCCGCAGATCTCGAGCTGCTCGAGATGTGGCTCGAGGCGGGCCACGAGCTGGGCAACCACTCCTATTCCCATCCGGACTTCACGAAGACGGGCATTGAAGAGTACGTCGCCGACATCGAGCGGGGTCATGCCGAGCTTGCAGGCTTCCTCGAGGCCCGTGACCGGAAAGTGCGCTTCTTCCGCTTTCCGATGCTGCACGAGGGGGATACGCCGCAGAAGCTGGAGGCGATGCGAGATTACCTGGCGCGTACAGGACAGCGGAACCTCCCGGTCACCTACGACAACCAGGACTGGTCCTACGAACGTCCCTGGATTCGCGCCCGCCGCGCCGGCGACGCCGCCGCGCTGGCAGAGATCGCCGAGGACTACCTCGCCGCGCTTCGCCTCTCCATTCGACACCACGAACGAACCGGAGACCGGCTCTTCGGTCGCGAGCTGCCGCAGATTCTGCTGCTACACGCCAACGAAGTCGGCGCCGCGCTCGGGGATCCGCTGTTCTCATGGCTGGAGCGGACGGGCCACCGGTTTGTCACGGTCGACGAGCTGCTCGCGGATCCGATCTTCAGCGAAGAGCATGCGTTTGTCGGTCCTGCCGGCTACGGTCTGTGGGACCGGCTTGCCTCGGAGCGACGAGCCGATCAGGCTCGCGAGGAGGTGCAGGCTCACCTGGACGATCAGCTCGGAGCGTGGAATCGAGGGGACCTGGATACGTTCTGCGCCGGCTACGACGAAGACGCACTGTTCATCTCGCCGTCGGGAAGCACGCAGGGGCGCGACGAGATCCTCAGCCGATACCGTAAGCGGTACACCGACCGCGCGGCCATGGGCACGTTGAGCTTCGAGATCCTGGAGATGCGTCCGGTGCAGGGCGTGGAGATCTCCATGCTCGGGGACTCGAGGCCGGGCCGGGTTCATACGGTCTCGGTCGCAGCTCGCTGGAGCCTCACCTATCCCGACCGCGACCAGGCTGCCGGGCTCACCTTGATCGTGCTGCAGCGGCGCGGCGACGGTTGGTCGATCATCCACGATGCCTCGATGTAGACGTGAACGCACCACCGCTTGTTCATCGATCCTTCATCCGTTGACGAACAGGCCGTGGGCATTCGGACGTGGCTGACGGGTGGCGCTAGGCAGGGCGGACGGCTCTTACCAGACAGTCGATCGCCGTCGCGGTGCCGTCGTCCGTGTCGACGGGTCTGTCACGCCGACTCGCATCGATGACCTCGAGGCCTTCGAGCTCTGCGGCGATCTGATCGGGCGTATAGAGGACATCGGGGCTCTTGGGGCCGCCGTGTCCTCGGTCGAGGTTCGTTCGATCGTGACCCACCAGCAGAAAGGTCCCGCCCGGAGCCACGGCGGAGGCGGCATCGCGAATCGCCATTCGCATCGCGGGCCAAGACAGCTGCAGGTAGAACACGATCACGAGATCGTAGGCGCGCTCCTCAGGCCTCCAGCTCTCGAGGTCGCCGGCGGTCCAGTTGACCTTGACCCGGCGCGTGTCTGCGAGGCTCCGCGCCTTGTCCAGCGCGACCTCGGAAAAGTCAACGGCGTCCACGGTCCAGCCGCGCTCGGCGAGCCAGACGGCGTTGCGTCCCTCGCCGCAGGCAATGTCCAGGGCGCGTCCCGGGCGCAACGATTCGACCTCGGCGACCAAAAACCGGTTCGCCGCGGCCGTCCACACCAACTCGCGTCCGGCATAGCGCCGGTTCCAATCTTCACGATCCATGATCCGATCGGATTCTACCCCGTGTTTGCCACTCGAGCAGTCTCAGAATCCCGTGGCCTGAGCGTGGGGTCGGTCTCACGGCCACCGCCCGCTGGATCCTCAGCAGGGCGCTTCGAAGAACTCCGCCGGATTTCCATCGAGGGATCGCTCCATCTCCTTTTCAGGTTGCCGCCGGACGAGAATGCGCGACCCTTCAGTCGGTTCCTTCTTTCCGGAACCTCGCCACCGCGTCGACGGTCAGCGAGATGACCTTGCCGTCATCTTCGGTGTCGAAGTAGATCGTGTTCTTGCCGTACTCGTCGAGCCACCCTCCTCGCTCGTCGGGGGCCTGCAGCCGGACGGTCGCCTTCTCCAGTGGATCGTCGACGGCCAAACCACCGTCGACGTACCGCACGGTGAACTCGGCGTTGAGCGGCGCCAGGAGGTAGCTCCCGAGATACGGCACAAGCTCCTCCGGCACCTCGTCGTCGATC
>Ga0316194_10000169_pt1 | contig 36935 bp, 35 predicted proteins | sample CroRivsedime1_MG_FD_204936 | JGI IMG/M metagenome (GOLD analysis project Ga0316194, IMG submission 204936) | Coastal sediment microbial communities from Maine, United States - Cross River sediment 1 | ecosystem: Environmental > Aquatic > Marine > Coastal > Sediment | place: USA: Maine...
GCACCCTGTCGAAAGCGCTCGCCTATGCTGGTGCCCGTTGCGGCTCCGTCATTGCCGCTCCGGACGTCATCCGCATACTCGATGCAGTGCAGGCCCCCTATGCTTTGGCCACACCGGTCGTCGAATGCGTCGAGAATGCGCTACAGGGGGAAAGCCTCGAAGAAGCCGGACATTGGGTAACGCAGACGATCAGTGAACGCGAACGACTCAGTGTCGCCCTTCGCAGCTTGCCGTTTGTACGACGCATCTGGCCGAGCGCTGCCAATTTTATCCTTGTCGAGGTTGCTGATGCGCGTGAACTGATGCAACACAGCGCAGACGACAAGGTCCTGTTGCGCTACTTCGGTGGTGACCTCGCCGATTGTGTGCGCATCACAGTTGGCAAGCCTGCCGAGAATGACCGCCTGCTCGAGTCAATGTCGAGCATGGAGGTGAACGATGTCTGAGCGGGTGCTGTTCGTAGACCGGGATGGCACATTGATTGAGGAGCCAGCCGATTTCCAGGTGGACTCTGTCGATAAGGTGCGCCTGGTTGCAGATGTAATTCCGTCGCTGCTGCAACTTGCCGCACACGGCTATCGATTCGTAATGGTGAGCAACCAGGACGGACTTGGTACGGCGTCATTCCCAGAGGATCAATTCAGCGCCTGCCAGGAGCACATGCTTGCCTTGTTCTCGTCCCAGGGACTGACATTCGATGAAATTCTTGTATGCCCTCACCTGCCGGATGATCAATGTGAGTGCCGCAAGCCGCGCACCGGATTACTGACACGATACCTGGCCGAGACCGATATCGACATCGACAACTCAGCCGTCATCGGGGATCGGGCAACCGACATGGAACTCGCTGAGCGACTGGGGATGCGCGGCATCCTGCTTGATCTCGCAGGCGAACGTTCTTCGACATGGCCAGGCATTGTTGACCTGCTGTGTTGCTCGGAGCGAACAGCGTCCGTTAGCCGGCGGACAAATGAGACTCGCATCCAGGCACGCGTGAATCTGGACTGTGCGGAGCCGGTCACTATCCATACCGGCATTGGTTTCTACGATCACATGCTGGAGCAGATTGCGAAGCACGGCAGCTTCAGTCTGGAACTCTCTTGCGAAGGAGATCTCGACGTCGATGATCACCACACGGTCGAGGACACAGCAATCTGCCTTGGCGACGCATTGCGAAAGGCTCTCGGCAGCAAACTCGGTATTGGCCGATACGGTTTTGTCGTGCCCATGGATGAAAGCGAAGCGCGGGCATCTGTAGACCTGTCGGGACGCGGCCGCATCGTGTTCGAAGGCGATTTCCCGCGCGAAAAGGTCGGGGGATTTGCATCCGAAATGGTTGAGCATTTCTTTCGAACATTGTCAGACTCGCTTGGGGCGGCGATTCACCTCGAAGTTCGGGGTCAGAATACGCACCACATGATTGAGGCGTGCTTCAAAGCGGTGGGTCGCGCACTGAGGGCGGCCATCCAGCGCACCGGCAGTGAGATGCCGTCAACCAAAGGAACGCTCAGCTGAATGGCGGCCTCAACGATAGCTATCATTGATAGTGGCGGGGCGAATATCGCGTCGTTGCTGTACGCGTTCGAGAGACTGGGCGCGAGCGCAACGTTGACGACGAATGCTGACCAGATCCGCAGCGCCGATCGGGTAATCCTGCCGGGCGTTGGGGCAGCGCGTGACGCCATGTCCCGCCTGCGTGAATGCCAGCTGATCGACGTAATCCGCGGCTTAACGCAACCAGTGCTTGGAATTTGTCTCGGTATGCAATTGCTGACCGATGCGTCGGAAGAAGAAGATGTTGACTGCCTGGGTATCATTCCAGGCACAGCGCGGCGCCTACCAGCCGATACCACGTGTCCGGTGCCGAATATGGGGTGGTGCGCTGTCACATCGACCGGCAGTCACACCATTTTGCGCTCAATAGATGACGGCAGCTATTTCTATTTCCTGCACAGCTACGCCCTGCCCGTTTCCCGTTACACGATTGCCACAGCGGATCACGCAAGCAGCTTTAGCGCCATTGCTTGCCGCGACAATTTCGTCGCGGCTCAGTTTCATCCCGAGCGCTCGTCGGCCGCCGGCTCCAGATTGCTCGCGAATTTTGTCGGGCCTGAATTATGAAAATCATCCCTGCAATTGATCTGCAAGGCGGCAAATGCGTCCGCCTGTACCAGGGCGACTTCGCACAAACGACTGAGTACAGCGACGACCCGACTGAAATTGCGGAGCAATTCGCGTCGTTCTCGACGACGGACCTCCATGTTGTTGACCTCGATGGAGCAAGAACCGGGGCGCAACAGAACCGCGAAATCATCGCAAAAATTGCCGCGAGGACCGACATGTCCGTGCAGGTTGGCGGAGGCATTCGTGACAAGGCAACCCTGCAGGGCTGGCTCGATTGCGGAGTTGCGCGCTGCGTTATTGGCAGCCTCGCGATTACAGAACCAGACGCGGTTAAATCGTGGCTCATTCAGTTTGGCGGCGACCATATCGTCCTGGCACTCGACGTAAACATCGACGACGGCGGCGTTCCGTTGATTACAACGCATGGCTGGACCACGCCGAGTAATACATCGATTTTCGAATGCATTGAAGACTATGCGGGACTGGGGCTTCGTCATGTGCTGTGCACTGACGTGAGTCGCGATGGCGCAATGGCAGGGCCCAACTATCAGCTTTACGAGCACATCCTTGGGCGCTTTCCCGATCTGCAGTTGCAGGCCTCCGGAGGCGTTCGCGATATCCGCGATCTCGAGATGTTACGCGACAAGGGCCTCCCCGCTGCCATCACTGGGCGCGCGGTGCTGGACGGCAAGATCACGGCCAGGGAGATCGTGTCATTCCAGCACGACGCATAATCCCATGCCTGGACGTGCGCGATGGCGTCGTCGTCAAAGGCGTACAGTTTCGCAACCACCGAATCGTCGGTGACATTGTTGAACTTGCCGAGCGCTACTGTAAGGAAGGCGCGGATGAACTTGTCTTCTACGACATCACCGCCAGCCCTGACGGAAGAACTGTCGATCGCAGCTGGGTCGACCGGGTCGCTTCAGTCATCGATATTCCGTTCTGCGTGGCAGGCGGCATCCGCAGCGTCGCCGACGCCGAGCAGGTTCTGAACAAAGGCGCGGACAAGATTTCAATTAACTCCCCGGCTCTCGAAACACCTTCTCTTATCAACGAACTGGCAAGGCGCTTCGGCACCCAATGCGTCGTCCTCGGGGTCGACAGTCGCGAGCGTGAAGGTCGCTACAGCGTGTACCAGTACACGGGTGACCCTGACAAAACAGTAGCCGCGCAACTCGACACCGTTGATTGGATACGTGAGGCGCAGGAACGCGGTATCGGTGAGGTTGTTCTTAATTGTATGAACCAGGACGGCGTGCGCGAAGGCTACGACAATGAACAGTTGCGAATCGTGCGCGAGAGCTGCCGGGTACCTCTGATTGCGTCAGGTGGCGCGGGTTCGATGCAGCACTTCGCAGACACGTTTCAATTGGCCGGGGTCGACGGCGCACTGGCGGCCAGTGTATTTCACAGCGCCGAGATCAATATTGGTGCGCTAAAGAACTTCCTTGCGACCAAGGGCGTGGACATCAGGATTTCCTAACATGACAAACAGCACTGAAAATTTCCTGCAAACTCTTGAGGCAACCATCACCAACCGTCTCGAGAATCCATCACAGGAAAGTTACACAGCAAGCCTCGCGGCCCTCGGGACGAAGCGCGTGGCGCAAAAAGTGGGTGAAGAAGCCGTGGAGCTGGCACTGGCATCGGTCGCGGGGGATCGAGCTGAAGTTCTCAACGAAGCCGCCGACCTCGTCTATCACCTGCTCGTGTTATTGCAATGTCAGGACCTTCGACTATCTGATGTCATCGATACCCTGGAAGCCCGGCATCCAGGCTAAGGGCCAAGACCGGCATGCTCGTTTGCTCCATGGCTCGCTGCGCTGCGCTTTACTTACGCAAACGACCATCCCGCCCTTGGCCCTTGTCTTCAGACTTCCTGGAGTTCCAACACTTTCTGGTACGCCGGCCGTGCCAGGCAACGGTCCGCGTAGGCGGCCAGTACCGGGGATTCGGGCAACATATCGAATGCGCGCAGAAAAACCGTGCTGGATCCGAGCATGATATCGGCCGCGGTGAACTGCTCTCCGAGTATCCAGGTGTTGTCACCGATGCCTTTTTCCAGCGTTTCAATCATCAGGTCGAAGTCTCCCCACCCGCTTCGCTGACGGGCGGGTTCGATACCATTGAATTTCTCGGACATAGCCGGCTCGATGACAGCCGGCGTGTACATCAACCAGTACAGAAATTTGCCACGCGTCGGATCATCGACCGCCGGCGCGAGACTGCCGGCGCAATATCGATCAGCCACGTATAGGCAAATTGCCGCTGATTCTGACATCTTTACATCGCCATCAACGAGCGCCGGGACCTTGCCCATCGGGCTCGCAGCCCGAAACTCGTCGCTAACTTTGCGATGTGGGTCGCGTATATCGATATGTTCGAGTGTATAGGTAACACCCGCCTCCTCAAGCAACCAAAGTGCGCGCGTTGAACGTGTTTGCGGTGCCCAATACAGTTCCATAGCTTTCTCCGAATTCAGATAACGAGTTCTTCGGCTACCTCGCGACGATTGTACTGCGAGCTCATGACGTAGCCATAGGCGCCCGCATTCGCGATAAGAATCACATCGTTCTCTTCAGCTGCCGGCATCAGCCGGTCACTGCCCAGCTTGTCGCCGGTTTCACAAATGGGTCCGACGACCGTAACCGTGTCCGTCGGTGCATGTTCTGCTTTGCTCAGGTTGACGATCTCGTGGTACGAGCCGTACAGCGCGGGTCGGATTAACGAATTCATGCCGGTGCCAATGCCAACGTACCGCATATCCCCTTTGCCCTTCAGCTGAGTCACCCTGCTCAGAAGAACCCCGGCCTGCGACACGAGGTAGCGGCCTGGTTCCAGCCACAGGTGGTATTGCGGATAGGACGCCCGTATGTCCTTGAGCGTTGCATCAAGTTTCTCAAGATCAAAAGGCTTGTCTCCCGGCTTATCCGGCACGCCAATGCCGCCGCCAAGGTCAATCGAGTGGACAGATGGGAATCGTTGCGCAACCTGGACGAGATTCACAGCGACTGAGCGCCAGTTGTCGGGATCGAGAATTCCACTGCCACTGTGTGCATGAATGCCAACAACGTCAGCACCGGCCTCTTCAATCAGGCGCTGCAAGTCGTCGACCTCGAACATCGGAATGCCGAATTTGGAGTGCAGACCGGCGGTTTTGACATGCTCGTGATGACCGCGACCCTGCCCGGGGTCTATCCGAATAAATAGCCTCCTGTCTTTGAACAACTCCGGCCACGCTTCGAGCGGATACAGGTTATCCAGAGTCAGCTGAAGACCCTTTTCCAGGGCCCATTCGTACTCGTCGCGCGGTGCGAAGTTCGGCGTGAAAAGAATCCGACTGAGATCAATATCGGGCATTACCTGCTCAAGCCACTCAACTTCGCCCGGCGACACGCATTCGAAATCCACACCCTCCTCATTCAAGACACGCAGTAACTCAGCGTTGAAATTGGCTTTGACCGCATACAGAACCCGGTCGACGCTTTCCAGCTTCAGCAGGTTGCGCGCTGCCTCACGAACGCTGTCCCGGTCGTAAACGTAAGCATTCAACTGTTTGCCCGCCAGCTCGAGAAGTTGCGCACGCTTGCGCATCCACCACGCATCATGTGTCTGGACGGCTGGCTGATCGCCGCGGAACAGACGCTCCCAACTCTGGCCGAACACCGGGCTGCCCCCGGTCTTACGAATGATCGAGGTATGCAACTTGCGAACCAGCTTCGGGCCCTGCCCCTGGTCGACGACGAAACTCAGATTAAGATCGTTCGCTGCCTGCGACATGAGATGGATCTTCTCTTCTTCGAAGACCGCCAGCGCCGGTGCAAGCCGAGGCAGGATCGTGCGGATCTTGCGTCCAACAAGGCTCACGGCCGAGCAATCGTTGATTGCCCGCACGCGACACAGTTTCTCGAGATCGCTGAGCAACGCGCGCCTGGTATCGTCATCCAGGGAACCATCGGCGCTGTCGATAGATACCGTGACATTCGTCTCGGATGTAGACACGAGGTCCACCGACACCGAATGCTCACTGAAGATCGCGAATGCTTTCGCAAGAAAGCCAACTTCGTGCCACATCCCGACCCCGTCCATCGAGATTAAGGTCAGCCCGTTGCGCAGACAAATGCCCTTAACCTGGGGTTCGATCTCCTCAGTAACTGATGACACGACGGTGCCGGAAACCTCAGGCGATGCCGTACAACGAATAAAAAGTGGGATGCCGTTGCCGCGCAGTGGTGACAGACACCGCGGGTGCAGTACAGAGCTACCTGCTGACGAAAGCTCCTGGGCCTCGTTGAAATGTAGCGCCAGCAGCAAGCGAGCCGATGGAACCACGCGCGGGTCTGCAGTAAACATGCCCGGCACATCGGTCCATATCTCCAGGCGCCTCGCCTGCAGCCGCGCCGCAAAATAGGAGGCGGATGTGTCGGAACCACCACGTCCAAGCAAGACGGTTTCACCCCATTCATTGCGGGCGATGAATCCCTGCGTCAGGATCACCCCTTCGAGCGCCTGCAGCGCTTCCGTAAACCCCGGATCGACTGATGGGTCGCACGTTGCTGACAGGTAGTCTTGGGTTCTCTGGCCTCCACTACTGCTAACGCTCGTCAGTAAATCGCGTGCGTCTACCCATTTGAGAGGCAGTCCCGCCCGCTCCAGAAACGCGGCGCCCAGTCGCGTCGCCATGATTTCACCAAGGGCCATCACGCGCACCCTGACGCGCACGCTTACCTCGCGAACCAGGCGTACGCCGGCAATCAACTGTTCGAGTTCATGCAGTGTCTTATCAAGCAGTTGCGGGCCATCGACATCAAGCGCTTTAGCAAGATCGTAGTGCTGTGCCCTTATTGCCTCGAGTTCTTCTGTTTTGGTTCCTGCAGCGGCTTCTTTTAGTGATTTGTCGAGACGGTTCGAAACGCCTGCCAGTGCCGAATGCACAACAACGGGTCTGAGCCCATCGTCCAGCCGATTCCGGATTAGCCGGGCGATGGTCTGCCAGTTTTCCGCGCTTGAAACACTGGTGCCACCAAATTTCATGACGACCCAGGGTGAGTTGGCAATTTCAATCGAGGCGCCCAGCGACGCGCTGTCGGCAAAATCCGCTTCTGTCAGTCTATCGTCCATCTTCCTGCTCAACCGTTCTTAAAAGCAAAAAAAAACCCGCCAGGAAGTACCTCGCGGGTTCGTTGACAATGTCCGGACTTTATTACTAGTCGGTACTATTGCCATTCGCACCCACGCACCTCTGGCGCGCCATATATTTTATGTGTTTTTTCACGTCGATCGTCTCGATGTGTTGGCACATTACGTGGGTGACAGAAAATGTCATGAGGGGAGTAGAGCGAATCAGCCCGAAAAGGTCAAGTCTCTAGTCATCCCAGGCGGGCGGAATTGTTACAGCGCCCTCTGACGCTGAGGAGACTTCATTGCGGTATTTGGCCAGTGCTCCGGTCTTTACCGGTGACGTGGGCCGTTTCCATGCCCGCCTCCTGACCGCCATCTCCTCGTCGCTGACATTCAGCGTGATCTGCTTTGCTTCCGCGTCAATTACGATGCTGTCCCCATCTTCAATCAGCGCAATGGGTCCACCAACCGCGGCTTCCGGCGTGACATGCCCAACAACGAAGCCATGGCTACCCCCGGAAAAACGCCCGTCTGTTATCAATGCGACATCAGCGCCCAGCCCTTTACCCATGATTGCGCCGGTCGGGCTCAACATTTCGCGCATTCCCGGAGCGCCTTTTGGCCCCTCGAATCGAATGACAACGACATGACCCGCCTGAATATCCCCGTCAAGGATCGCCTGCAATGCTTCTTCTTCGGAATGGTAAACGCGCGCTAATCCTTCAAAGCGCAGACCCTCCTTGCCGGTAATTTTGGCAACAGCTCCTTCAGGTGCCAGGTTGCCGTAGAGGATGGCCAGATGACTATCGGCCTTGATCGGGTTGTCGAAGTCGCGGATGACGTCCTGGCCCGCCGGGTAATCGTCGACGTCCGCCAGGTTCTCAGCAAGCGTCTTCCCGGTCACGGTCAGGCATTCACCATGCAGCAATCCGTGATCAAGCATGCGCTTCATAAGCGGCTGAATGCCGCCGATTTCAATAAGTTCGGACATCAGGTATTTGCCACTCGGCTTCAGGTCGGCCAGCAGCGGCGTACGCGCACCAATCGTCGTGAAATCATCAATAGTCAGGGGCACCCCGGCCTCTCGGGCCATCGCGACCAGGTGCAACACGGCATTGGTCGAACCTCCCAGCGCGATCACAACCGCAATCGCATTCTCAAATGCCTCGCGGGTCATGATATCGAGTGGCTTTATGTCCTCCTGGATCAGGTTCAGAACCGCTTTTCCAGCCTGCCGGCAATCCTCGATTTTCTGCTCGGATACCGCTTCCTGTGCGGAACTGTTGGCGAGGCTCATGCCCAGCGCTTCGATAGCCGATGCCATCGTGTTGGCCGTGTACATTCCGCCACAAGCCCCTGGACCGGGAATCGCCGTACGTTCAACCTCAAGGAGTTCATCACTGCCGATCTTGCCGCTGGACTTGGCGCCGACCGCCTCGAAAACCGAAACGATGTCGCGTCGCTTCGCACCGGGCCTGATGGTCCCGCCGTAGACGAATATCGAAGGTCGATTGAGTCTTGCCATGGCCATAATGCAGCCCGGCATGTTCTTGTCGCAGCCACCGATCGCAACGAGGCCATCAAAACCCTCACCAGCCGTCACTGCTTCAATCGAATCCGCGATGATCTCTCGCGAAACAAGCGAATAGCGCATACCTGGCGTGCCCATCGAAATCCCATCGGAGATTGTGATGGTATTAAAAATGACACCCTTTCCGCCCGCCTCGTTCGCACCTTCAGCAGCCTCGGCCGCGAGGTCGTTTATGTGCATGTTGCAGGGAGTCGTCATTGCCCATGTCGACGCGATGCCGATCTGGGGACGCTTGAAGTCATCGTCAGAAAATCCAACAGCGCGCAGCATGGCGCGGCTGGATGCCTGTTCGTCGCCGTCGACAACGACGCGCGAATAGCGTCGCAGTTCTTTTTCTTCCATCATGATCGCCCTGTTTCGTGAACAGCGGCAGTCTAGCAACGAATTGGAGTTGGCTGAATAATTACTGATCGTCGTCGCGAATCAGAACACTGACTCGCGGACGGGAGTCTCTACTGGCCGGTGAATCTCCGGTTAGCAGTTCGACGCTAAAAGCTTCGTTATCTTCGTACTCGGAGTCCTGAACCAACGGAATCAGCAGGCGGGTGGCGCGCTGGCCCGGGCCAAATTCGACGGTCGATCCGCCAGGCGCGAAATAGTCCTCGCCCTGGGTCGCCGTGATATCCCGGAGCTGATAACCGACAACCAGTGCCGTGTTATCGGGATTGAAGCGCAGGATATCGAGTTGCACAGCAGGGTCCTGTTCGTTGACCGATACCTGGCTCGTCGCGAACGCTACTGTATTCGCGGGTAATGTGGCTTCAAAGGCGCGTTGATCATCGTCTTCGAGAATCACGTTGATGATGCCCAATGCTGAAGTCGCGGAATCTGCCTCGCGGACGCGCAGCGTAGCTTGCTGATCAGCCTCACGAGTAGGGTCAGCCGTCATCGACAGCGTAATCCGTGCACGATCCTGCCCGACCGGAAACTCGATGAAGCCGTTGTCTGAAAATTCGTATTGACCAGATACCCAGGGAGATCGGTTGCCACTAAAGCCGACCTCTTCGAGCCGCAGCGTCATCGGAAACTCAACGTTATCTCGCACAAGGTCAACCGATGCCGGTTCACCATTCTCACGCAGACGTACGGTTACCGATTCCGGGCTTTTGCCGCCGGTTACCAGGCTGAGTTCGTTGGACGGTGGCGGCAGTTGGGAAAAGTCGACCAGGGGTTCCAAAATTGCCTCGGGCTCGGGCACGGTAATGGCCTCCCTCGGTTCGAGTAACTCTTCCTCGACGGCCACCGCGGTCTCGGCCGGTTCTTCAACAGGCTTCTCAACCGGAAGTTCTTCGATCACCGGCTCCTCTTCCGCAGGCGCCTCTTCGATCAAAGGTTCTGGCGCCGGCAACTCAATGATTGCCGATTCCTCGGGAATCTGCTGCGCTTCCTGTATTCCAAAACGCTCTTTGTAAGGATCAAGCAGACCCATTTGGTTGCTGACGACGGCGGCTAGACCAATCATGACGACAAGGCCAAACAGGGCGCGGCCCGGTCCTCTGCGTTCTTCAACAGAACTGGCGAAGCGCTCGGGTGCCGGAATGTCTACGTTCATCGACCCGGCCGCCTCTACATTCAGGGCATCGATGAAATCGGCCATCGCGTCGAATCGTGCTACGCGCGAATACGACAACGCTTTCTTGAGTACGCGCCAATTGCTGTCGCTAAGTTTGTCCAGACGCTGCGGTTTCATTCCCTCTTCAGCGGCCTCTGCTGCGTTACGGGGACCAAAAACACGGTACCCGGCGATCAGGCGATACATCAGACATGCCAGGGAAAATACATCGTCCGACGGCACTGGCTTGTCACCGGTCAAAACCTGCATGCTCGAATAGGCTGGTGTCAGCAAGCCGAGCACGCCCGGATCAAAATCCGGATCCTTGTCCAGCTGCTTCTGCCGAACCCGAGCGACACCAAAGTCGAACAGCTTCGCGTCGCCATTTGGCATGATCATTATATTGCCTGGTTTGACGTCCGCGTGAACGATGCCACAACGATGTGCGTAGTCGAGTGCCTTGCCAACCTGTCGGACTATCGCAAACGCACGATCGAGGTCGATGCTCTTTGAGTCAGGCGAGTCCAGAATATCAGCCAGGGTTCGGCCCTCAAGCCACTCCATGACAATGAAGTACAGATCTTCGTCCCGATCCAGATCGATGAAACGAACGATGTTCGGGTGTGCGAGGCAACGCCCTTTGGCCGCCTCCTGCTGCAGGGCCCGCAGCGCAAGCCCGCTCTGCGAGAACTGCGGTGAGAGTATTTTGATCGCTACCGTGGGTGACTCGGTCTCGGCTTCAGCGAGTCGCCGATCCAACGCCTTGTACACCACGCCCATGCTGCCGCCCGCAACGCGCTCCTGCAGCATGAATCGATCTCTCAAAACGGATCCAATCTGCACCCGGTCATCCGCCGAATCAGGATGCGTCAGCGACGTGTCCGGGAGCACTATGGTAGAGCTCATAGGATCGTCCGCAGGTGCCGGACCGGGGGTTGGAATCGGTATGGGTGTCGCCCCTACGCTCGGCTCTATACGACCCATGGGGTCATTCAGGGCTGGCTTTGTCGGTACCTGCTCAGTCACGTATCGATCCAGCATCGACTTGACGAGTTGGAAGGTTTCCTTGCGCAGCTCGCCACTCTCATACCGTTCCTGCAGAACCCGCCTGATTTCGGACTCACTGCCACCGTTGCCCGACAACAGCTTGCCAATGCCCTCCTGGATCTCGGAAAGCATGGCGACGTCATCGCTTTTCGTGTCCAGCCGCGAGTCGAAGCTCGATAGCTGGTCAACGAGCGAGTCGCGAATATTGTCGGATTCAGCACTCATATCTGTAGGGATTCTACCGTCTGGGTCAAATCCGCACGCGGAACTGGTCGTCAGATTACCTTGCCAGGATTCAAGGTATTTTTGGGATCCAGGGCGGCTTTGATTGTACGCATTAGTGTGATCTCTATACCGCCCCTGTAGCGCTCCATATAGGGCTTCTTGAAAATACCGACCCCATGTTCGGCGCTGAAGCTGCCATTCATTGACGCGACGAGGTCATAAACTGCCTCGGTGAGTGCCAACCCTTCATTCAAAAACGCCTCGCCGTCCGCGCCGACTGGCTGTGCAATATTGTAGTGCAGATTGCCGTCACCCACGTGACCAAACGCTACCAGCCGTGCATTTGGCATCATTTTCTGCAGGAGCCTGTCACCCTCTTCAAGAAAATCGGCAATGCGCCCCGTTGGCACCGATATATCGTGCTTGAGATTGGCCCCTTCGGGTTTTTGTGCTTCGGAAATCGAATGGCGCAGTCGCCAAAGTTCATTCGATTCCGCCAGGTTCTTGGCGATGACCACGTCTTCAACAAGGCCTTCATCGAAGATCCGCAGCAAACTATGCTCGAGTGCTTCGGGATCGCCCCGTGCGTCCACCTCGGACAAGACACACCACGGATGATCATCGCCAAATGGCATTCTCACGTCTGGAATATGGCGGCTAACGAATCGCATGCATCTGTCCGACATAAGCTCAAACGCTTGTACATTGTCGCCCATTTCGTCACGCAGGCGTGCAAGCAACTCCACCGCTTTCGCTGGCGCGTCGAGCGCCGCAAGGACGGTTATGGTGTCGCCGGGGTGCGGCCACATCTTGAGCGCGGCTGCCGTAATGATGCCAAGGGTGCCTTCGCTGCCAATAAACATCTGCTTCAGGTCAAACCCGGCCGTGTCCTTGCGAAGCGTTCTCAGACCATCCCAGACGGTACCGTCGGCAAGGACGACTTCCAGACCGAGCACCTGCTGCCGTGCGGTTCCGTAGCGCAACACATTAATGCCACCGGCGTTGGTCGACAGGTTGCCACCGATCTGGCAGCTGCCTTCTGCGGACAGGCTCAACGGAAAAAAGCGCCCCGAATCCGCAACGGCTTTCTGCACGTCGGCCAGGATACAGCCCGCTTCAACGAGAATCGAAGAATCCTCTTTATCGATATTGCGAACCTGGTTCATACGAGATAACGACAGCAGTACCTGCTCACCCGAGTCGTCGGGAATGGCACCACCACAAAGCCCGGTGTTGCCGCCTTGAGGTACGACCGAAACACCTTCTGCAGCGCACGCGCGCACAATGTCAGCCACCTGATTTGTGGTCGATGGCGAAACCATGATGGCAGCCTCGCCTCTTAGCCGACCGCGCCTCTCCGTCAGGTGGGGCTCGAGATCGATGGCATCGGTTGTCCAACCACGGTCGCCGACGATACTTTTCAGGGATTCAAGTAGCACTGTCATTCTCGAAAATGGCCTGGGCGGCAAACGTACTCCAGTCAATATTGCTGCCGCAAAAGACCAGTACAACGGTCCTGCCGCGTAAAGAATCTTTCAACGGACCGAACAACGCTGCAGTACTGGCAGCGCAGGCAGGTTCAATAGCGAGCTTCATCCTTTCATACAGCAGGCCCATCGCAGATCGCAACTGTGAGTCGTCGACAAGCGTCAGTCGGTCCACGTTCTGTTTACACAGCGAGTAGGAATACGCCATCGCGAACGGGGCTCCGAGACTGTCGGCAATAGTCCTTACTTCATCTATCGACCTCGGTTCACCGGCCGCAAAACTCCTGTGCATGGAATCGGCACCGACAGGCTCCACTCCAATAATCTCGCTATCCGGCCTGATTTGCTTGATCGCATTGGACACGCCACCGATCAGCCCACCACCACCTACGGGCACGACAACCGCGTCAAAATCGTCGCATTGCTCGCAAATCTCCAAACCGACCGTTCCCGTTCCTGTCGCGATTTCCTCCCCTTCAAAAGGGTGTACGAAGTATCGACCTTCGTCTTTCTGAATGCTTTCGGCTACGGCAAAGGCCTCGTGAATATCGTCGACCAGGACCAACTCCGCACCGTAGCGGCGGCAGGCCTCAACCCGGGCAGGATTCGCAGTACTGATCATGACGATCTTTGCACTCGTGCCAACAGCGTGCGCCGCGAACGCCGTGGCAATTGCATGGTTACCCGCACTGACTGCCGTAACGCCCGCTACGAGTTGCGCCTCGCTCAGGCCAGTGATAACCGCAAGTGCGCCACGAGCCTTGAATGTTCCTGTGTGCTGCAAAAACTCGAATTTGCCAAAAATCCGCGTGCCTTCACCTGCAAGTGCTTCAAGCGCGGCGCAGCGGACCATCGGCGTTCGCACGATTTGTGTCTGCAGCCTGTCGCGCAAAGCAGCGACAGCTTCAATTGACGGAGGTTTATCCATACGCCACCCAGGCGCTGAACGATGCCGATCTTATGTAAAATGCACGACAAATGAACAACGAGTATTTCCTCAGATTTAAAACAGATACGGGCACTTCTTAATAATACTTGCGCTATACATAAGAGTTGATTACTTTCGAGCGTCGGTATCCTCCGCTTTCGATACCGGTGCTTGTGTGCGAACTGTGGCAGAGAATGCAGTCGCACGAAAGCCGCTTTGGGTACACGCATGGAATTTGACGATCTTTCGCAATCCGGCATTCGGCGAATAGCTGACTTTTCTCCGTACCTGGATCAACTGGCCGGCCTCGCCCAGGAAATGGGCCTGCGTCAGCGCAGCAACCTTGTGCACCTCGAAGGTGGTCTCCACCAACACTGGTCGCTGGGACAGAACAACATTCTGAGTTGGACGCCGCTTGACGACAGTATCCTTATTCTCGTGGTGCCCCACTACGCAATTGCTGAGTACACCTCTCCGCAACGTGACAGCAATAAGGCGCAGATTTCAGCCCACTTCATCACCGAGTTGATTTCCGGGGACCGTCAGCTATCGCTGCCGCAGATGCAAAAAGTTGCGCGTCTTCTGGACGTCGAGCCGGTGATTCTGAAATTGCGGCAACCATTGACTGGGCACCCAACCGAAACGAAGATTATCGAGAAGATGATTCGTCGCTACGGCATCAATTACGTCGCCAGTCGTGCCGTGACGCTGTTTGATATCGTCGGTTTCAGCCTGCTAACGCCGTTCGAGCAGATGACGCAGCTCAACAGCTTGTCGTACTCGCTCAATTCAGCGCATGCAAAAATGCTGGAGCAAGATGTCGGCATCAACTTCGCCCGATCATCGAGTGGCGATGGTTTTTATGTCTGGAATCGCGATGATGGTCTTGAAGCCAACGTCAATCTCTACCACTTCATGCATATCGTTCTGGCAGACAATGCGATCGCACGGGCCAAAACCACGTCGAAAGCGGTGCCACGATTGAGGGCGTGCTTCCACGTTGGCGCCTGTTACGAATTCCACCAGGCCGAAGGGCTCAACCCGACCATGCACGACTTTATCGTCGGTGATGTCACGATTGAACTGGCGCGCATGATCGATGCTGCACTTCCTGGACAGATACTTGTCGGGGACTTTATGGCGGATGTTTCAACTGAGCATATCGATCCTGTCCAGACGCAAGCGAACCTCGATGCTGTCATGTTCCTGCAACGTGCTCAGGGCAACCTTGCCAAGCTGAGTGGCCTCGAATTGTCAGGTGAGCGCGTGACGGCAATCAAGTGTTACCTGACCGGTGAACATATGGGTGGTGGGCAGTTCAATATTCGGCGCTTGCACATCAAGGACAAACACGGTTTGTCACGTGTCGCCTATAACGCCAAGGTGAACATTTACCGCGAGACGGCTCAGCCAATCCTGCTGGGCATTGAAGACAAGAAGCTGCTAATGGCGGTAGCACCGGCGTAGCCGAGTCGCTCGAACGTTGGGCGAGTCGCACCAACCTCTATTCGATTTGAACAAACTGCCAAACTGGGAGTTTGGCCTGCTACCTAAATTGGTCGGGGCGAGAAGATTCGAACTTCCGACCCCCACAACCCCATTGTGGTGCGCTACCAGGCTGCGCTACGCCCCGACCGGATAGAAAGATAAGATATCAGATTTTTTAGCGGCGAAGTATCTTAAGAACCTGTTCAAGTTCCAGCCGTAACTGCTTGATAATCTGTTGACTTTGTGTAACGTCTGACTTCGCTGTGTCGCCCATCAGGCGCTGGCGAGCACCACCAATGGTAAATCCCTCGTCATACAAGAGACCCCGAATCTGGCGGATGATCAAGACGTCCTGGCGCTGATAATAGCGGCGATTGCCGCGCCGTTTTACGGGCTTCAGCTGTGGGAACTCTTGCTCCCAATACCTCAGTACGTGCGGTTTAACAGCACAAAGATCGCTTACTTCACCAATAGTGAAGTAGCGCTTACCAGGAATTGGAGGTAGTTCGTCGTTATTCCCCGGTTCCAGCATATGCTTCTACTCGGGCCTTTAGTTTTTGTCCGGGCCGAAACGTGACTACACGTCGTGCAGTTATCGGGATCTCTTCACCCGTCTTAGGGTTACGCCCCGGCCTTTCTTTTTTATCCCGAAGATCAAAATTCCCGAAACCGGAAAGTTTGACCTGCTCCCCAACTGCGAGTGATGCTCGCAGCTCCTCAAAGTACATATCGACAAGTTCCCGTGCTTCCCTCTTATTGAGTCCAAGCTCGTTGAACAGCGATTCGGCCATATCTGCTTTTGTCAGTGCCATTGCTTTATTATTCTCTCAACTCGCCGCCGAATTCTTCCTGTATTTTTTGCACTGCTGCGGCCATTGCGGCGTCCGCGTCATCGTCAGTAAGGGTGCGGGATGTTTCCTGCAAAATCAAGCCTAAAGCTATGCTTTTTAGCCCAGCTTCTATGCCTGGCCCCTTATAAATGTCAAAAATCCTGACGCTCGATATCAATTCCGGAGCGCTGGATTCGACAGCGGAAATCAGATCCGCTCCAGATACCTTGTCGTCAACAACGATGGCAATGTCACGACGAATGGACGGAAATTTCGAGACCGATTCAGCCTTTGGAGCACGAGATGCCAGTGCGGCCGCTGCATCCAATTCAAAAAGAAAAACGTCGCGCTTGAGTTCGAAGAATCGACCATGGCGTGGGTGCATCTTTCCTGCGACACCGAGCAGTGTGCCGTTACGCATTATTTTCGCGGCTTGCCCCGGCTGTAACGCAGGATGCTCTGTTGTACAAAACTCAAGCGCCGAAACATCGCCTGCCAGTTCAAGTAGCGCTAAAATGTCGGACTTTATGTCAAAGAAATCAATAGCCTGGCTCTTGCTTCCCCACTGCTCCGGAAGCACGGAACCGATACAGACTCCGCTGATTCGAACAACCTCATCATGTTCGGCGAGTGTGCCGTGAAACGACTTGCCGATTTCGAACAGGCGAACTCTTTCTTGTTGCCGTGAAGCATTTGCCGATGCCGCCATCAACATGCCGGGCCATAACGACGCACGCATGACAGACATTTCGGAAGAAATCGGGTTGCTCAAAACAAGCTCAGAATCAATGTCGGTCAAACGCTTGTTTGAGTCAGGATCAACAAAACTGTACGTAATGACTTCCTGGTAATCGCGAGCAACGAGCGTTGTTGCTGCGACCTCAAGATCGATCTGGGACTCGGAAACCAGCTCAAGCGGCGTTTCGGCGATCGCCGTCGCCTCCGGGATTTCGTCATAGCCGAAAACCCGGGCAATTTCCTCGATTAAGTCCACTTCAATTTCGAGGTCGAAGCGATGGCTGGGTGAAATGACGTCCCAGCCGTCGTCAGCCTGGGTAACTTCCAGCCCAAGACTCTCCAGGATAGTGGCGATCTTGTCATCCGGAATATCGATACCGAGGAGCGTCGAAACCCGAGATCGACGAACCCGAATTGTGTCGCGTTTCGGCAGAAATTCGGGAGCCGAATTGACGACCAATGGGCCTGCCTCACCGCCGGAAATTTCGATAAGTAGTTCAGTTGCTCGTTCGACCGCCCGTGCCTGGCCTTCCGGATCGACGCCACGCTCAAATCTTAGTGAGGCATCGGTGTGCATTCCATACGAGCGTGCGCGCCCCGCGATAAACTTCTGTGGCCAGAACGCAGCTTCGAAAAAGACATCCACGGTAGTCTCGCTAACAGCGGTGCTCAGTCCTCCCATGATGCCGGCCAGACCGATGGCGCCGGAATCGTCACTGATCACGAGCGTGTCCTCGTTTACCGCGACTTCCTTCTCGTCCAGGAGAACCACCTTTTCGCCCTTCTCGGCCAACCTGGGCCGTATTGGCCCTTTGACGAGGCTTAAATCGTAGGCGTGAAGCGGTTGCCCAAGCTCCAGCATGACGAAATTAGTGACGTCCACGACCGGATGGATCGCTCTTAGGCCTGAACGGCGCAGTTTCTCGCTCATCCACACGGGCGATTTGGCCGTCGGATCGATATTCCGTATGACGCGACCGGCAAAAGAAGGACAGCCTTCGGGCAAAACAACGTCAACCGGATGCGTGTCGTCAATCGTCGGCTGAACTGGCGACACCGTCGTGTCTCGCAATGTCTCACCGGTCAAAGCGGAAACATCCCGGGCGATGCCAAGTACGCTGAAGCAATCGCCACGATTCGGCGTCAGGTCCAGGTCAATGATGGCATCCGGCAACCCCAGGTAGTGCGTCAACGCGCTGCCGACTTCGGCATCATCAGGCAATGCAATGATCCCGTCTGATTCGTCACCGAGCCCGAGCTCGACCGCCGAACACAGCATGCCGTTCGATACAACGCCGCGAATCTTGGACTTGCGGAGCTTGAGGCCGTTTGGCAGTTTTACACCAGGTTTCGCCAGCGGGCTCTTCATGCCTTTAACGACGTTTGGTGCGCCGCAGACGACATCGACCAGATCACCGCTACCATCGTTAACCTTGCAGACACTCAGCCGATCAGCATCGGGGTGCTTCCCGACTTCTACAACCTCGGCAACAACGACCCCATCCAGACCTTCACCTTCACGCTCAATGCCGTCCACCTCGTGCCCAGCCATCGTCAGGCGCTCGGCAAGGGCCTCGGTATCGAGGTCCGGATTAACCCACTCGCGCAACCAGGATTCTGCAATCTTCATGGCATTTACCGGAACTGCCGCAAGAAGCGGAGGTCATTTTCAAAGAAGGTGCGCAGGTCCGTCACGCCGTAACGCAACATCGCAAGTCGCTCAACACCCATGCCGAACGCATATCCCGTGAATTCCTCAGGATCGACACCGGCTGCCTCGAGGACATTCGGGTGGACCATGCCGCAGCCCAGGATTTCGAGCCATTTGCCCTCTCCCCACAGGATGTCGACTTCCGCCGACGGTTCTGTGAACGGAAAATACGAGGCCCTGAAGCGCAACTCGGCATCGCGCTCGAAAAAGCTCTCGACAAACTGGTGCAGCACGGCCTTGAGATTGGCCATGCTGACGCCACGATCGATGACGAGACCTTCGACCTGGTGAAACATCGGTGTGTGCGTCTGGTCCGAGTCGCAGCGATAGACACGGCCGGGCGCAATAATACGAATGGGCACGCCTTCCCTGACCATGGACCTGATCTGCACCGGCGATGTGTGCGTCCGCAGCAGCTTTCCGCCCGGGAAAAAAAACGTATCGTGCAGAGCCCGCGCCGGATGGTTTTCGGGGAAATTCAGCGCCGTGAAATTGTGAAAATCATCCTCTATTTCAGGACCGGAGCGGATGCCAAAACCCGCATTGCGAAAAATGCGGTCGATCCGTGCCATCGCTCTCGACACCGGATGCCGCCCACCAATCGATGCGCCACGCCCAGGAAGCGTCACGTCGACAGCGTCTCCGACGAGCTTGGCTTCCAGGGCAGCCGAATCGAGGGCTTCGCGCCGCTCATTGATACGCGTCTGAAGTGCCTGCTTGGCCTGGTTGATTTCCTGTCCGGCTGCTGGGCGCTTTTCAGCTGGCAGCTCACTCAGCGATTTCAGGCGTAACGTCAGTTCACCCTTCTTGCCAAGGTAACTTACCCGAACCGCATCCAGTGCGGCCAGGTCACTCGCAGCATCGATTTCCGACGTTGCAGTATCGACCAGCTCGCTCAGTTCCCGCATGAGAATTGCCCCGTGACAGCGCGGCCAAACCGCGCCACCCGCGGTTGCTTAGCTGATCTCTGCCAGGCTGACCTTGGCTTGTTCGGCGATCGCGCCAAAACCTTCCGGATCGTGCACAGCGATATCTGCCAGGACCTTGCGATCAACCTCGATATTGGCCAGGTTGAGACCGTTGATCAGGCGGCTGTATGACAAGCCGTGCAGGCGTGCGGCCGCATTAATGCGCGCAATCCACAATGCACGAAACTGACGTTTACGTTGACGGCGATCACGATAGGCATACTGACCAGCCTTGATAACAGCTTGCTTTGCTGTTTTGTACAGCTTGCTGCGCGCGCCGTAGTAACCCTTCGCTTTGCTAAGGACTTTTTTATGGCGCGCTTTCGCAACAACGCCACGCTTTACTCTAGCCATCTCTCAATCCCCTCTTAGCTGTAAGGGAGCATGCGGCGCACGCTCTTTACGTCGGACTCGGCAACCTGCAGGGTCAGACCCAGCTGGCGCTTACGCTTCGACTTCTTTTTCGTAAGGATGTGATTGAGGTGCGACTGGGCTCTCTTGAAGCCGCCCTTAGCCGTTCTCCGGAAGCGCTTGGCCGCGCCCCGGTTGGTTTTCATTTTCGACATTGTCTTCTCCACTTTTAGGCCATGCTACGTACCGCGAGGCGGCCGATGCAGGCGGGATACAAGCTCTATGCAGTTGTCGTGTCCCACATAGAGCGATTACTTAATGCTTCTTTGGTGCTATCACCATGATCATCTGCCGCCCTTCCATCTGCGGCATCTGCTCGACGGTGCCATATTCTTCCAGGTCACCTCGGACCCTGGCCAGTAGCTTTGCGCCCAGTTCCTGGTGCGCCATCTCCCGACCCCTGAATCTCAATGTGACCTTGGTCTTATCCCCGTATTCGAGGAACTCTACAAGCTTGCGCAGCTTGACCTGGTAATCACCTTCGTCCGTTCCCGGCCGAAATTTAATCTCTTTTACATGAACCTGTTTCTGCTTGCGCTTGGACGTCTGAGCCTTCTTGTTCTGCTCGAAGAGATACTTGCCGAAATCCATGATCCGGCACACCGGTGGCTCAGCATTTGGTGAGACCTCGACCAGATCCAGTGAGACACCCTTGGCAAGCTCGATTGCATCGCGCAGCGGCATTACGCCAGCTTGCTCACCTTCTGCGTCAATAACCCGGACTTCCTGGGCATCAATTTCGTCATTACGCCGTACGCGCTTTGTGGCTGCGATCCTAAAATCCTCCAGTGCTAAAACAGGTCCCGGCACGGCTTGGACGCCCGCAGGCGCCGCAGCAAGTGCGGGAAAGCGATTCTATATAGCCGCATAGCAAGAAACAACCGTCGAAACGACTGTTTTTCCGAAAAAATCAGGCATTTTGTTGCAGATACACAACGGTTCGTAGCTATTCGCGAAGTGGTGGGTGATGGTGGTCTCGAACCACCGACCTCCACGATGTCAACGTGGCGCTCTACCCCTGAGCTAATCACCCCAACTAGGCACCCCCGACCAGCGAGGGCGGCATACGATACTGAAGCCTTACCCGACACGCAAGACCCATTAGCCGGCCTTGCGATCGGACAGTCCGAGCGCCTCCTCGCGGATATAGCGAATCTCGTCGCGCAGCCTTGCTGCGTCCTCGAATTCCAGGTCGCGGGCGTGCTTGAGCATCTTCTTTTCCAGCTTGCTGGCCCGCTTCATAAGCTGTTCGGGCGTCATCTGATCATAATGCGCACCGTCTTCGGCGACACGACGCCTGCGCCTGCCTGGCACAGGATAGGCGGCCTCCATGATATCGGAGACCTGCTTCACTATCGTTGCAGGGGTAATCCCGTATTTTTTGTTGTGTGCGCGTTGCCGGTCCCGTCGGCGAGTGGTTTCATCGATTGCTCGCTGCATGGAGCCGGTCATCCTGTCGGCGTAGAGGATCGCAGTGCCATGAAGGTGACGCGCTGCGCGTCCGATCGTCTGTATGAGCGAGCGTTCCGAGCGCAGAAACCCTTCCTTGTCCGCATCGAGAATAGCCACCAATGAGACCTCGGGCATATCCAGGCCTTCCCGTAACAGGTTAATGCCGACAAGTACGTCAAACGCGCCCAACCGCAGATCACGAATAATTTCCGTACGCTCGACTGTCGCGATATCGGAATGCAGATAGCGCACACGCTTGCCATGCTCCTGCAGGTAGTCCGTCAGGTCCTCGGCCATGCGCTTGGTCAGAGTGGTGATCAGGACTCGTTCATCCCTGGCCACGCGCTTTGTTATTTCGGAAAGCACATCATCCACCTGGGTTTTAGCAGGTCGGATATCGATTGCCGGATCAACAAGCCCCGTCGGTCGAACCAGCAGTTCGACGGTATTGTCAGTGTGTTCATGCTCGTAGTTGCCAGGGGTGGCCGACGTGTAAATGGTTTGTGGTGCCAGGCCCTCGAATTCGTCGAATCTCAGTGGTCTGTTGTCGAGCGCAGACGGCAGCCGGAAACCGAATTCAACCAGCGTCTCCTTGCGTGAACGATCGCCTTTGTACATGGCGCCAAGCTGCGGCACGGTCACGTGGCTCTCATCGATAATAAGGATGGCGTTATCGGGCAGGTAGTCGAACAGGCATGGCGGCGGCTCACCCTCGTCCCGGCCAGACAGGTAGCGCGAGTAGTTCTCGATGCCAGAACAGTAACCGAGCTCCTTTATCATCTCTAAATCAAATAAAGTTCGCTGTTCAAGTCTTTGAGCTTCCAGTAGTTTTTCATTATTCCGGAGGTACTCCAGGCGCTCGCGCAGTTCGTCCTTGATCAGGTCACACGCTGCCAGCAACTTTTCTCTTGGTGTTACGTAGTGCGTTTTCGGGAAGATCGTCAGCCTTGGCACACGGGCCGACACTTCACCTGTCAGTGGATCGAAATACGACAGCGCCTCAATTTCGTCGTCAAACAACTCAATGCGCACCGCATCGCGTTCCGACTCCGCCGGAAACACATCGATAACATCACCCCGCACGCGGTACGTGCCTTGCGACAAGTCCAGCTCGTTACGCTGATATTGAAGCTCGGCGAGCCGCCTCAGGAGCTTGCGCTGATCGATTCGGTCGCCGCGATCCAGGTGCAGCACCATGCTGAAGTAGGCCTCAGGATCGCCAAGACCGTAAATTGAAGACACGGTCGCGACGATGATCGCATCCGAGCGCTCAAGCAGAGCCTTGGTCGCCGAAAGCCGCATCTGTTCAATATGCTGATTGATGGACGCGTCTTTCTCGATAAAGGTATCCGAACTCGGGACGTACGCCTCAGGCTGGTAATAGTCGTAGTACGAAACGAAATACTCGACAGCGTTTTTCGGGAAAAACTCCCGCATTTCGCCATACAGTTGCGCGGCAAGCGTCTTGTTTGGTGCCAGGATTATTGCCGGGCGCTGGGTTCGCTCGATCACGCTCGCTATCGTAAATGTCTTGCCCGAGCCGGTGACACCCAGCAACGTCTGACGAGCAAGACCGTCATTCAGTCCTTCGACCAGGCCAGCAATTGCCGGAGCCTGATCACCTGCCGGACTAAAACCGGAAACCAGTTTCAGGCGGTTGCGATCGGACTCTTTGGTCTTCTTGGGCAGATGTGTTGTTTCACGTACCATGGATGTCAGCTGCGCGGAGGCAAGCGAGTGAGTTTATCAGTTTCAAAACGTATGGCGCGGGTCAAACCCTCGCCGACCGGTGCAGTCCTGGCCCTGGCTACCCGGCTCAAAGCCGAAGGCAGGGACATTATCAGCCTGGGGACCGGAGAACCCGATTTCGACACGCCACAGCCCATCAAGGATGCCGCGATCAGGGCGATACAGGCTGGAGCCACCAAGTACACGCCAATTGAGGGTACCGCCGAGCTCAAGGCCGCCATCCAGAACAAGCTTCGGCGCGACAATGCGCTTGAATACGAGCCCGCGCAGATACTGGTCACCTCGGGCGCCAAGCAGGCCCTTTTTAACCTCTGCATGGCCGTACTGGGGCCCGGCGACGAGGCGATCATCCCCTCGCCGTACTGGGTTTCCTATCCGGACATGGTGCTTCTTGCAGGTGGCGAGCCGGTCTTCATTGAGACCGGCATTGACCAGGACTTCAAGGTTACGCCCGCGCAAATGAAAGACGCCCTGACGGACCGCACCCGGTTGCTGATACTCAACAGCCCGTCGAACCCCACAGGTGCATGTTACACACGAGACGAATTGCGGGCCTTTGAAACGGTTCTGCAAAAGTACCCACAGGTCGTCATCGCGTCCGACGAAATCTATGAGCCTATCCACTGGGCCAAAGAAGCATTTGTCAGCTTCGCCCAGGCCTGCCCTTCCCTGTACGACCGGACGATCACGGTAAATGGCGTGTCGAAGGCCTACGCAATGACTGGCTGGCGAATTGGCTACGGTGCGGGCCCTGAAGTGCTGATCAAGGCGATGTCCACGGTACAGAGCCAGAGCACGTCGAATGCCTGTAGCGTGTCTCAGGAAGCCGCAAGGGCGGCGCTGGAAGGCGACCAGGCGGTGGTCGCGGAAATGACCGCGGCTTACAAGCAACGGCACGATTACCTGGTTGCTGCCCTCAACGATATCCCCGGCTTTGAGTGCCGGGCCGGGGAAGGCACGTTCTATGCATTTCCCCACGTATCCGATGTTTTGGCGATGCTGGGACTCGCCGATGACCTTGCACTGACAGAGCTACTCATCAACGAGGCCAACGTGGCTGTGGTGCCGGGCAGCGCTTTTGGTGCACCTGGCTACATTCGGCTTTCATTTGCATGTTCAATGGAGGCGCTGCAAGAGGCCGTCGCGCGCATAAAACGGGCGGTATCCGCTTGACTTCAAGCGGGTGCTGCACCAAAATCCCGCCCCGCACCTCAAGGTGCAATACCATTCCCCGATAGCTCAGTTGGTAGAGCGTCTGACTGTTAATCAGAATGTCCGTGGTTCGAGTCCGCGTCGGGGAGCCAAATTAGAAAAGCCCTCCGAAAAGGAAGGCTTTTGAAAGAAAAGCCCTCCATTTCGGAGGGCTTTTTTTATGGGTCGCTTCTTACTTCAGTACGTGAATATTGTGCTCCTCACAGATCTCATGAAGCTGCGGCGGCCACACGGTCGTGCTGACTTCGCCGAGATGTGCCTTCCTGAGCAGCAGCATCTGAACGCGTGACTGGCCGATACCACCACCGATCGATAGCGGAATCTCGTTGTTGAGAATCATCTGGTGATACGGCTGAGACAACTCGTCTTCTCGCTCAGCAATCGTCATTTGTTCCTTCAGCGTTTCCGGGGTCACCCTTATACCCATCGAGGTGAGTTCGTGGCGTCTTTTCGTCAAGTGGTTATACACCAGGATGTCGCCGTTCAGGCCATGCATCAGCTTGCCATCTTTCTCGACAGTCGGTGTCACCCAGTCATCGTAATCGGCTGCACGCATTTCATGCGGGTAGCCGTCTTCGAGAACCCAGCCAATCCCATAGATGAACACGGCACCGAATTCTTCGATGATCCTGGTCTCTCTTTCCTTTCTTGGCAGATCGGGGTACTTCTCCAGAATTTCTTCCGCGTGAATGAAGTGCAGTTCCTCGGGCAATGGTGGGAATCGTGGATCCTTTAGCGCCGGGTATTTGTCCATGACCATTTTCTCGGCACCGACAATAACCTTCCAGATCTTCTTCACGACTGTAGTCAGGTACTCGAGGTTACGATCCTCTTCGGTAATGACCTGCTCCCAGTCCCACTGATCAACATAGCTGCTGTGGTCGTGGTCGAGAAAATAATCCTTCCTGACAGCGCGCATATCCGTATTGATGCCTTCGTGAACATCGCATTCAAATTGCTTCAGTGCCCAGCGTTTCCACTTGGTCGCGGCTTGTACGATCGAAGCCCGAACGGGTTCATCGATACCCAAACCACAATTGAACTCAACAGGTGTTCGCGAACCATCGCGATCGAGCATGTCGTTCATTCCGGACGCCACCTCGACGATCAATGGCACTTGCACGAGCATCAGGTTGAGTTCCCTGGCGAGCCCCTTCTCGATGTACTCCTTAACATCGTAGATGGCTTTCTGGGTTTCCTTGCGACCGAGCAGTGACTCGTAGTTCTGCGGCAGTATTTCGGCGACCTTTTCGTAGGTGCTGATTCCCGGACCTGCCAGATCCGATACTTTGTCCAACATAGTTGAGCCTCCAATGCAGCCGGGACTTCGTCCCGATACGGATTGCCACATTAGAGGCTTCGCGGGGCGCTATTACTATCGTGGAAACTAGCAGTCATCAGCCAATCATCGGACCATCCTCAGGATTCTCGCGTTTGCATGGCAGACTATCTATCCTGTTGTTCTGGTCGGTTACAGGTGCAAATTGATGACTACACCCGCGATTTCGATTGTCATGTTTCTGGCGGCTGCCTTGCTTGGCGCCGCAGGCCAGTACCTGTACAAATCCGGCGCCGATGCCGCTGGCGGTACGATAAGCAGCTACATCATCAACCCACGCCTGCTGGCGGGCGTGGTCTGCTATGTCGCTGTCATGGTCCTGTTTGTCGCCGCGTTCAAGAAAGGCGGATCATTGACTGTCCTCTATCCGATTTACGCGTCGACGTTTGTCTGGGCGGCACTGATCGCACTGTACGCGTATGGCACGCCGATCAAGCTGGTGAACATTGCCGGCATGGCGCTGCTGGTCGGTGGCATGTACCTGATGGGGAAATAGGAAATGACGTACCAAGCAGCGTTGCAAAGCGACGTTTTTCTGACGTACATCAAGATTATTGGTGGCCTGCTGTTATTCGCAGGTGTGATTATCTCGATACTTCGCGTGTCCGGGAAAAACGTGTCCGGCGTCTGGAACACTTACCGTGGCTGGCTTGTCATGGTGCCGATTGTGATAGGAACCATCTTCCTGGGGCGCACGGCAATAATTGCAGGTGTCGCGCTGCTCGCGATATTCGGTTTCAAGGAGTTCGCACGTGCCACTGGGCTCTACAATGACTGGTGGATGACCGGTCTTGCCTATTTCGGCATCATCCTGCTTGGTGTCGCATCCTATATTCCGGATCCTCGCCTTGACTATGACGGCTGGTACGGCTTTTTTATGGCGCTGCCGGCCTTTGTCGTCGGCGCAATACTCCTGGTACCTATTTTCCGAAACCGCGCTCAGGGCCAGTTGCAGCAGGTCGCGCTCGCGATCGTCGGGTTCATTTATTTCGGCTGGATGTTCAGTCATCTGGGGTTTCTGGCTAACACAACGTATGCCTACGGTTACATCCTGTACCTGATTTTTGCAGTAGAAATTAACGATATCGCGGCCTTCACATGCGGAAAGTTGTTCGGCAAACACAAGCTGCGGGAGAACATTAGCCCGAATAAAACGATTGAAGGAGCAGTGGGCGCGATCATCATCTCGCTTGTCGTTCCCTGGCTACTCTGGTTCTCGTTCCCCCACTTTGAGCCCTGGCACCTGGTGCTCACGGGATTGGTGGTTGGTGTTGGCGGCCAGCTCGGCGACCTCGTTATTAGCTACATCAAACGCGACATTGGCATCAAGGATATGGGCGTTATGATCCAGGGCCATGGCGGAATACTCGACAGGGTCGACAGCATGATCTTCGTTGCGCCAATATTCTTTCACGTTATTCGCTGGATTCATGGTATCCGTGAGGTGGCCGTTTCGTGACCGAATGGGAATATCACCCATCACCTGACATCGATGAAACGATGTCCGAGAGTCTGCGGAACTTTCCACGTCAGCCGCACATGCTCATGTATGCGATTCGCTCTATCGTCGCTATGCTGCTGCGTGGCTGGATGCGTATCTATCATCGTTTGCGTATAGATGGCCGGTCCAGTCTTCCGGCGACCGGCTCCTACATCTTGGTGTGTAATCACACGAGTCACCTCGACACGTTGTGCATGCTGTGTTCCGTGCCACTGCGACAAATTCATCGGACATTTCCTGCGGCAGCAGCGGACTATTTCTTCTCGAGCCTTCCGCGCAGTGCAATCTCAGCCATTTTGATCAATGCCTTGCCATTCGATCGCAAAGTCAAAGGTGCCGAGAGCCTGACTGTATGCACCGAGCTGCTCAAGAACGAGGGTAACGTCCTGATCATCTTCCCCGAAGGAACCCGCACGACAACCGGCGAAATGGGCCGATTTCGGTCCGGGATCGGTCGCCTCGTGGTTGGCACGGGTCTGGCTGTCGTTCCCTGCTATCTCGATGGCGGCACAAAGGCATGGCCAAAAGGAAAGGCTTTTCCGCGACCACGGAAACTGAGCTTGCGTATTGGTAAACCGAAAAACTATTCACATCTCGACAAGTCATCCGAATCTGTCATCGCAATCTGCGAAGACCTGCAAGATGCTGTTGCGGAACTGGGGAAAGCCGACAATGACGATCTATGATTTGAAACCAGCATTCCAGAATCTGTTACGGCCCAGTTGCCGTGCGCTCGCTAATACCGGAGTGACTGCCAACCAGGTCACCATGCTCGCGCTGCTGGTTTCGTTCGTCGTCGGCGCCTTGTTTGCCCTCAACCCCGCCACTCGCTGGGCAGCGTTGCTCATACCGATTTGGCTGTTTCTGCGCATGGCCCTGAATGCGATCGACGGCATGCTGGCCCGGGAGCACAACATGCAAAGTGCGCTCGGCGGATTCCTCAACGAACTGAGCGACGTCGCCGCTGACGCTGCTCTGTATCTTCCGTTCGCATTGGTGGCAGGTGTTTCACCGACGCTGGTGATCGTCATCGTAATATTGTCACTTCTTGCCGAAATGGCCGGTGTTGTTTCGGTCCAGGTGGGCGCCAGCCGCCGCTACGACGGCCCCATGGGCAAAAGCGATCGAGCTTTTGTCTTTGGGTTGTTTGGCCTACTGCTCGGTCTCGGGGTGGACCTCGGCTGGTGGGCAAATGCCGCATTATTGTTTGTCGCCCTGCTGATAACGTTGACCATCTACAACAGGGTGACACGAGGACTGCAGGAGCTTGCCGGAGGCGATGACACTCAGCCGAACTAACGCACTGGCCGCGCTGTGGGGCCTGGCTGAAGCGACACTCTTCTTTATCGTCCCTGACGTATTACTCAGCTGGATCGCCCTGCGTAGTTTAAAGCGAGCGATGTGGGCGTGCTTATGGGCGCTCCTGGGTGCTTTGGTCGGCGGTGCACTCATCTGGTACGTAGGGCTGGTCAACGCGGATCCACTACGTGAAGTGTTTACGTCAATCCCGGCAATAAACGAAGGCATGCTAAGTGATGTACGGGATCAATTGCAGAACAGCGGCCTGGTGGCGCTGTTCATCGGCCCACTTGTTGGTACACCGTATAAACTGTATGCCCTTGAGGCGGCGCAACTGGGCTATGGGCTGTTTGTCTTCCTGCTCGTCAGCATACCGGCGCGATTGATGCGTTTCGTCATCGTAACCATCGTCTCTGCAGCAGCATGCAGGGCACTAAACCGCTTTGTTGGCGTACGCACATTGCAGCTATTGCACGTTAGCGTATGGGTCGCATTCTATTCGTGGTACTTCTACGTGATGTCGTCGAGCGGCTAGGAAAAAAGTCCTGGCACTATCGAGCTGGGTCACTGTTCGCTTGCTGCGACGTCAATCACGGTCATCCAGAGAAACCGAAGAAAGTCCTTCATTGCATCCTCTGATACTCGCTCGTTGTCGCTGTGCGCACCATTACCGCTATTCAGCTCCGCGATACTGCGAATTGGCCCGATTCCGTAAGCCGGAACGCCTTTGGCGCGAACCTGCGCCATGTCCGTCGCACCGGTGGACATCGTCGGCAGAACGATGGCATCGGGATAGATCTCACCCGCTACACGCTCGATGCTTTCAAACATCGCATTGTCGAGACCTGAAGGGGGCGCCGCCGGGCGGTAAATATTCTCCGGAACGATTTCCACGTTCGGGTCATCGATGATCTCGGCCAACTGCACGTAAAAGGCTTCGACGTCCTCGTCGGGCAGCATGCGAATATCGAGCATCGCGGTCGCCTCGGAAGGGATGACATTCTTGCGGAATCCGGCATCGATAATGGTCGGCACAACTGACGTTCGCAATACTGAATAGTGGTACGGGAAATTCTCGAGGAAATGTTGCTGAATCGCGTCCGATTCTTCCGGGTTATCGACGTTCTGATAACGAAAAGCGTCTTCCGGTTTTGAGATGGTCGCCAGGCGATCGAAGTAAGCTTCAGTCGTTCCGTTGAGACGCATCTCGGTGTGCCACGCATCCGCCCTTGCTACGGCACGTGCAATCGCTGCGACGGCATTGTCAGTACGTGGAACGGACCCGTGCCCTGCGGTACCTCGCGCAATGAGGGTCACGCGCCTGGGCATCTTCTCCGTCGTTTGCACACCCACCACTGTTACGCCCTGCTCCTCCAGAATTCCGCTACCGCCTTCAGCAAGGCAGAACTCCGCGTCGATCGCATCCCAGTGTTTTTCGACCATGAAATTGATGCCGACATCCGGTGTACCTTCTTCGCCCGACTCGGCCAGGAAAATGATATCTCGATCCAGTTCGACGCCGTAGCGCTTCAGCATGATCATTACCATCATGCCGGCGGCCACAGAGTCTTTGTCGTCCAGCGTACCGCGACCGTATACCCAGCCGTCCTTGCGCAGGCCGCTAAATGGCCCCTCGGTCCAGCGCTCTGCCTGGACACCGACAACGTCCGTGTGCCCCATAATGAGGATCGGCCGTTTGGAACCATTCCCCTTGATGCGCGCAACCAAATTCGCTCGATCCGGGTCCAGCGCATACAGTTGCGACTCAATACCGTCCGCCGCAAGTATTGCTTCAACGTATTTGGCAGCGCTGGTTTCGTTACCCGGCGGGTTACTCGTATCGATCTTCACGAGCGCGGAGAGATGTTGAAGGGTTTCCTCACCTACGGCATCCCAATCAACGAGGTAGCGCTCCTGAGCAGCAACCGATAGGGAAAAAAGCAGTGCCGAAAAAGCAATCAGTGTCTTCATTGGAGCCATCCTGAGAGTTACAAGTTGAGCTTAATCCCAGGGGGGCGGTCAGTACAGCACTCTGTACCGCTAGTCACATATGGTGTCACGCAAATGCGCGCGAAATGCGTCGCCCGTGTCGGGGTGATCCAGACCATAGGCTACCGTAGCCTTCAGGTAGCCGAGCTTACTGCCACAGTCGAACCGCTCACCTCTGAATGAATAGGCGAAGACAGGTGACTCCTGCAGCAAGTCGGCAATCGCGTCGGTCAGCTGGATTTCGCCACCGGCACCGCGTCCGGTTGTCTCGAGTTTGTCGAAAATCTCAGGCGCAAGCAGGTAGCGCCCAACAACAGCGGAGTTCGACGGCGCGTCTTCCGGCTTCGGTTTCTCGATGATCTGCGTAATTTGAGACTCGTCATTGACAGCGACAATGCCGTAGCTGGAGGTATCTTCCTGCGGCACGGTCTCCACAGCGATCACACTGCCACCGTGACGTGCATATTCTTCCGCCATCTGTGTGAGACACGGCGGATCTCCGGCAATCAGGTCATCGGCAAGATGGACGAAAAATGGTTCATCGCCAACAGCTGATTTAGCGCACAAAACGGCGTGGCCGAGTCCGAGCGGCTCTCCCTGACGGATGTAGATACACGTCACGCCTTTGGGCACGATGTCGCGGATTGACCTGAGCAAGTCGTCCTTGCCGCTATCTGATAGCGCCCGCTCAAGCTCCGGATCGCTGTCGAAATGATCTTCGATGGCGCGTTTGGAACTGCCAGTGACAAATATCAGCTTGGTCGCACCAGCGTCAATAGCCTCCTCGACCGCATACTGAATGAGAGGCTTGTCCACAATGGGTAGCATCTCTTTCGGGCTTGCTTTGGTTGCCGGCAGAAATCGCGTTCCGCGTCCTGCTACCGGAAATACTGCTGACCTGACTTTGTTCGTCAACCTGATGCTCCCTCGTACCTTTCGCAGTTCGCATAATAGCCAATAAGAAACGCCAGCGTCATGACTGCTGTCACGAACGCCGGCGTTACCCAGATTGCGGCTGTCGCCGCTACTTCTTTTTGGCAGGCGACACGAGGATATTGGCGCGATTCAGCTCCACAGTGCGATCGCCAATTCCCTTGACCAGCGACAGATCATCCGCGCTTTTGAATGGGCCGTATTTCTTCCGGTATTCCACGATGGCCTCAGCCTTGGCCATGCCAATGCCATTCAGCTCTGTGGATATGGTTTCCGCATCAGCCGTGTTGATATCGACGGGCCCTGCGAATGCCCACAATGGGGCACAGGCGATCAGCGCGATTAGCATTCGTACGGGTGTTTTCATGACAAGCTCCTTTTGACGTGAATTCCATCCGGAGCTTAGGAGAATTCCCACGCTGGCGCGTGCCACAAAATTCCACTGTTTGTGAGGTTTTAGCGCTTGGTAATCGAGTGCTGCAAGACGGTGTCGAACTGTACCCTTGAGGCCGGACGTTGCGTTTCCCAGTTGCGACAGCTTGGACATTGCCAGAGCAAACGCTGGCTCGAGAACCCACATTCCTGGCATTGGTAACGCGGCGTTGCATTGGCCAGTTTGGATAAAGCCGCCCGCACTTTCTGCAGGGCAAGATCATGGGTCTCTGCGCTCGACTCGGTGAGTTGATGGAGGTCAACAAATTCAGCGAGCGTCGGATCCTCGAGCATGTAGTGCTCGACGCACTCGTCGATTATTGGAATGCCACCAATGTTATTGACAATAGCGGTATAGGCCACGAGCGCACTCATCTCCGGATTGTCCTTGAGCATGGATTTCAGCGCCTTGTCGAGCCCATCCATCGATCCTTCGCTCTCATACGTCGCGACGATTTCAGGCAACGCTTCGGCGATGAGATAGGTGTGTTCCTCAATGATCCGGTGATACAAACGCAACGCAGTCTTGAAGTCATCCGATTCGCGTGCGATGTGGGCTCGCGTCAATGCGCCACGCATGGTCCTGGGCCGACCCGCCTGTGCTTTTTTCACATACTGCCGTGCAGCAGCGTAGTCGTTCTTGGCGGCCGCTGCCTCAGCCAGCTCACAGTAATAGTGCGCAATTTGCAGCGCCAGTGACTGCCCGCCCAGGGCCTCGAGGCGTTGGCCGGCATCGATGGCCTTTTGCCATTCCTTTTCCTGCTCGTAAATGCGGCACAAGCTCTCCAGTGCCTGTACCTCGTACCGAGATCCCTGCGCAAGTCGCGCGAAGAGCTTCTCTGCCCGATCCAGCAATCCGGCGTGCAAATAGTCCTTGGCCAGTGAATACAACGCCTGGTCGCGCTGCTCCGATGCCAGGTCCGGTCGCGCGATGATGTTCTGATGAATGCGAATGGCCCGGTCAACCTCGCCACGTCGGCGAAAAAGGCTACCCAGCGCGAAATGGGTTTCGATGGTTTTGTCGTCGACACGAACCATCGCCAGAAAATGCTCGAGCGCCTGGTCCGTTTGTTCGTTGAGGAGGAAATTCAGACCCTTCAGATAGTCGATATTCAGCGGCGGAGCCGTTTCTTCTTCGTCTCGCTCACCAAAACGACCGAGCGCCCAGCCCGCGGCCGCAAGCAGCAGGAACAGCCCGGCAAGCAGAAATGTGGATTCAGTCGGCATCTGAAAGAGGCAGGTTCCTGAGGCTACTGACTTCTGACTCGGACACGCGCAAAGACCGCCGCAGAGTTCGGCGCTCATTGATAAGGCGGAATACGAAAGCGGTCATGCACAACATGCCGAACACCATACCCAATACAAAGGTGGCAGCAAGCGTCATGGAGATGGGATAAGTTCGCTCAAAAAAGCCAAGATCCAGCTCAATCTCACCGGTATTCAACGCAGTAAACGTGAACATCAGCGCGAACAACACAACGATCAGGATAATCAGGCCGGCACGTTTCAACATGCGCTCACTCCGGAGAACAACGAACTGATTGTAGGAGACTAGCTCTTGATTGGGAAATGGCGGCTTGAGTTCACGCGTTCGCGCAAATCTTTGCCAGGCTTGAAGTGCGGCACGTATTTGCCAGACAAGGCAACAGCCTCTCCCGTCTTGGGATTGCGACCAATGCGTGGCGGGCGAAAGTGCAACGAAAAGCTGCCAAAACCCCGAATCTCGATGCGCTCACCCCGTGCGAGGGCGTCACTCATCAGGTCCAAGAGGTGCTTGACCGCTAATTCCACATCCTTGGCTGGGAGGTGTTTCTGCTTGCGTGCGATAACTTCTATTAGTTCTGATTTGGTCATCTTTCGCTTCGCTTGTTCTTCTGTAGCCCGTAACCCACGGATAATATTAACAATATAGCCCAGACCGGACGGTCTGGGCTACTGTTTTTACGTATTATTTGCTTCCGCCGGACATTTTTTCCTTGAGAAGCTCTCCCAGCGTGGTGCCAACCGGGGCTGCGCCGGCCTCAGTCTTGTAGCTGCTGAGCGCTTCCTGCTCGTCGTGAACTTCCTTGGCCTTGATCGACAGGGCAATCGTACGGTTCTTACGATCAACATTTGTGAACTTGGCTTCAACTTCCTCACCAACCTTGATCATCGTACGCGCGTCCTCTACCCGGCCGCGTGCCATCTCTGAGGAACGCAGTGAGCCTTCGACACCATCACCAAGATCAATCGTCGCGCCGCGAGCATCAACTTCGGTGACCTTGCCTGTGACGATCGTGTTCTTCGGGTGCTCTGCGAGCCAGGCTGAGAACGGATCTTTCTCAAGCTGCTTGATACCCAGTGAAATCCTTTCGCGCTCTGAATCAATTGCAAGAACTGCGGCTTCGATCTCCTGGCCTTTCTTGTAATTGTGGACCGCTTCTTCACCCGGCACTTCCCAGGAAATATCGGAAAGATGTACAAGACCGTCGATACCACCGTCGAGACCAATGAAAATACCGAAATCTGTGATCGACTTGATTTGGCCCGATACTTTGTCATTACGATTGAACGTAACAGCAAATTCAGCCCATGGGTTCGATTTGCACTGCTTGATACCGAGCGAAATACGACGACGTTCCTCATCGATCTCGATAACCATGACTTCGACTTCGTCGCCTACCGAAACGACCCGCGCAGGATTGACGTTTTTATTCGTCCAGTCCATTTCCGAGACGTGGACAAGGCCTTCAACGCCGTCCTCGATTTCAACGAAGCAGCCATAGTCAGCAATATTTGTGATCTTGCCGAACATACGCGTCTGCGGCGGATAGCGACGAGCGAGATCCTTCCACGGATCATCGCCAAGTTGCTTCATGCCCAGCGATACGCGCTGACGTTCGCGATCGAACTTCAGAATCTTGACGTCGATTTCCTGCCCGACCTCAACAACCTCGGACGGATGTTTGACGCGTTTCCATGCCATGTCGGTGATGTGCAGCAAGCCGTCTATTCCGCCCAGGTCTACGAAGGCGCCGTAGTCTGTCAGGTTCTTTACGATTCCCTTGACAGTGTTTCCTTCCTGCAGATCCTCGAGCAACGCTTCGCGTTCGGCCGAGTATTCCTGCTCTACAACAGCACGGCGCGACACAACGACGTTATTACGGCGCTGGTCGAGCTTAATAACCTTGAACTCGAGGGTCTTGCCTTCGAGGTATCCCGGATCGCGCACCGGCCGCACATCGACGAGAGAGCCCGGCAGGAATGCGCGAACGTTGTCGATTTCGACCGTAAAGCCGCCCTTGACGCGACCATTGATCACGCCTTCTACTACCTGTGACTCTTCGAACGCTTTCTCGAGATCAATCCAGGTGCGGGCACGTATCGCCTTCTCGCGCGACAACTTGGTTTCACCGAAGCCGTCTTCAACGGCGTCCAGCGCAACTTCGATTTCATCGCCGACCGCCACGCCGCCTTCGGCGGCCTTGTCGTTCTTAAACTGCTCGAGTGGGATTACAGCCTCTGACTTGAGGCCTGCACTGACGATTACGACATCGTCGTTTACCGCGACAACGATACCGGTGATGATGGAACCCGGCTTTATTTGTTGACTGGCAAAACTTTCTTCAAATAATTCAGCAAAACTTTCAGACATTGTTATTAACCAAGAGAACCGCGAGGTTCTCACCCATTACGTCAAACCCCTTCCAGCGGTTGACGGTTAACCCAAAAAAGAATCGGACTCCATGTCCGATCCATACCATTCCTTTTTGCGGGAAAATCTAGAGCTCGGCGGCCCAATCCAGGACGGTCCTGACGACCTCCTCGATCGACTTGCCTGAAGAATCCAGTAACCTGGCGTCCTCTGCAGGCCTTAGCGGCGCTACCGATCGCTCGGAATCACGCCTGTCGCGCTCTTCTATGTCCCGCGAAAGGGCCGCGAGACTAACATCAATACCCTTGTCATTCAACTGCTTATGGCGCCTTTTCGCGCGCTCTTCCGGGCTCGCCGTAAGGAACACCTTGAGACCCGCTTCCGTGAATACGTGAGTTCCCATGTCGCGCCCATCGGCCACGAGTCCAGGCGGCTGCCGAAACCCCTTCTGCAGGCCCAGCAGTGCATCCCGAACGGGTTGCAGTACAGCCACGGTAGATGCCCCCGCGCCACAATCTTCGGTACGGATGGAACGCGTGACGTCCACTCCCTCCAGCCAGATCTGCTCGTCGCCGTCAGCGTCACTGCCAAATCGAGCATCGAGCCCTGCTGCCAGCTTCGACAGGCCATCGACATCGTCCAGCGCTACGCCCCGGTTAAGCGCCGCAAGCGATACAAGTCGGTACAGGGCACCGCTGTCCAGCAGGTGCCAGCCCAGCGCATCGGCTACGCTGCGCGCTATCGTGCCCTTGCCAGAACCCACCGGGCCATCGATCGTGATAACTGGAGCGTTCAAATCCTGCGTCATGCCGTGTTTGACTCGATATTAAGACCTAAAGATGCCATCAACGTCGCGAACCCCGGAAATGAGGTCTCTACAGCTGCGGTATCCCGCACCACGACAGGCCCACTGGACGAACCTGCAGCCACTGCAAGAGACATCGCAATACGATGATCGCCAAAACTCTCTACATCACCACCTGTGAACTTCCCGCCGTACACCACGGCCCCGTCGTCGGACTCATCGACCTCAATACCCAGCGCACGAAGCCCTGCTGACATGGCGGCAATGCGATCACTCTCTTTCACCCTGAGTTCGCCTATGCCCGAGAATCGTGTAGTGCCCCTGGCCGCGGCCGCCGCGACAAACAGCACCGGGAACTCGTCTATC
>Ga0316194_10000170_pt1 | contig 36722 bp, 24 predicted proteins | sample CroRivsedime1_MG_FD_204936 | JGI IMG/M metagenome (GOLD analysis project Ga0316194, IMG submission 204936) | Coastal sediment microbial communities from Maine, United States - Cross River sediment 1 | ecosystem: Environmental > Aquatic > Marine > Coastal > Sediment | place: USA: Maine...
AGCCCGCCGTGTCGCGCGTCCAGGGAGTGGGGTTCGCGTCTCATCCGGCGGGATGGCGGGTGCGCCCCCCCTGCACCGCGGGTGCCCATTGGGGCTCGCGAAGGGTATGGCTCACGGCGGTGGCGCCAGCAGGGGCGTCTTCGACAGGTAGATGAGCAGCGTCCCCGGCTCGACCACGTGGCTCTTCGGGGGGTTGATGACTTCCTTTCCTGACGGGGAGCGCAAGCCGATCACGAGCCCCCCGCGTTTGGTCAGCTGCATTTCGATCAGCAAGTCGCCGAACGACACGGGCCTGTCGGGCGCGTCGGGGATTTGCCCGATGTACACATTGTGGGTACCCGAGATCAGAAAACGGCTCATGGTGGTCGCCGTCCCGTGATAGCCGACCGCGTGGGCGATCATGGAGTAGCCGATCTTGCGCGTCTCGATGACCTCGTCGGCGCCCGCGGTCTTGGCGTGGCCCACGTTCTCCGAATCCAGGATCTCCACCACGACGTACAGCGGGCGGTACCGACGACGGACCTGCCGTTGACGTCGAAGAAACGACCGGATGGTGAAGATCGTGAGGATGGTACGCGCGTCCGCGATCTGCGGGCTCGTATCTCGCTCGCCCGACACGATCACCGCCGCCGCGTGCGTCAGGCGGACCTTGTCCAGCTCGCTCCCTTTCGTCGGATCGCCCTGGACCCACAGAAAGTCGGGCGGGAGATCCCGCGGCCGCTCGTGCCCGTCGATTATCACCACCCGCGTTTTCGTCAGGTCCATCTCCCGCTTCAGCGCTTCGATCAAGAGGTGTGTGCTCTCGTCGTAGCCGCACACGACGATGTGGTTGACGTAGTCGCTCATGCGAAACTGCTCCTCCCGGATGCTCAGCATCCCGCTCACCAGGCTCGAGCCGACGATTCCGGCAAACAGCGCCAGCGTGAACATCCCGGCGACCATGAGGACCCCGCCCACGATCCTCCCGAGCAACGTAACCGGCGTGATGTCTCCGAAGCCGACGGTGGTTACGGTCACGAGGGCCCACCACATGCCGTCGAGCACGTTGTTGATCGACGGGTTGCTCTTCGCCTCGACCAGATACGCGCTCAGGCCGCCGAGCAACGTGGTCGCGCCGAGGACACTGAACGCGAACACAAACAGCAGGCCGTTCTCCTCCAGCGCCTGCATCACGATGGCGAATGGATTGCGGTAGCGGAAGACCCTGGTCGTCCGCATTAGACGGAGGAGCCGCAGCGCGCGGAGTCCACGAAGCCCGGGGAACAGGGCCAGGACAGCCAGGATGTCGACGAGCATGAGGGGACGGCACACGTACCCCAGGCGGGCGAGTAGATGCACGCGCAGGCGCCCGATGGGGGGTCTCCGGAAAACCTCGAGCGACGGCGGCCGGTACGTGCTCACCCTCAACACGATCTCCAGAGCGAAGATCGCGAGGATCACGCGGTCGAACTGTTGGACGATCGGCTCGGCCGGGCTTCCGTCGGGAAGGAGCGCCTCTGCAGCCAGGGAGACGATCGAAAGGACGATGAGCGACCACACGGTGCCCTGAACCACGCGGTAGATCCGCGTGTCCGGCTCGTGAAAGGCGGCGTGGAGCTTGGCGAAGATCAAGCTCATCGGCGATCCTGAATCTCGATCCGCCGTGGGGTGCGGGCGTGGCCGGCACCTGTGAGACCAGCGCGAAAACGGTAGAGCGGCCGTGTCATCAAGGTGGACTCATTCGTCGAGCTCAGGTTCGGGCTCGAGCTCGGTCGGAGGCAACTTCTCCACGAGCACGCGCCTGACGCGTCTCGGCTCCGCCTCCAGAACCGTGATCCGATGTTGGCCCAAGATCACCTCTTCCCCGACCTGAGGAATGTGATGCACCGTCTCGGTCAGAATCCCTCCGACACTGTCAACTTGTTCTGTCTCCGGCACCTCAACGCCGCACTTGTGGCTGAACTCCTCGAGGGGACACGCGGCGTCGACCTCGAACCGGTCCGCGCCCTTTTTCAAGATCAGCGGTGTCTCTACATCGAATTCGTCTTCGATGCGTCCGACCATCTCTTCGATAACGTTGTCGAGCGTGATCATACCCGACACGGCGCCGTACTCATCGACGAGAATGGCCAGATGGTTCTTCGACTTCTGAAACGTCCTCAGCAGATCGTCGAGCGGAATCGTCTCCGGCAAGAACAGGGTTTCGCGAGCGACCTGCACCAAAGCCTCCAGTTCACCGTCGAGGGTCATCGCATTGAATACGTCCTTGATATGGACGATTCCGATGATGCTATCCAGGTCACCATCACACAGCGGAAGTCGGGTGTGTCCGGATTCGGACGCGATTTCGAGCTTCTTGCTCATCGGGTCTCGCTTGTTGAGATACACGATCTGATGGCGAGGCAGCATGTAGCGGCGGGCGATCTTGTCCTCCAGATCCAGGACCTTCTCCATCATCTGCCGTTCTCGCGCATGGAGGTGGCCCATGGCAGCCGACTGGGTGAGGATCGTTCGAACCTCGTCCTCGGTGATCTCCTGGTCGTGCTCCGACACGCTTTGTAGCCCTACCAACCTGAGCATGGCGTTGCTGGACGCATTGATCAACCAGATGAACGGCTTGAAGATCTGGTAGAAAATCGTCAGCGGATAGGCGATGAACAGGGCTGTCGCTCGCGCTTTCTGAATCGCCCCGATCTTGGGAGCCTGTTCGCCCACGGTCAGGTGCAGGAAGGTGATCGTCATGAATGCGAGGGGGAACGCGAAGAAGTGGACCTTGTCTTCGGGCAACCCCAGGAGTTTGAACGCGGGTTCGAGCATCCGCGCCACCACGGGCTCTCCGGCCCATCCCAGACCCAAGCTCGCCAGGGTGATGCCGAGCTGGCAGGCCGAAAGGTAGGCGTCCAGGTGCTCCAGTATGTTATGCGCGAGACGGGTCGATCTTCCGGCGTCGGTCTTCACCGACTCGAGCTCCGTCACACGGACCTTGACCAAAGCGAACTCGGCGGCGACAAAAAAGCCGTTGGCTCCGACCAATAGGACCACAAGGAGAATCTGCCAGATCATGAACGCCTCCCGGCTGAGTTGCGCGCGCACATCGCGCGCAACTCGGCGCCGGCCGCTATCCTCGCCGGTATTCAGGCAAGTGGCCTGCCGCACCAGCTGTCGCCGATCACCGGACGCCCGCGTGCTTCAAGCTGCATTCTACCTCTGATCACGAACGGGCCTTGAAGGCTTCTTTGGTCAGGCCGCGCTTCTTCATGAGGTCGTAAAGCGAGCGCTGGTTGATGCCGGCCTGCTTGGCCGTGTCCCCTATGCGTCCACCGTTGGACTGCAGTAGAGCCGCCAGGTAACGCGACTCGAACTCCGCCACGACGGTGCGCCTCGCCTCCGCCAAGCTCCGGTCGAGCAGACCTTGTGGCAGAGGATCCCATGGCCGCCCCTCCGGCGACGACGACGGTGGACCCGATACGACTCCCGAGACCCGCGCGGGAAGGTCCACAAGGGTCAAGCCTTCTCCTGTTGCGAGCAGGACCGCTCGCTCCACGGTGTTGGCCAGTTCTCGGACGTTTCCCGGCCAGTCATAGGACACCATGGCTTGCATGGCGCGTTCGTCGAACGCCTTGACCATCCTGCCGGTCTGGGTACGGAAGTGATCGAAGTAGCTCTCGACAAGCCCGGAGATGTCTTCCCGGCGTTCACGGAGCGGGGGGACTTCGAGACTGACGACGGCCAATCTGTAGTACAGGTCGGCGCGAAATCTGTTGGCGGCGACCTCGGCCTCCAGATTGCGGTTGGTCGCCGCCATCACCCGAACGTTGACGCTGATGGTGTTCTCGGCTCCGACCCGCTGGAAACGGTGCTCGTCGAGAACTCGCAGGAGCTTCACCTGCAGATGGAGTGGCATCTCCGCGACTTCGTCGAGGAAGATCGTGCCGCGATGCGCCAACTCGAAGTACCCTTTGCGGGAACGCGTCGCACCGGTGAACGCCCCTTCCTCGTGACCGAACAGTTCGCTCTCCAAGAGGCTCTCGGGGAGGGCCCCGCAGTTGATCGCCATGAACGGGCCTCGCGATCGCGGCCCCTCCTCGTGGATCCCCCTCGCGAGCCGTTCCTTTCCGACCCCCGTCTCGCCCAGGATCAAGAGCGAGGTATCGGCGCGGACGACCCTGCGAGCGAGATCGAGGAACATCTGCATCACGGGACTCTCCGACACGAAGTCGTTGAGACTGTATTTCTCCTCGGGGCGATCGGCGCGGAGGCGGTTGCTTGCCTCCTCGCGCCTGCGCTCGACGAGCGTCGTCAAGGCCTTTCGAAGCGCGGGGTCGCCCAGGCGGAGGCTCAGGACCGCAAGGCACCCCGAGGCGAGTAACAACCCTCGGTCATCGACGTTCTCATGATCGGTGAGGACGATGACCTCCGGCCGCTCCGGAAGTGAGCGAACCGAGTGAATCAGGGGGTTCGGGTCTTGCTGAAGGAGCCCCCGATCGACGACGAGCAGATCGAAGTCCGCGCCCGACAAGGTCTCGAGCAATCCGCTCGCCTCCGGAGCCTGACGCAAGACGAGCCCGCGCTGCCCGAGAAGCCGGATGACCCGGTTACTCGCGGAAGCGTCGTTCATCGCCACCAAAGCATGGATCAGCAATCTCACCTCCGATTGTTCGGGTGTATACACCCATTTCTTTCGGGTTTCAAGACCCGATCGGGCATCGGATTGACTCAATGGCCTGAACCGCTCGGAGGGCTCAAACCGTTGCAGTGAAAAGGATTCCCCCCGGGATGGACATTCGAGGACCGCGTTGGCTTGGGACTTGCGGTTCCTTCGGAGCGCAACGGGCCCATCAGAGGGAGGGAGATGGACAAGACACAGCCTGAGTCGCCGAAAGAAAACACGGGCGGACGGGAAACGACCTCCGAGGAGGAGCCCGAGACTCGGAAGCCGAGTCCATCCGTCGTTCCGAAGCACCTTCCCCGGCCGACCCGTCGCTAGGAGGACCCTGACCGTGGGTGATCCAGTCAAGCCGGAACCGGCGGGCGACGTGGCGTCGGAGAGGGAGTCCATCGACGAAAACAGCACGGTGCTTCTCGACGGAGCCGACTCGTCCCTGGCCGAGATCGAGGTGGACCTGGCCGCCGTGCGCCGGATTTGTTCGGACCCCTCTCGTCCGCTCGCGGTACGCCTCGAAGCCTACGAGGACGTTTTCGAGTCGGAAGTCGGGGACACGATCCTGTCCCGTGCCCGGAACGTCGAGCGCGAAGTCGATCTCCGACAGATCTACCTCAAGTTCGAGGGGGACAACCCGTCCGGGACCCAGAAGGACCGCATCGCGTTCGCCCAGGCGACGGACGCGCTACGCCGGGGGTTCGATGCAATCACGGTCGCGACGTGCGGGAACTACGGGGTGGCCGTCAGCTTCGCCGCCGCGCTTGCGGGCCTGCGATGCATCGTTTACGTACCCGAGAGCTACCGTACTCGCCGAATCCAGGAGATGACCGAGTATGGCGCCGAGGTGAGGCGCGTGCCGGGTTCCTACGAAAGCGCGGTGAGCGTCTCACGCGATTTCGCCGATGCCGAACAGGTCTACGATGCGAATCCGGGGGGGGCCAACACGGCGATTCAGCTCGCGGCCTATGGCGAGATCGCCTACGAAATCTACGACGAGCTGCGGGATGCCCCCGCGGCGGTTGCCGTCCCGGTCTCGAACGGAACGACGCTGGCCGGAATCTATCGGGGTTTCGCAAGCCTCTATCGGCGTGGCAAGACATCGCGAATCCCGAAGATGGTGGCGGGATCCTCGTTCGGCAAGAACCCGATCGTGCACGCCTATCGCACCCATGCCGCGCAGTGTGAGAACCTGGCGCCGGAAAAGATCCGAGAAACCGCCATCAACGAGCCCCTGGTCAACTGGTCGTCGATCGACGGGGACCTCGCGCTGCAGGCGATCCGGCGCAGCTCCGGCTGGGCCTCGTCTGTCAGCGACCGGAACATGCTTCGTTTCTCGCGAGTCGTCCGCGAACAGCAGGGGCTGAGCGTGCTCCCCGCGGCCACCGCCGGTCTGATCGCCTTGCTCGAGAATCACCAAAAGACTCCCCTTCCGAGCGATCGGTATGTCGTAATACTGACGGGGCGTAAATCATGACGAGCTTTCCTGAAGGACGCGCCATTGTGTATTGCGAGGGCGCATTCAACACGCCGAACGGCAAGACGGCGCACGGCCTCGTACGCCGGACGAATCGATATCGAGTCGTTTCGGTGGTCGATTCACGCCATGCGGGCAGGGATGCCCGCGAGGTCCTGGACGGCAAGCCGTCGGGCATTCCCGTCTGGAATAGTGTCGAGACGGCGATCGACGAGGCCCGCTCCGGGACCGGCGGGGCCAGTCACCTGGTGATCGGTCTTGCTCCGGATGGCGGCCGCCTGAGTCCGGAAGCGCGGGAGTCGGTAAGGACCGCGATGCGGGCAGGCCTCGACGTGGACTCGGGACTCCACGATTTTCTTTCCGAAGATTCGGAGCTCGCCGCTCTGGCGGAGCGAATGGCGGTCCGTCTCCGGGATATCCGCAAGCCTCCGCCCCGCAGTGAGCTCCACTTCTTCACCGGAAAAATCTCCGAGGTCGGGTCCTTTCGAATCGCACTTCTCGGAACCGATTCGGCGGTCGGCAAGCGAACCACCGCCTGGATTCTGGTCGACGCCCTCCAGGAAACCGGCCACACTGCCGAGTTGATCGGAACCGGTCAGACGGCGTGGATGCAGGGCGTGCGCTACGGGATCATCCTCGATTCGCTGGTCAACGACTTCGTCTCCGGAGAAATCGAACACGCCATCTGGACCTGCTGGTCGGAACAGCTACCCGAGGTCATGGTGCTGGAGGGTCAAGGAAGCCTGATGAACCCAGCCTATCCGGGTGGTATGGAGCTTCTGGCTGCCGGCCGTCCTCGAGTCATAGTCCTGCAGCACGCACCGGCTCGAAAGCACTACGACGGCTTTCCGGGACACCCACTTCATTCACTGGAGAGACAGATCCGGGCCATCGAGACTCTCTCGGACAAACGAGTGGTGGCGGTGACGATCAACCATGAAGACCTCACTCCTACCGAGGCCCACGAGGCTTGCGCCCGGATCCGAGAAACCACGGGGCTCCCGGCGTTCGACGTGTTGGCCGATGGAGCCTCGGGGTTGATCGAGGTTCTGGAACCCTACCTGACGAGAGCCAAGGCATGAGCACCACCACCAAGCGTGCGCGCGCGGATACGGATCGCGGCGCCGGGAACGACCCGCTGGTCGTGATCGACCGGCTCGAGGTCGGCCCGGTCAAACTCGAGCCTCGACGCCTGTCCGCCGCGTATACCGTCGTTCGAAGCGGCGGACGCGACTCCACCGAGCTCATCTATCGATTCGAAGAGGATGTCTTCGACGACAGCGCCGAATCAAGAAACCTCGCCGCGATGATCGCGGCACAAGTGGCGCTCAACTACGGCCTGTTCTGCAAACGCCTGGTCTTCCACGGACCGTACGATTACCGCGACGAGAAGTTCCTGGGCTCGTTCGCGGAGAACACGGCTCGCGAAATCTACGTCAACAAATTCTTGATGCCGAACCCGTTCCTCACCGGCTCGGTCCGGGATCTTCCCGCGAAAGCGAGACAACGCTATTCGAGGGCCACCATCGAAGTCTCACCGGTGGACACCGGATCGAAAGACGGCATCACCGAGAGCAGCGCTGCCGCGGATCCCTGGGGTGGCGATCGAACAGCCTGTGCCGTGCTTTCCAGCGGCGGCAAGGACTCACTTCTGACGCTCGGGGTAGTGCGCGAGCTGGGACTCGAGGCCCACCCCGTCTTCGTCAACGAGTCGGGACGTCACTGGTACACCGCGCTCAATGCCTTCCGGCATCTCGAGAAAACCCATGCGGGTACGACGCGAGTGTGGACCAACTCGGATCGCGTGTTCACGTGGATGCTTCGTCACCTGCCCTTCATCCGAAAGGACTTCTCACGGATTCGATCGGACGAGTACCCCATCCGCCTCTGGACTGTCGCCGTGTTCGCCTTTGGCGCTCTCCCGCTGCTACGCAAGCGCGGCATCGGCCACTTGCTCATCGGCGACGAACACGACACGACCGTACGAAAGACGTTCCGGGGGATCACCCATTACCACGCCCTTTTCGATCAGAGTCGCTATTTCGACGATGAGATGACACGCTATTTCGGCCGCAAGGGTTGGGGCGTCTGCCAGTACTCGATTCTCCGGCCCTTGTCCGAGCTGTTGGTGCAAAAGATCCTCGCCGAACGGTATCCCGACCTCCATCGACATCAGGTCTCCTGCCACGCCGCCCACATCAAGGACGGGCGAGTCCTTCCATGTGGAAAATGCGAGAAGTGCAGGCGCATCGTCGGCATGCTGAAGGCAGTAGATGCCGACCCGGCTCGATGCGGTTACACGGCAGCCCAGGTCGATCTGTGCCTGAAATCGCTGGCCGAGAAAGGGATTCACCAGGAAGAAGCCGGAGCAAGGCACCTCGCGCACGAGTTGGCCCGCAAGGGACTGGTGCCGCTTGGCCGCAGCGGCAGACTCAAGGCCCGGCCTCATCCGGAGGTCATGGCGCTTCGGTTTCACCGTAGCCGATCCCCGGTGGAATCCGTGCCGACCGGTCTGCGTGGCGGTGTGTTCCGGATTCTGGTGGAGCACGTAGGAGCCGCCGTCATCAGGAACGGCCGGGTCTGGACGACCTTCGATCCGTTGAGCGACCGCGCGTTGTCGAAGCCTTACGCGATGGAAGCGTCGGCCGCGCGGCGCTCGCGAAAAGACCGCGCCTCGAAGTCGAACCCGGACGGCAACCGCTTCCTCCTTGGAGAGCTGACCTGGCCCGAAGCGGAGGCGCGCTTCAGACAAGTCGACGTGGCCCTGCTTCCCGTCGGCGCCGTGGAGCAGCACGGACCCCACCTTCCCCTGGACACCGATGCCTTCGATGCCGACCACCTGGCCAAGCTGGTGGCCGACGCCTGCTCGTCACCCAAGCCCCTGGTGCTGCCCCTGATCTCGTACGGGGTCTCCTACCACCACGAGGAATTCAGCGGCACGCTCAGCGTCAGCCCGGAGACCCAGGCGAGACTGGTTCACGAAGTCGGCATGGGTGCGGCACGCTGCGGCATAACGAAGCTGGTCATCATCAACGGCCATGGCGGGAACGCGCCGGCCCTGCACCTGGCCGCGCAGATGATCAATCGCGATGCGCACATCTTCACCTGTGTGGACACCGGGGAAACCAGCGACTCCGATATTGACGAGTTGATCGGCACCCCAAACGACGTCCACGCCGGAGAGATCGAGACCAGCACCACGCTGGCCGTTCGTCCGTCGCTGGTGAAGATGGCCGAGGCTCCGCGCATGATCCCCCGTTTTTCCAGCCGCTACCTCGATTTCACGTCGAAGCGAAGCGTCGGATGGTATGCATACACCAAGAAGCTCTCGAAGAGCGGCGTCATGGGCGATGCCACCAAGGCATCGGCGGAGAAGGGCGAGCGCATGTGGGCGTTGATGACCCAGCGGCTCGTGGAGCTGGTCGAGGACCTGAAGAGCCTGAGCCTGGACGAGATCTACCAGCGTCGGTACTGAGAACGACATGAAGATCACCCGGGTCGAAGCGTGGCCGGTCACGATGCGACTGGCCGAGCCCTACTCGATCGCCTACGAGAGCGTGGATCGGGTTACGAACCTCTTTGTGCGAGTGGAAACGAACCGTGGGATCAGCGGCTACGGTTGCGCCGCGCCCGATCCTCACGTCACCGGCGAGTCTCCGGATGATGCACTGAGATCCCTGCAGGAGATCGCCACGCCGGCAATCGTCGGCTCGGACCCACAACGCCACGCTTTCCTGATGGAACGTCTCAAGAAGGAGATGGGATCCCATCCGTCCGCCAGGGCCGCGATCGACATGGCGCTTTTCGACATTCTCGGCAAAGCGGGAGGCGTACCGGTCTGGAAACTCCTGGGAGGCTTCAGGAGTCGCATTCGGACCAGCGTTACCATCGGTATTCTTCCCGAAGCCGATACGGTGAAGATGGCTCGGCAGCTTGTTTCGCGGGGTTTCCGATGCCTCAAGCTCAAGGGCGGGCTGGACGTGGAGGACGATATCGTCCGGGTTCTGAAGACCCGCGAGGCGGTCGGGAAGACCATCGAGCTCCGGTTCGATGCCAACCAGGGCTACACGGTCGAACAGTCGCTCCGGTTCGTCGAGCTCACCCGCCCGGCCGCGCTCGAGCTTCTGGAACAGCCGACCCCCAAAGGAGAAGCGGACCTGCTCGGATCCGTTACCCGAAGAGCCTCGATTCCGGTCATGGCGGACGAGAGCCTGATGACCCTTCGCGACGCATTCAGGCTCGCCCGGCGGGGAGTGATGGACATGGTGAACATCAAGCTCATGAAGGCGGGCGGAATCGCCGAGGCGATCCAGATCAACTCCGTCGCACGATCGGCGGGCCTCGAGGTGATGGTAGGCTGCATGGATGAGGCGGCCCTTGCCATCTCCGCGGGTCTGCAGTTCGCACTCGCTCGCCCGAACGTCGCGTACGCCGATCTGGACGGACACCTGGATTTGATCGATGACCCGTCGGCCGGTTCCGTCCGCCTGGACGCCGGAACCCTGATCGGAAGTGAGCGACCGGGCCTGGGCGCGGATGTCCGGGAGTGAGCGGCTGGAACCGTGGTGGAAGCACCGCCTCCGTGGAGACTCTCGACGATGGAAGGCAATCCCGAAGAGCCTGCGCCGCAACCGCAGACCTGCATGAGGTCGATGCGGGCCGAGATCGGCTCCGCGATACAATGATGGCGATCGACGGGTCGGTCGACCGAAGTCCGTACCGGACCGGGGTGAGGCGAAATGGAGCGGGTTAAAATCGAGATGCGGGACCGGGTCGCCGTCGTGACGCTTCAAGATCCCGAGCGGCGCAACGCCTTGTCCCTCCCTATGGCGGAGGCTGTTGCCGAGGCTTTCGGATCCCTCGAGGCGTCGCACGACGTTGGCGCGGTTGTGCTGACCGGGGCTCCGCCGGCGTTCTCGGCCGGCGCCGACCTGAACGATCTCGAGCACGCCTCCCGAAGCCGCCTGCGCAGGATCTACGAGGGCTTCCTGGCCGTATCCCGCTTTCCGCTCCCCACGGTCGCGGCGGTCAACGGCCCGGCGGTTGGCGCCGGCCTCAATTTGGCTCTGGCCTGCGACATTCGGGTGGCGGCCCGTAGCGCTCGATTCGAGTCCCGCTTCCTGGACATCGCGCTCCACCCGGGCGGGGGGCACACCTGGATGCTGAATCGGCTCCTGGGCCCGCAGGGAGCGGCGGCGGTGGTGTCGTGTGGCGAGTCGCTCGACGGCGAGTCTGCGACTCGGCTCGGCCTCGCGTGGTCTTGCGTCGAGGACGGCTCGCTGATGGATGAGGCCTGTCGTCTCGCCTCTCGGGCTGCCGCCGCGCCGGAAGGCCTGACGCGGAGAATCAAGGCAACGATGCGCGCGTCCGAATCCCTCGGCGAGCACGGCGATGCGGTGGACCTCGAGTTGGACGCACAGCTATGGTCCGTCGAGCAGCCTGAGTTCCGCAAGCGGCTCACTGCTCTCAAGACCAGGATCACCGGGAGGAGAAGGCGCTGAGCGAGCCAAGGCCGACGGAGTATCGAACCATCGAGGTGTTTGCGGACGGGACGATCGCGACGATTCGACTCAATCGACCCGAGCGCATGAATGCGGTCATTGAGGAAATGTACGATGAGATCCACGACGCGCTCGAGCGAGCGAGCGCCGATCCTGGAATCCGTTGTCTGATCCTCACGGGGACGGTGAACAGGCGAGGTGGCGTCGAGAAACAGGCGTTCTGCGCGGGTGCAGACCTCAAAGAGCACTCCGCCGGGAAGCGAAGCGTGAACGCTCGACGCCGTTACATCCGGCTGGCGCACAAGACCGGGCGGGCGATCCACGATCTCCCGAAGCCCGTCATCGCTGCCGTCAACGGCCCGGCGCGCGGCGCAGGGACCGAAATGGCCCTGTGTTGCGATCTCCTCCTTATGGCGGAAGAAGCCACTCTTGCTCTACCCGAAGTCGGTCTCGGGACGTTTGTGGGTGGCGGGGCCACCCATCTTCTGCCGCGGCTCATCGGTCTCTCCAAGGCCAAGGAGCTGATCTACACCGGCAGGGTGGTCGACGGCAAGGAGGCCGTTGAGCTCGGAATGGCGCTGGCGTGCTACCCGGTAGCGCGCCTCATGGACGAAGCGCGGACTCTGGCACGAGAAATCGCCGGAAAGGCGCCCATCTCCATCGCGTTCGCCAAGCGGCTTCTGCAGCGAAGCCCGGGCCTCGACTATGCGACGGCGGTGGACCAGGAAACAGAAGCCATCCTGACCTGCATGGAGAGCGAGGACTGGAAAGAAGGTATCCGTGCGTACGTGGAGAAGCGCAAGCCGAGATTCCTCGGGAGATGACATGTCGCTGAAGCGCATCCTGGACGCACGCTCCGTCGCCGTTGTGGGAGCATCGCGCGACGAGAAGAAACGCGGCTACCAGGCCGTGAAGTCTCTGATCGAGAGTCGGTTCGAGGGTCCGATTTTTCCCGTCAACCCGCGTGAAGAAACCATCCTGGGGCGAAAGTGCTACCGCAGTGTGCTCGACATCGAGGATCCAGTGGACGTGGCACTGATCACCACGTCCGGCGACCACGTCCCCGCAATCCTCGAGGAATGTGGCAGCAAGGGTGTAGCCGGGGCCGTGATCGTGGCTGGAGGATTCGGTGAGCTCGGCCCGCGAGGCAAGCGCCTGCAGGAGGAGCTCGTCGCGATCGCCGGCAGGCACGGGATGCGTCTGGTCGGGCCGAACACGAGCGGGTTGATCAATGTTCATGCAGGCCTCAACCTGGTGGGTCTGAGCGAGGTCCCCAAGGGCGACATCGCGCTCTTGTCGCAAAGCGGGAACATGGCTCTTCATCTGATCACCGAGGCCCACCTCAAGAGTCAGAGAGGATTCTCGTATTACGTGGGTGTGGGAAACGAGGCCGACATCAAGTTTCATGAGTATCTGGAGTTCTTCACCAGCGACCCGAAGACCCGGGCCATCCTGATGTACGTCGAGGGCATGAGCGACGGACGCCGTTTCCTCCAGCAGGCCCACAAGACGACCCGCGAAAAGCCTATCGTGCTGCTGAAGAGCGGGAGATCGGCAAAGGGAGGGAGATCGATCGGATCGCACACCGGCGCCCTCGCCGGCATCTCGGAAGTCGCTCGGAGTGCATTCACTCGCGCCGGGATCGTGACGGTCGAGAACTCGGACGAGTTGTTTCCGGCAGCGGAGACCTTGGCCTGCCTGCCACCGATCCGCAACAACCGCGTCGCCATCCTGGCCGATGGGGGAGGGCACGCGACCATTGCTGCCGATGTTCTGACGGATCACGGAGTACAGATTCCCGAGCTCGACAAGGCGACGCGCGAGAAGCTCGCCCGCGTCCTGTCGCCGAACTCGTCCCTGCGCAATCCGGTCGACCTCGCCGGTAGTGCCGATGCCGACCCCGGCGTGTTCGCCGACTGCGCTCGCATTCTCCTCGAGAGCCGGCGGATCGGCGGATTGCTCATCGTCGGACTGTTCGGGGGCTACGGGATCCGTTTCTCGGAACGGCTGCGATTCGTCGAGGAAGACGCCGCCCACCGCATGGGGAAGCTGATCCGGGAGGCCAACAAGCCGATCGTCCTGCACAGCTTGTACAAGTTCACTCGCCCGCACTCCCACGACCTCCTGCGATACTACGGCATCCCGGTTTTCGACTCGGTGGATGTGACGTGCAAGTGCATCTCGGTGCTTTCGCAGTATGGCCGCTACCTGGGGACGTACCGGCGCCGGACCAGCTTCGTATTCGACTGGGGAGCGAAGGCGAAGGAAGCCGGCGAGAAGATCTTCAGTGGCGCTGCCGCCGAGGGTCGAAACCTCCTGCTCGAGCACGAGGCAAAGCAGCTACTTCGACTGCACGGGGCGCCGGTCTCGGACGATCGGCTGGCCCGCACGGCCGACGAGGCGGCATCCATTGCGGCCGAGACGGGCCGACCCGTCGCGCTCAAGATCTGCTCCCCCGATTTTCTTCACAAAAGCGATGCCGGCGGGGTTCAGCTCGGGCTGGCCGGGAAGAAGCCGGTCCGTGACGCTTTCAACGCAATCGTTGAGAACGCCGTCCGTCACCGTGCGAAGGCCGATATACGGGGCTGCGTCGTCTCGCCGATGGCTGACCCCGGGCTCGAGATCATCGTGGGCACCAGGATCGACCCCCAATTCGGCCCGGTCATCATGTTTGGGGTCGGGGGGGTTCTCGTCGAAGTGCTCAAGGACGTGGTCTTTCGGGTGCTGCCGATCACCAGAAACTCCGCCAAGCAGATGCTCTCGGAGATCCGGTCCGCTCCTCTGCTGAATGGTATCCGTGGGCGCCCCCCCGTGGACCGCGAGGCGCTCGTTGATCTTCTGATGACCGTGGGCGAAGTTATCGAGTCCTATCCTCGAATCCAGGAGATGGATCTCAACCCGGTCATCGCATACGAAGAGTCCCTCACGGTGGTGGACGCTCGGGTCATCCTCAAGAAGGACCGAGGCCTCCATTGAAGTGCGCCGGTGGTCGCCTCGCTGTTTTTTGAGGTCCGCGATCCGCAGCTGACGCGTCGGCGCGTCACCCTCCGATCGAGAGTCGCGCACCGCATTCGATCGAAACCTGACGAGGTACTTCCCGATTTCGAGGCTTCAAGGAGGAACGATGGACATGAAGGACGGAATGGAGCTGACCCGAGGGGTATGGGATCTCCACCTCTTCGACCTGGCGGGGACTCCGATCACCGTCGCCACCCTGGTGATCTTCGCCTTCATCATCGCCGCCACTCTCATTATATCGCGGCTGGCTCAGAAAGGCGTTGTCAGGTTCTTCAACTTCCGGGGCGTGAAACAAGAGGGCACCGTGGAGGTGGCGAGCAAGCTCCTGCACTATTCGCTGATGGTGGTGGGGGTCGGAATCGGCCTCCAGACCATCGGGATCAACCTTTCTGCGCTGTTCGCGGCGGGCGCGGTGTTCGCCATCGGTCTGGGATTCGCGATGCAGAACATCGCCCAGAACTTCGTCTCCGGGGTTATCCTCTTGCTCGAGCGTTCCATCAAACCGGGCGACGTGCTCAAGGTCGAGGACCGCTTCGTGAAGGTCATGCGGATGGGGATCCGGGCGACCATCGCCAGGACCCTCGACGAGGAAGAGATCATCGTTCCCAACTCGGCGATCGTGCAGTCAACCGTGACCAACTACACCCTCCGGGATTCCCTTTACCGCTTGCGGTGTCAGGTGGGCGTGGTCTACGGCTCCGACATGGCACTCGTGCGCCGGACCCTGGAAGGCGTCGCACGGCACGTCGAGTGGCGCAACAAGGCCATGGAGCCGGTCATCCTGCTCACCGATTTCGGAAGCTCGTCGGTCGACTTCGAAATCTCGGTTTGGATCGACGACCCGTGGAACGTCCGGCGGGCGCGATCGAAGCTGAACGAGGCGATTTGGTGGGCACTCAAGGAAGCCGGCGTCATCATCGCCTTCCCGCAGCTCGACGTCCACTTCGATCCACCCGTCGTCGAGTCCCTGGGTCAGATTCGCAAGGTCGTGTGACAAATCGTGGACAGGAGGCAGCGATGACAGCGGCTTCGGTCCCTCCGGCGCGACCGCGCCGAATCCCCAGGAAGCCTGGCGCGGCACCCGGAACGCTGAACGTGGACCACCACGCGCCCAAACCCAGCATTCACATCATGGCCTTCGGCCCGGAGGGTTCCGAAGAGCACGACGTCACCCAGGCCACTGCCGTAGCAGGATACGTCGGACGCCTCCCGGTGACCTGGATCAACGTCGACGGCCTCGGAGACGCCGGTGTGATCCAGGCCCTGGGAGACGCGTTCGGGATCCACCGCCTGGCCCTCGAAGACGTCGTCCACACGGATCAGCGGCCCAAGGTAGAAGAGTTCGAAAACCATCTGCTTGTCATTGCGCGCATGCCCCGGGGAACGGCAGGGGCGACCGAACAGTTCAGCATGTTCGTCGGATCGAACTACGTTCTCACCTTTCAGGAAACTGCCGGCGACAGCTTCGATCCGGTTCGCGAGAGGATCCGGAGTGCTAGAACCCGGATCGCCGGGTCGGGAACCGACTATCTCGCGTATGCGCTGATCGACGCGCTGATCGACGGTTACTTCGGCGTCGTCGAACCCATCGGCGAGCGCCTGGACCGGCTCGAAGAGTCCGTTCTTGAACGCCCCGCCCAGGCCACGGTCGAGGAGATCCAGAATGTCAAGTCGTTATTGAACGGGCTTCGGCGGGTCGCCTTGCCGAATCGCGAGGTCACTCGAGCGCTCCTTCGGGAGGATACCGAGTTCGTCTCACCCCGATCCCGGACCTACCTCCGGGACGCCAACGACCATGCCACCCAGATCGTAGAGATGGTGGAGAGCTACCGCGAGCTGTGCTCCGATCTGATGGGAGTCTACCTCTCCAGCCTGAGCAACAAGATGAACGAGATCATGAAAGTGCTCACGATCATCGCCACGGTCTTCATTCCGTTGAGCTTCGTCGCGGGGATCTACGGCATGAACTTCAACTCGGAGCTATCCCCCTGGAACATGCCGGAGCTGAGCTGGTATCTGGGCTATCCCTTCGCGGTGGGGCTCATGCTGGCGATCGCGGTCGGGTTTTTCATCTACTTCCGTCGCAAGGAATGGCTCTGAGATGGGGAATCGGGGGCCAGCGTGTCGACCATCATGATTATCGACGATGAGCCCTTCGAGCTGACGGCCTTGCGGGACGCGCTCGGAGAGGGGCGATTCGACGAGGTAGCATGGAACACCATGGGTTTACCGGCCCCGCTCTGACGGTGGCACTGGCCATGGCCGCGGGGATGCTGGCGCAGTCGGTCGCCCGGCACCTCAAGCTGCCGGGAATCGTGATCTTGCTCGGCGTCGGCGTGCTGCTGGGGCCGGACGTTTTCGATGTGGTGCGGCCCGAAACGCTCGGCCCGGCTCTGCAACTCCTGGTGGGCTTTGCCGTTGCGGTCATCCTCTTCGAGGGAGGATTGAGCCTCCGCGTCAAGCGTCTGCGGCGCGAAGCGCGCACGATCCGCGCTCTGCTGACGGTGGGAGCCTTGATCACGGCAGTTGGCGGCACGCTCTCCGCGCGCTGGCTGATGGGCTGGGACTGGCGTCTGGCGGCGCTGTTCGGCAGCCTGGTGATCGTCACCGGCCCCACGGTGGTGACTCCCCTTCTGCGCCGGATCAAGGTCACCCACCGTGTCTCAACGGTGCTTGAGGCGGAAGGCGTCTTCATCGATGCCATCGGCGCCGTGGTGGCAGTGGTCACCCTGCAGGCGGTCGCCAGCCCCATGGGGGAGCGGTTCGGAGTCGCCTTCCTGGACGTGATCGCGAAACTCGGATTCGGGGTGGTGTTCGGCGGTGTCGGCGGCCTGTTGCTGGCACTGCTCCTGCGAATCAAGCGGGTGGTGCCCGAGGGCCTCGAGAACGTCTTCACGCTCTCGCTGGTTCTCGCGCTGTTCCAACTCAGCAACGCGGTGTCACCGGAAAGTGGGATCATGTCGGTCACCATGGCCGGCCTTGTGGTCGGCAACATGCGCACCCACGTCGCCGACGAGCTCAGGGAGTTCAAGGAACAGCTCACGGTGCTGTTCATCGGCATGCTGTTCGTGCTCCTGGCGGCCGACGTCCGCCTAGTGGAGGTCCGGAACCTCGGCGTTCCGGGTCTACTCACCGTGTTGAGCCTCATGTTCATCGTACGGCCGATCAATGTCGCCGTGTGCTCTTGGGGGTCGGATCTCACCTGGCGCGAACGGGGCTTCCTGGCATGGCTTTCCCCACGCGGTGTCGTGGCGGCCGCCGTGGCGTCGCTGTTCGCACAGAGCATCTCGGAGCTGGGGATGTCCGGGGGACACGAGCTTCGCGCCCTGGTTTTCCTGGTCATTGCAGGCACGGTGTTGGCCCAGGGCTTGACGGGAGGCGTGGTGGCCTGGGCGCTCGGTGTGAAACGCCCCGCCCATCTCGGGTATGCCGTCGTGGGAGCGAACGAGCTGGGCCATGCCATCGGGAAGCTCCTGCGCCGCCACAAGGAAGAGGTCGTCTTCATCGACAACAACCCGGACGCTTGCCACGTCGTGGAGCGTGACGCCTTCCGGGTCGTGTACGGCAACCCGCTCGAGGAACGGACCCTACAGCGAGCGCGAATCGAGGACCGGGCGGCGTGTGTCGTGGCAGGCATGAGTGATGAGATCAACTTCATCGTGGGTCAGCGGGCCGTGGCGGACTATCGACTGCGGCACGTGTACGTCGCGGTAAGCCGCGCCGGAGCCGTCACCGCGGACATGATCCGTGAAGCCGATTGTAGCGTGCTGTTCGGAGTCCCCCGTGATCTCGAGCTGTGGAGCTTGCGCCTTCGGCGGGGAACCGCCGAGGTTCAGAGGTTCTGCCACACCCGCCCACCCGCGGACCCTGCGAATCCCGGCCCGAAGTCCTTCGATCCGCCTCCGGGGGTGCTCTTTCCGCTGGCTCTGGTGCGTCGCGGCAAGATCCGTCCGGTCAACGATGCGGATGTTCCGCGCGCAAACGACGTTCTCTACGCTGCTGTCTTCGAGGATCGCCTCACCGAGGCCGCGGCATGGTTCGAAGGAAACGGTTGGACCGCGGCTCCCGAGGAAGAGGCGGCTGCCACGGAGACGGCCCCGGCGTAAGTCACGCGCTAGGCGATCCGGAACCGTAGCGCCTTGCCCAGGGCGTGGAAGTGCTCGACCCACGCTTGTGCGCCTGCGTCCCCGTCTTCCGCCCTCTGACGCATGACGGGCAGGCGCGTCTGCATCGTCTCGTAGAACAGGTTCTCGATCTTCCACGGGTTGACGTCGAAGGTCTCGGCGCCGATGAGCCGTGCGGCCCGTTCGATTCTCCGCAGCCGATCGACATCGCCGTCGCCGTGAAGGACGCTCTCCATGTCGCGCTCGATGGTGCTCTGGAGAGTGAGGCCGAGACCCTCTCGGTCGAGGCCGACGTTCTGCTGGCGGGCCTCCTCGAGCAACTTCCCGGCGCGCTCGACATCGATCTCCTCGGACTCGAAGGCCCGGCGTAGCCCGGAATTGATCACGTACTCTGCCGCCGCCCGGAAAGCGGCCGGCAGCGGGATGCCCAGGTCCGTCAGAACGCGCATCAGGGTGACGTGGCTGTCGTACAACCGGCCGTACTCCTCGCCGACGCTCTCCAGCGTGGGTTCCAGGATCCGATCGAGTACCTTTCGTTGCTCATCGCGGAACAGCGACTTCAACGAGTAGCGCATCTCGAGGAAGTGCCGGTCCAGCCTGCGGACGACCTCCGGGAGATCGGCGGTCGAGAAGGCCTCCTCGACGTCAGCCAGCATGGCGGCGTACTGCGCCTCCCCCTCGAATTTGCGCACCCCTCCCGTGAGATGGTGATCGCCGAAGTGAAGCACGCCGTAGCTGAGGCACGCGGTCTCCTCGGTGATGAGACTCGCCACCCGGACGCGCCCCATCCCCAGCCGGATCTTTCCCGCGTCGAGCAAGCGCTCGTCGTGCCGGTCGACGACGTACCCGAAGATCTTCGTCCGCGGTCCGTACTCCTCGAACAGACGGCTGACCGCATAGTGCGCGGCGACCTCTGCCAGGTCCACCATGGCGGGCTTCACGCGGCGCTCGTAGACCTCGCGGCCGTTGCCTTCGGTGGGGAGGTTGCTCCGCGCCACCGAGAGCCTCTCCAGGAACTCCGCCTCGAGATCCTCGCCGAGGACCTCTCGAGCAAGCTGCATGGCCCGCCCGGCGTACTGCAGAACCTGGACGGTTTCGATTCCCGAGAGCTCGTCAAAGAACCACCCGCAGCTCGTGTACATCAGCATCGCGTGGCGCTGGAGCTCCAGGAGCTTCCAGATCGCGACGCGTTCTCCGGCCCCGGGTTCCCCCATCGCGTTCCGCTCGAGGAAGGGTCGAACGCTTTCAGGCAAGCGGTCGAGGATCACCTCGATGTATTCGTCCCGCGCCGCCCACGGGTCCCGCAGGAGCGTCGCCGCGGTGCGCTCGTAGCCCTCGGCGAGCCGGTCCCGAAGCCAGTCCAGCGACTCCCGCAAGGGGGTTCGCCATGCCTGGTTCCAACCCTCCCGGGCGGTATTGCACCCGCAGTCGCTCCTCCAGCGCTCGATTCCGTGGACGCAGCTCCACGAGCTGCTCTCGTGAATCTCGACGAGGTGGGTTGGCGGGTGCCGCTCCAGAAAAGCTCCGTAGTTGATCAGCTCCGCTTGCTTCCCCGACTCGATCGACTCGAGCGCGTAGGCCAGCGCCATTTCCCCGTGGCGGTGGTGGTGCCCGTAGGTCTCCCCATCGGTGGCGATATGGGCGAGCTGCGGCCAGCGTCTCTCGCCCGAGAACGCGGACATCAGCCGACCGACGAATGCCTCGCCGCTGTTGAGCAGGCGTTCGAAGGCGACGGCGCGGGAGATCGGGCCATCGTAGAAAAACAGGACCATCGTCCGCCGCGAGGGCAGGCGAATCTCATATGCCCGGCTCGGATCGATTTGCGTGCCGTCGACCTCCCGCCACTCGCCCTGCTCCTTCGCTTTCACCCGCCTCGCCTGGTGGGGAGCCAGGACCGTGTAGCGGATCCCGTGTTCGGCCAGGATGTCGAGGCTCTCCAGATCGACCGCGGTCTCGGGGAGCCACATCCCTTCGGGCGCTCTGCCAAAGCGGTGCTCGAAGTCACGGATGCCCCACCGCACCTGGGTGCGCTTGTCCCGGCGGTTGGCCAGCGGCAGGATCATGTGTCCGTAGGCCTGAGCCATGGCGGAGCCGTGCCCCTCGAAGCGCTTCCGGCTTTCCTGGTCAGCCTCGAGGATCGCCCTGTAGGTCTCCGGAGCGTGCTCGTCCATCCAGCTCAGCAGGGTCGGCCCGAAGTTGAAGTTGATCCCGGAGTAGTTGTTCACGATTCGACGGATGCGTTTCTCGTCGTCGAGAAGCCTCGAGGCCGCGTTGGGCGCGTAGCACTCCGCGGTGATCCGCTGGTTCCAGTCGTGGTAGGGGTAAGCCGAGTCCTGGAGCTCGACAGCCTCGAGCCATGGGTTCTCTCTGGGAGGTTGGTAGAAGTGACCGTGAATGCAAACGTATCGTTCAGCCATCCGTCAGCTGTCCTCTTCGTGGGTCAAGAAAACCATCCCGAGGGGTGGAAGCGTCAGGTCCAGCGAGTAGGGCCGGCCGTGGAAGGGCTCGTGCCTTGCCTTCACGGCCCCCATGTTGCCCTGGCCGCTGCCGCCATACTCGGCGGCGTCGCTGTTGAGAGCCTCGCGCCACGAGCCGCCGCGGGGCGCGCCGACCCGGTAGTGGTGTCGCGGAACCGGCGTGAAGTTGCAGGCCACGACCATGACGCGGTCCGACGACGACGCCTTCCGCAGCAGGGTCAGGACGCTGCCCTCGCTGTCCCCGCAGTCGATCCACTCGAAGCAGCCGTGGTCGAACTCGCCCTCGTGGAGCGCGCTGTCGGCGCGGTAGAGCCGGTTGAGATCGCTCACCCACTTCTTCACGCCCGCGTGCGTCGGGAACTGCAGAAGATCCCAGTCGAGCCCCGTGTCGTGATCCCACTCTTCCCACTGCCCGAACTCGCCGCCCATGAAGAGGAGCTTCTTTCCGGGCTGTGCGTACATGTAGCCGAGCAGCAGCCTGAGATTGGCGAACTTCTGCCACAAATCCCCGGGCATCCGAGCGATGAGCGAGCCCTTCCCGTGGACGACCTCGTCGTGGGACAGCGGCAGCAGGAAATTCTCGTTGAAGGCATACAGCATACGGAAGGTGATGTCGTTGTGGTGGAACTTCCGATGAATCGACTCCCGGGACATGTAGAGGAGCGTGTCGTGCATCCAGCCCATGTCCCACTTCATGCCAAAGCCCAAGCCCCCGACGTAGGCCGGCCTCGAGACCATCGGCCAGTCCGTGGACTCCTCGGCGATCATCTGAACGTCGGGGTAGTTGCCGTAGACCGTTCCGTTGAGCTCCTTCAGGAACGAGATCGCCTCGAGATTCTCGCGCCCACCGTATTGGTTGGGAATCCACTCTCCTTGCTCTCGGGAATAGTCGAGGTACAGCATGGAGGCGACCGCATCGACCCGCAGACCGTCGATGTGATACCGATCGAGCCACAGGACCGCGCTGCTCAAGAGAAAGCTGCGCACCTCACTACGGCCGTAGTTGAAGATGTAGCTGTTCCAGTCGGGATGGAACCCCTTCCTGGGATCGGCGTGCTCGTAGAGGTGGGTGCCATCGAAGTACCCGAGGCCGTGCTCGTCGGAGGGAAAGTGCGACGGAACCCAATCGAGGATCACGCCGATGTTGTGGCGGTGCAGGTAGTCGACGAAGAACATGAAGTCCTGAGGTGTCCCGTAGCGGTTGGTGGGGGCGAAGTACCCGCTCACCTGGTAGCCCCACGAGCCGTAGAACGGGTGCTCGGTCAAGGGCATGAGCTCGACGTGAGTGAAGCCGGTTTCCTCGAGGTAGTCGACGAGCCTGGGGGCCAGCTCGCGGTAGGAGAAGAACTCCCGGCCGTCCATCGGGCGCATCCACGATCCGAGGTGAACCTCGTAGATCGCCATGGGGGCGTCGATGCCGTGGAGTCGGCCACGCGCTTCCATCCAGGCGCCGTCCTCCCACCCGTAGTCGAGATCCCAGACGATCGACGCCGCGCCGGGTGTCTGTTCGTGAAAGAAGCCCACCGGGTCGGCCTTGGCGACCTGGTGGCCTTTATGGCGCGAGACGATCCGGTACTTGTAGAGCGCCCCCTTGCCGACGTCGGGCACGAAGCCCTCCCAGATGCCCGAGCTGTCCCGCGGGAGGAGCCGGTGGCTATCCGGGTCCCAGCCGTTGAAGTCACCGACGACCGCGACCGAAACGGCGTCGGGTGCCCAGACGCCGAAGAAGGTCCCGGGCCGACCGCCCGACTGCCCCGGATGGGCGCCCAGCTTCCGGTAGAGCCGGCAGTGAGTCCCCTCGTTGAACAGGTGAAGATCGTCGGAGGTGATGAGGGTGTCGGTCATGAGCGCTCCGTCCCGCCCCGCCGGTGTCGATCCACACTCTTCAGGAGTCGACGAACGCGGGTCATGCCGATGAAGGTCTCCATGGTAGGGCTCGTCTTACGACGCCAGTTGGGCCGCTCGATCGTCGTGCCGGGTACGTTCTGGGGTCGCCGCTCGAGCCACAGATCCTCCAGGTTGACCAGGACCGTCCTAGCGGGGCTCTCGGCGAGAAAGTCGAGGCTCCCGCGCAAAACCGCCCCCGCGCCCCTACTCTTATCTCTCAGATGGCCCCTCGAGCGCAACTCCCCCACCAGCGCGTCGCGGCGGTGACGGCGACGGTCGTGCTCGCGGGCCAGCCGGGTGGGGTCCAGCAGCCCCAACTCGACGCGGTCCCGGATGTCCAGTCCGCGCCAGAAACCCGCGAAAGTCGGCATATCGTGGGTGTTCAGGCCGGCGACGGACGAGGCCGGGACGGGCGCGGGCCTGCCCCGGGAATCGGGTGGGAGCGCGGATTGGAGCGCGTAGGACCGGAGGAAGCCGTGTCGTTCCATGGCGGACCGGACGTAGGCCGGCACCGTCCCCAGATCCTCGCCCACGACGGCGCAGCGGTGGCGAACCGACTCGAGGCAGATCAGGGCGTGGAGCTCCTCCGCGGGGTACCGGACGTAGACCCCTTCGGCCGCTGGAAATCCGGAGGGCACCCAGAACAGCCGGTGCAGGTTCATGACGTGGTCGATCCGGAGGGCACCGGCGAAGCGCATGTGGCCTCGAAGGCACTCGAGGAGGTGGCGGTGCCCCTGCTCACGGCTCCGGTCGGGACGGATCGGAGGGAAGCCCCAGTCCTGCCCGAGGGGAAAGAAGTCATCCGGTGGTGCGCCCGCCGAGACACGCTCGGCGAACAGGTCGGGCTCTCGCCAGACATCGAAGCCGTCCGGGTGCACTCCGAGAGGTAGATCCAATCCGAGCACGAGCTCTCGGGAGCGGGCGCTTGCGGCGACGCCACCCAGCTGATCCGAGACCAGCCACTGGACGTACTCGTGGTAACGGGCCGCCCGCTCGGCGTAGTCGCCGCGGCGCAGCGTTCCGTCCCGCATCCGCGACGGCCACAGCCGCCACGAGCACTCGCGCTTCTCGACGGCGGCCCGGAAGCGCGCGTACTTCTCGAGGTCCGGGGTCTCTGAACGGAAGCGCTCGAAGGCGGCCCGTCGCGAGCCCTGCTTGTCGAAGAACGCCTCGGAGAGCTTCTCCAGAACCCGTCGTTTCAGGGCCATGGCCGCCCGATAGTCCATCCGTTCACCCGAGCGTAACCGGAGCGTCTCTCGCCGGAAGCCCGGCGACCCGATCAGACGGCGCGCGCCGGGAACGTCGCGCAGCTCGGGAACGGCGGCGAGGTCCAGGTAGAGCTCGTTCCAGAACCGGCGGCTGACCGGCGCGTAGGGACTCGGCTCGCACGGCTCGCCCAGGAAGGCCGAAAGCAGCGGAAGCGTCGTCAGGGCGTTCCCCCCGAGGCCGGAGACCCACGCTCCCAACGCTTCGAGATCGGCGAGATCGCCGCTTCCCTGGCTTCGGGCGGAGTGTAGCGCGTAGAGCGGGGCGAAGACTCCCCATCCCCTGTCGGCACGGCCCTGCTCCCACGCTCGACGGGGGGCACGCAGAACAAGGGTCTCGTGGAGCTCCCCTCGCCGCTCGATCCCGATCCGGTGGTGACCGACCGGCCACGGGCCCGGCAGGCGGAGACTCCTGGCCGTCATCGGCACACCGCCGACGGACGCCCGCTCGACGACGGGGAGGTCGCGGGGCTTGAAGACGTGGGTCCTCCCCTCCCCAGCCTCGAGGAAGACGCGGCACCGGAGGCGGCGGGCCGATTCCGAAGACGCCAGCCTCAAGACGATCTCGACCGGCTCGCCGTCCCACGCCACCACCACCGGCTCGGTCACCCGTTGCCACAGCGAGTGCCGTCGCTCACGGATGGCGCCCGGGAGGTCTGCCGCCTTCTCGACGGGCGCACCGATGCAGCGGAGAACCGCCAGGAGCGCCTCGCGGGAGGCGGTGCGCCTGCGGCCCTCGACGTCGGTGTAGCCCAGCTGGACCCCATGGGCCGTGGCGAGGGCGTTGAGATTCCGTCGTTCCACTGTCACGTCATTGGCCCATCGATAACGACACGGTAACCGGTCCTCGGGGCCCGGCGTCGGGTGCGTTCCGAAGCGCTTGACTTTAGCAGGACGGGCCCGACATTTCCCTGGTGCCGCTCGGGGGCCCGTGTTCCCGACGGCCCCTCACGGGAGAGACGAACCATGAAACGACGTGTCGACCGGATCTGCGCGATGGCCCTGTCGCTCGCGCTGCTGTTTACGGTCCAGGTGCCCGCACTCGCGGCGCCGATTCCCTCGGAAGCCGAGGACAATGCCGTCGCCGACCGCGAGGCGGACGAGGCCGTGGTCCAGGACGTTCTGGTTCAGGAACAGGTGGCCGACGCGCTCGCATCCTTCGGCCTCAGCACGGACGAGGTAGAAAGCCGGCTCGCGAAGCTGTCCGACGAGGACATTCGTCATCTAGCCTCGAACCTGGACCAGATCCAGGCCGCGGGCGAGCAGGTTCCGGAGTGAATCTGGTGGCTGGCCGGAGGGCTCCTGGCAGTCCTCATCCTTGCCGCGATCCTCTGAGCCGGCCGTGAGGGGGCAGGCCGCTTTCTTCGCCGTTCGCAGGACGAGCTTCGCGCTCGCCCTGGCTCTCATCATCTTCTCGTTCGTCGGTTGCGCCACGCGAACGCCTCGATCGCGACACGCCGGCGACACCGCGTGGGTCCTGGAGGGCGTGCCCCTCGGGGAGTTCGGCGCCGAGAGCTGCGGTGCCGGAAGCCTGTCGGCCATCCTCGCCTACCACGGCGACCCGATGTCCGCCGAAGAGCTCGACGCTCAGCTTCCGAAATCACCGGGCGGCGGCGTTCTGTCGGTCGACCTGCTCATCGCGGCGCGAGAGCGCGGCTACGAGGCGCGGTGGGTTCGCGGGGACGAGGATCAGATCGCGGAGGCGCTGGCATCGAGCGTCCCGGTGATCCTCCTGTTGCGTGTACTGGACGCACCCGGAAAGAACGTGGACTACTACCACTACGTGGTCGTCGACGGGATCGACCCGGAGCGTGACTTCTACCGCTTCCACTTCGGCGACGGGACGACACGGTGGAGCCCGCTCGGCCGGGGTCTCCGTCGAGCCTGGGCCGGCACGGGACACGCGCTGCTACTCATTCGACCCGACTCGGACGCGAGGCTCCGCCACGCCGTGGTCCTCGAGTCGGAGGGAAGACTGCTCGAGGCGGAGAAGCGGCTGCGCGAGCTGGCTCGTAGCGAGCCCGGCGCCGTGAGGGCGTGGACCTACCTCGGCAACGTCCTTCGCCGGCAGGGCCGGACCGACGAGGCCGAGCACGCCTACCGGCAAGCCCTGGATACCGCACCCTACGACGCGGCAACCCTCAACAACCTGGCGTGGCTGCTCTACGAGCGTGGCGCCCTGGACGAGGCCGAGGCCCTGGCACGGCGGGCCGCGTCGAGCGAGGAGCACGATCGGGACCTGGTCCTCGACACGCTCGGCAGGATTCAGCTGGCCGAGGGACGCTGCGCCAATGCCGCGGCGAGCTTCCGCCGCGGGCTCGACTGGACCCCGCCCGATCGGCCTCCGGCCCGAGCGACCCTGCTACAGGGGCTTGCCCTGGCCCACATCGAATGCGGGGACGCGGCCGGGGCCCGTGCCATGCTCGAGGAGGCGCTGGACCTGGGGCCGGACACCCGGACCGAGCAGGAGATCCTGCTCAGCCTCGCGAGCCTCGGCACTCAGAGCAGCGATCTGGAAGCCTCGCGCTAGGAGCCTGTCCGAGTATTCCCATGGGTGGTCCGGGGGGCTCTCCGTCTCGCCGCAGCTTGTTCAATGGACAACGGATGTCCACATTCATTGGAAGGATGAATCGTACATTAGGGATCCTCATACTATAAAAGTCACGGGGAGGGGGACCCTATGAGCGTTCCGGACGGCGGCAAGGCGGAGGTTCGCACCGGCTGGTCGAGCTTCCTCTCGAAGCTCGGCATGGCGTCGCTTCTTTTCCTCGCGGTGAGCGGGCTGGCGATCACCTTCGCACCGTTCCATGCCTCGATCCAGTGGAGCGTGATCGTCCACACGGTGGCGGGCATCGTCACGCTCCTGCCCCTGGCGTGGTACTACGCCATCCACTGGCAGGACTACAAGCACTACGCCATGTCCCACGTCGTCCTGCTCGGGTACGTGGGCTTCGCGGCGCTGCTGGTCTGTACGCTCTCCGGGGTCGTGGTGACGTGGCAGGGCCTGTTTGCGATCAAGAGCTCGTGGGGCTGGCGTCAGACCCACCTGATCACCACCTTCGTCACCCTCGGCGCCGCGCTGCCCCACATCCTGTTCACCATCGTTCACATGAGACGCGAAAAGGTGAAGCGTCCGGTTGCGCCGTTCATGGCCCAGGCCATCGGCGTCACCGTCGTCGGCATCCTGGTCGTCGTGGGGCTCGCCACCGCATACCCGGGCGTTCAATACGTCAACGAGTTCCCCGAGGACTACAATTTCCTCTACGGCGAGGACCGACCCTTCGCTCCGAGCCTGGCGCGCACCACGACCGGCGGTGCTTTCGATTCCCGTTCCCTGGCCGGCTCGCTCAGCTGTGGCACCGAGGGTTGCCACACCCAGATCGTGGAGGAATGGAAACCCAGCGCCCACCGCTACGCGGCCATGGACGTGGTCTTCCAGAAGATCCAGGCGGTCATGGCCGAGCAGAACGGCGCCGAGTCGACGCGGTACTGCGGCGGATGCCACGACCCGATCTCACTGTTCTCGGGCACCAAGAACATCTTCGTCGAGGACCTGACCAACCTCGAGGGCTACAACGAGGGCGTCTCGTGCCTGGCGTGCCACGCTGTTCGCGAGACCGATTTGCAGGGCAATGCCAACTACGTCGTCGGGCAGTCCCCGGAGTACCTGTGGCAGTGGAGCGACGAGGGCTACCGTCGAATCCTGCGTGACTTCCTCATCCGGACCTACCCCGCCCAGCACAACGAGCTCAGCAAACGAATGTTCAAGACCCCGAAGTACTGCGCCGCGTGCCACAAGCAGTTCATCGACGAGGAGATCAACCGCGTCGGGTGGGTCCAGCTCCAGAACCAGTACGACAACTGGGCGGCGAGCCACTGGAATGTCGAGGGCGATCCCACCCGCACGATCGAGTGCCGCGAGTGCCACATGCCGCTGGTGGCATCCCACGATCCCGCCTCCGGGGACACCGCGGACTACAACCGCTCGCCCGAAGACGGTATGCACCGCAGCCACCGCTTCATCGCCTCGAACCAGCTGATGCCTCAAATGCTCGAGCTCGAAGGCTGGGAGGAGCAAGTGCGCCTGACCGAGGAGTGGCTGCAGGGCAAGACGATCATCGACGAGATCCGGGACAAGTGGGTCGAGGGCCCCATCGTTCAGATCGCGCTGGAGGCGCCGGACACGGTTGCGCCGGGTGAGGAGATCCCCGTGCGGCTGGTGCTGACCGCCAACAAGGTAGGCCACGACTACCCGACCGGACCGCTGGACATCATCCAGAGCTGGGTCGAGATGACGGTGACCGACAGCGCCGGCAACGTCGTCTACACCTCGGGCACGGTCGACGAGAAGAACTTCATCGAGCCCGGCTCGTTCCTGTTCAAGGCCGAACCCGTCGATCAGTACGGCAACCTCATCGATCGCCACAACCTGTGGGAGATGGTCGGGGTCCGGTTCCGCCGCGCGTTGTTCCCGGGCTACTCGGACACCGTCGAGTACAGCGTGCCGTGCATGCCCGCGGTCCTCGGTCCTCCGGGCGTCGCCGCCGAGGACCAGAAACAGATGCAGGTCGAGGTTCCCGAGACGGCCGGTGAGTATAGAATCACCGCCGTGCTCCACTACCGCAAGGTCGACCAGTACCTGCTGAACTTCCTGTTCGGGGAGGACTCCGGCGTCACGGCGCCGGTGGTCGAGCTGGCAACGGCGACCGCCACCGTCAAGGTGGCTCCGGCCGTCACGCGGGAGGCCGATTCCGGCGAGGAGCCCCGGGTCGGCGGGTAGCATGGGAGCCAGGAACGGGCGGCCGGGCATGACTCCCCGGCCAAGAGTGAGCCGACGGGGTCGTCGCCTTCGCTGGACCGTGGTGACCCTGATCGTCGCCACCGCGATCGGGACCGTGGCCGCGGTTGCCATCTACCGTTCCTCGCGGCCCGACCGCTACCGGCCGGGCGAGGAGCACGCCGCCATCACCGAGGCTCTCGCGCGAGACCTCCCTCCCGGTGCGCCGGAACCGCGGCTCGACGACGTCACCGCGGCTTCGGGGCTCGACGCGTTTCGCAGCTTCACGGGCCACCGGACGTCGCAGCTCCCGGAGGACATGGGCTCTGGCGCCGCGTGGGGAGACTTCGATAACGACGGCGACGACGACGTCCTCCTGGTGTCGCCGGGTGGAGCCCTGGGATCCGCGCCCGCGGGGCTGGCGGCGACCGAGCTCTACGAGAACCTCGGGGACGGCACCTTCGCTCGCGTAACGCAGCGCTTTCCCGAGACGCGGATCCTGGGCATGGGAGCGGCCTGGGGCGACCAGGATGGAGACGGCTGGCTCGACCTGATCGTGACCGGTTACAACGCCCTCCTGCTGTTCCACAACGACGGCGGTCGACTCGTGCGGGATCTCGCCATCCCCGACACGCCCGGATACTGGGCCGGCGCGAGTTGGGGTGATTTCGACAACGACCGCGATCTCGACCTCTACGTCTGCGGGTACGTCGAGTATCAGGAGAGCGATGCCGATCGCGCCCGCGTCTCACAGCAGTACGGCAAGGGCGTGCCGTACACGTTGAACCCGTCCTCCTACCGGCCCGCTCGCAACCTGCTGTTCCGCAACGAAGGGGACGGCAGCTTCACTGAGGTCGCCGAGACGCTCGGCGTCGACAATCCGGAGGGGCGGAGCCTGGGCGCCCTGTGGCACGATCTCGACGACGACGGCCGGCTCGATCTGTACATCGCCAACGACATCTCCGACAACGTCCTGTACCACAACGTCGGAGGCTCGTTCGAGGAGATCAGCCACGCCGCGTGGGTGGCGGACTATCGCGGCGCGATGGGCCTGGCCGTCGGGGACTGGAACCGCGACGGCGACGACGACCTGTTCGTTTCTCACTGGATCGCCCAGGAGAACGCGCTCTACGACTCCCTGCTGGCGAACCAGACGCCGCGTCCTCCAGATGCAGCGACGTCGGAGGACCGGAAGAGCTCGCCGCCGGACGCTCCGGTGAAGTTCGTGGACGTCGCCGATCAGCGCGGCCTGGGTCAGATCGCGCTGCGACAGATCGGCTGGGGTGCCGAATTCACGGATCTCGACGCCGACGGCTGGCTCGACCTTGTCGTGGCCAACGGCAGCACCTTCGAGACCGAGGACGAGCCCCCGAGGCTCGAGCCGATGCGAGCCTTCCTGTTCTGGAACGGCGAGGGAGAGCACTTTCACGACCTGGCGCCGTTGAACGAGACTCTCCAGGAGCCTCGGGTCGGGCGCGGGCTTGCGGTAGCCGACTACGACGGGGACGGCGACGAGGACGTGCTTCTGGTCACCCACGACGACGGGGTCCGACTGCTCCGGAACGAGATGCAGTCCGGTAACTGGATCAAGATCCGGTTGCGGAGCCTGACGGCGGACGGCTCCCCCGTGGGATTCGGGGACGGCGCGCGCCTGATCGCCACGGTCGGAAGTGCGAGGCTGCGACGCACCGTCTCCAGCACCTCCTATCTCTCCCAGAGCAGCCGGACCGTCCACTTCGGTCTCGGCGACGCCGGCCGCGTGGACCGCCTCGAGGTCCGGTGGCTTGCCGGCGAGGCCTCCGTCTTCGAGAACCTGGACGCCGGGACGACCTGCGTGATCACCGAGGGAAACACGGAACCCGAGTGTGAAGCGTCCCGTCGGGCTCCGGAACCCGTCCCCGCTTCCGCCGACGAGCGTGCCCGCACCATCGAGTTCTGGAAACACCAGCGCGCCGCCATGAACGCCATCAAGATCGAAGGGGACCGCGAAGCCGCCATCGGGCACTTCCGGAAGGCGCTCGCCCTCAACCCGGTCCACGAGGACTCCCTCTACTACCTGTCGAACTGTCTCGTGTCCCAGGGTGACGTCGCGGAAGCTGCCGAGCTTCTGGAGGAGCTGATCCGGGTCAATCCCAGCAGCCACCGGGGCTACAAGAGCCTGGGCATCGTGCGCGCCGCTGCAGCCCGGTCGCGGGCCGATATGGACGAGGCCGCGAAGCTGCTGGAGAAGGCGCTCGCCGTCAATCCCGAGGAAACCGGTGCGCTTCTGGCCTTGGGCGAGATCGCCTTAATGCTGGGCGACCCGGAGACGGCCGAGGCCCGCCTCGAGCTGGCGAACCGCACCAATCCCCAGGCGGTCGGCGGCTACTTCCTGCGCGGCTACGTCGCCTGGAAGGAAGGCGACGACGGCCGCGCCCGTGAGCTCCTGGGCAGGGCCCGTGAAGCACTGGGACCTGAGTGGACCCCCGAGGGGATGACCTCCGAGGGCGACGTCCGGAGTGCCATGCACGTCGACGCCACGCCCCTCTCTCGGTTCTGGGAGGGGTGGGACGGCGAAACCGAGCCCGAGGCCGCGTTCGCGGAGCTGGATCTCGAGTTACGGAGGAGCGCGAACTCCTAGGAGCCGCCCCGACGGTTCCCCCGGCCGTCTCCGTGAAAGCCTCGCGGCAATCCCGAGACCGAGAGTTTACGCAGACCTTACCGCCACGTTACAGCGGCGTTACACTGCCGTCCCAAGCTAGCCGTCCCTTCGGATGGTCCGTGGGGAACGACAACAGGCCGGACATCGAAAGGTAGGGTCATGCGAAAGCTTTGGGTGCTGGCGTTGTGCATCGCCGTTGCCTCGGGGGGGGGCCTCGCGGCGGACAGCGAGACCGAGAAAGAAAACAAGTGGTTCGAAAGGATCAAGTTTGGCGGTGACCTGCGCCTCCGATTCGAGTATTTCGATTGGGATCAGCACTACGACGACGGCAAGCGGCAACGATTCCGCTACCGGCTGCGGGTGGGGATGAAGGCCCAGATGACGCAGAAACTCATGGTGGGCGTGCAGCTGGTCAGCGGTAATCCGGACAACCCCATCTCCGATAACCAGACCTTCGACGACGGCTTTGATAAGAACACCATCGCGATCTCCGAGGCCTACGCGAAAGTGCAAGCGACGGACTTCTTCGGCCTCTACGCCGGGAAGTTCCGACCGAAGAAGCTGTGGAGTGCCGCCGACTTCGAGTGGGATGACGACCTGGCGGTCAACGGCTTCTTGCAGACCTTCGACTGGAAGTTCGGTGGACCGGTGAAGAAGCTCGACTTCAATCTCTGGCAGCTGATCATGAACGAGTCGAGCAGCGGCTCCGAGTCCCGCAACTTCGGCGGACAGCTGGTTCCGACCTTCGGCCTCGGCAAGAACAACGACCTGGCCGTCGGTGTGACCTACCAGTCCTTCGAGAATCCTTCGCCGGTGGCCGACCTCTACTTCGAAGACGACCTGGTCATCGATGCCGACTACGTGACGAACTTCGTGGACCCGGCCACCGGCGAGCTGATCAGCGACTTCCAGGTCGGGTCGCTCTTCGCCGAGTGGAAGAACAAGTCGTTCAGCCAGTGGCCCATCAAGGTGAGCCTCTTCTACTACAAGAACTTCGGCGCATCGGACGAGGCCGGTGAGATCTGGCCGGCGCCGGACCCGGGAGCCTCGCGGACGCCGCTGGCCAGCGGAACCGGCTCCGACAACGACACCGCCTTCTTCGGTCGGATCCAGGTCGGCGACTACAAGAAGCCGGGGCAGGTCGCCGTGCGGCTTTCGCGCTACGACTCCGAGCCGGATGCGATCTTCTTCGCCTACGCCCAGTCCGACACCCGGCGCTCGTCCAACGTGGATGGCTGGCGTACCGATGTCCGGGTCGGCATGCCTGCGAAGGGCTACGTCAACGTCACCTGGTACCGCACGGACTGGACCCTCGGCGACGACACCACCATGGACCGCTTCCAGCTCGACTACATCTTCAGGTTCTGATCGACCGACCGCGACCTATAGCGTTTGAATCGGCCCGCGGGTCTCGACCGGGCATTCGGCACCCACGCGTGCGGGCCGTTTCGCGTCTCTGGACACACCGACTCAGCGGGCTGGGACCTGCGTTGCTCTTCGGGCGGCAGCGATATCCTGAACCCCGTGAATCGCGGCCTGGACGTCCGACGCGGTGTTCAGTGGGCCGACGCTGAGCCGCACCGTGCCGCGGGGGGAGGTCCCCATCTGGTCGTGGATCAGGGGGGCGCATTGCAGCCCGGTCCGGCACGCGATGTTGTGATCGCCGTCCAGAAGGACACCGACGTCGACCGGATCCCAGTTCTCGACGGTCAGGCTCAGAACCGGCAGGCGATCGTCCAGGCTCGTCGTTCCGTGCAACGTCACGCCGTCGATCTCAACGAGCCCGGCCTGCAATGTCGAGAAGAGCTCCATTTCATGGCGGTAGATCTTGCCCATCCCTCGCTCGGCAATGTAGCGCTGCGCCTCGTGTAGCCCGAGGATGCCCAGCACGTTGGGCGTGCCGATCTCCAGGCGGTACGGGTACTCGTCCAGATGGTACGGGTGTGCGGAGCTGACGCCGGTGCCGCCGAACCGGGTGTGCTTGACCTCGACCCCTTCCGCGACGTAGACACCCCCGATCCCGGTGGGCGCCAGCAACGACTTGTGGCCGGTGAAGGCCAGGGCATCGATGTTCATCTTGTGCGCGTCGATGGGAACCACACCGGCGGTCTGCGCGGTGTCGACCACGAACCGGACCTCCCGCTCGCGGCAGATCCGCCCGATCTCTTCGAGCGGCTGGATCGTGCCGATCACGTTCGAACCGTGGTTGACGACCACCAGCTTCGTCTCCGGTCGAATCTGCTTGGCGATATCCCGGGGATCGACCCGGCCGTCCGAGGCGGTGGGCACGTAGTCCACCGTGATCAGGCCGTCGCGCCGAAGATGATTCAGAGGTCGAATTACCGAGTTGTGCTCGACCGTGGTCGCGACAACGTGGTCCCCCGGATCGACCATCCCCTGGATCAGGATGTTGAGAGCGTCCGAGGCGTTGTAGGCGAAACACAGCCGCTCGGGATCCGTGCCGCCGAACAGCCGGGTGAGCTCTTCACGCGTCGTCCGGATCAGGTCTCCGCCCATCAGGCACAGGTCGTAGCCCGAGCGGCCGGGGTTGACGCCGAAACGCTTGTACAGGTCCAGCGCGGCGTCGAGGATCTCGGGCGGCTTGGGGTAGACGGTGGCGGCGTTGTCGAGATAGATGATCGGCTCGGACAGCGGGTGCGGTTCCATGGGCACGGCCTCGAACGTTGTGCGGCGGCGCCACGATCGGCACCCGAAGGGCTCATGCTAGCACGGTCACGACCGGGCTATCGACTCACGGGTCATCCGGGCGCGGTGGAGCGTAGTAAGCCCTGGCCAGGCGACGGGGGTCGGCGCCGAGAGCGTACGCCAGACGCAGCCGCCACATCAGCAGGATCGTTCTCAGGATTCCCTTCTCCTCCCAGCGACGGCTGGACGTCACGATCCGTCGACCGGGACAGAAAGGACGGCCTTCCCCTTTGAGCAGGCGACTGATGGCGATGTCCTCCATCAGCGGGATCTCCGGATAGCCTCCCACCTTCTCGAACGCCACTCGCTTGACGAAGATCGCGTGGTCCCCGGTGGTGATCCTGGAGAGACGTGCCCGGGCGTTCATCAGGGTCTCCACGACCCGAAACATGAAATGGCTTCCGTTCAAGGTCACGTCGAACCACCCCCAGACCCGTCGAGATGCCGGAAAGCCGTCGAGAAACTCCACCATCGCCTCGGGCGGAATCAGGGTATCGGCATGAAGGAACAGGAGGGTGTCCCCTCGAGCTTCGAGCGCGCCGGCGTTCTGCTGAAGGGCACGCCCCGCGGTGCTGAGCAGAACACGATCGACCCACGGCGTGGCGATGTCCCGCGTCCCGTCTTCACTGCCGCCGTCGACGAGGATGACCTCGTGGCCGGACCCCCGCATCTCCTGTAACGCCGAGAGGCTCGTTGCGATCTGCGCGCTTTCGTTCAGCGTCGGGACGATGACGGAAACCATCGGTCGGGATTCTTACCATGGGCTGTGAAAGGGGTCAATCCAGGGCGGTTGTCGCTCCTGCGCCAGGCACGGGGAGGTGCTAAGATTGGCTCCACGCACTAACGCGCAGCGCACTGCGCGCGGAGGTTCGAGATGCGCGAGGCCGCTCACGTCGCGCTGTGGGTTGCTCTGATGCTCGCGGGGACCGCCCAGACCGCAACTGGCGCCGAACCGGAAGCGACCTCGGAGGACGCGACCACGGGTGCCGACCTGGCGACCGATCCGACATTCGTGGAGCCGCCTCGGGAGAGGCTGACGGACCTGCTGTTCAGCGACGACATCGATCGAATCGACTTCCAGGCGACGACCTACGAGCAGGGAATGGGAATGGTCGATACGACCGTCGATCGAATCCTCGGGATGGGATCGAAGGTCCTGGGCGACGAGCAGGTCACCGCGGAGAAGGCGACGGAGGTCATCGTGGCACTCAACGCCAGCAAGGCGCGAGGCCTCATCGCCACCTTCCAGAACGACAAGCAGGCCCTCGTGATCCGCGACCGTGATGACGCCGACACACTCGGCAAAGTCGTGGGCACGTCGATCTCGATCATTCACCGCCACTACGGATCGACGGAGGTCTCATACAAGGAGAAATCGGCCAATCTCTTCAGCAGGGTCCGGGTCGATACCGACGATACCGTCGATCTGGTGCACAAGTACCTGGAGACGGTCGAATTCGTCGCGGGGCTGTCCCCCGACGAAACCGCGAAGTATCTGAACTGATCGCTTTCCAGCCCTTTCGCTCGGAGATGACGATGAATCGGCATCGGATATTGCTGCTCTGCCTGACGGTCGCGGTTCTCGCGACGACCTCGGCGTTCGCGGAACCGCCCGACTCCGGTGCCTGGCCGATGCGCTGGCAGGTGAATGCCAACGGAGTGGAAGGTGTCCTGGAATTCTCGATTCGCGACGACGGGTCGCTGACCGGGCATCTCCTGGGCGCAGATGTCGCGGGGTATGTCGCCGGGCGCCATCTGTTCGTTCGTCGCACGGACGGAGACCGGGCGGAATTCTGGGAAGGCTGGCTCGGCGAGGGGACGAAACTGATCGTTGCCGGTACGATCTCGGTCGACCAGGCCGGACAGACGCTCACCTACCCGTGGTTCGGAATTCCAGGAGAGGCGTCCGCGCCAACGTCCCAGACGCCGTCGACGTCGGCCTCGCCGCCCGCCGCCGTCGTGCCTCCTCCTGCCCCTGTGGCTCCCCCCGCAACGCCTCCTCCATCCGACGACCCGCTTTCAGGGGCCTGGGCGACAGCCGACGGGGAACGGATCGAGATCTTGCAGACGGGCAACGCCTTGAGCATGACGCGGTCCGACGGCTCCTCGCACTCCGGACGGATGACCGGTTCGAGCACGTTCGTCGTCGGGCTGGGAAAGGGCTGCTGCAGCGGAAAGCTCGATGGCCCGAACGTGATCGAGTGGAGCGA
>Ga0316194_10000171_pt1 | contig 36611 bp, 38 predicted proteins | sample CroRivsedime1_MG_FD_204936 | JGI IMG/M metagenome (GOLD analysis project Ga0316194, IMG submission 204936) | Coastal sediment microbial communities from Maine, United States - Cross River sediment 1 | ecosystem: Environmental > Aquatic > Marine > Coastal > Sediment | place: USA: Maine...
CTCTCAAAGAAATGGTGGAGTCATGACGGATGAAACCGTCCTCGAGATTCTGAGCCGACACCTGGACGGCGATCTCGATGCAGACGAGGAACTGGCGCTTTCGGCCAGACTCGAGGCTGAGCCCGCTCTGATCGAGGAGCTCGAGGTCATGCGTCGTATCCGTCGCTCGGTCGCCGCCCTTGCTTCGAGCGAGCAGGTTCCACGCGAACTCGATTCCCTGGTCGAACCGCTGCTTCGCGGAAAACCGGAACCGGTAGTTCTTCGGCCGTGGGCACGGTGGCTGGCGACGGCGGCGGCTGTCATCCTCGGTGCCACAGTCGTCATCGAGGTCAATCGCCGTAACCCGGGACCGAGCATCGAGTCGATGGCGAAACTGCGGAACGAAGGTCATCCGGCAGAGCCCACCGAGCGATTCACCCTGGCGCCGTTACCGACGAGCTCTCTACCCGTGGAGCAGCAACCCCTCGGCGCAAGCGACCGACTCCTGGCGAGCCCCGCCCCGGAAGTCGAACTCGACGACCCTCTTCCGCTCGAGGTCCTCGGACCACTCGAGGAGGGAGAGATCCCAACACTTGAAGATCAAGGAACCAAGGGTATTCCGCTCGACGAGGTCATGGCAAAGAGTTCAGCTGTGGCAGAGGACAAGGATGCGAAGAAAGGCGAGAGCCTCCGCCCCGCAGCCCCGGGAGAGAAGGGCGATCTTGACAGTGCACCGCAGCGCGAAGACAGGGGCGGCACACGGGAGGCCGGCCGCAGTGCGGCCCTGCAATCGTGGGAGGCGGCACCTCCGATGGGGCGGGCTCAGCTCTTCGTTTTCATCAATGGGAAATCCGCGTGGCGGGAGTTCACTCCTTCGGCCATTTGCAAGGCCGGCCGATACTCGGTCCGCATCGTTGTTACCGGCGGTGCTGTTCGAGAGGCGAGGCCGGTCGGGGGGGCAGCGTCGGCCGCCCCGTCGCAGCGATTGTGCGCCGCAGGGCTCGTCCTCGATCTCGAGATCGACGCGGTCGCTGACGGCGAATACCCTGCAGAAATCGTTGTCGAACCGCGCGGAAAGCAACAGAGTCCGGGCCGATGAGCTGGAGTCAGAAGCTCCCGAGGGCCTCTCTCTCATCATCAAACACATCGAAGACCGTAATCAACTGCGTGACCTGAAGAATATCGTTGATCTTCGGCGAAAGATGCATGAGCTTGAGCTGCCCACCCCGCTTCGTGACAGTGGTGTAACAGGCCACCATCTCGCCGATGCCCGAAGAATCAATGGCAGTCACACCGCCGAGGTCAAACAGGATGTCCTGTTTGTTGTCATCAAGGGCTTGCGAGATCAGTTCGCGGATCTTAACGTCGCCGGTTCCGATGGTGATCTTGCCACCAAGTTCGATAATGCGGGTGTCGCCGATGTCACGGATATTGCTTTTCATGAATTCTCTCCTTTTGCCGAGAACCATCCCTGGCTACCCAACGCAGCCTCAAGCCCCCGGGCGGTCATTGTCATTTGATGCGAGGTCCTTGACCATCACCACCGCTGTTCCGCCAGCCGCGGTTGGACTGAAATCCACACGGTTCATGAACTGTCGCATGTAGAAGATACCCCGTCCGCTCGGGCGCAGCAAATTCTCGGGGTCTGTCGGGTCTGGAATGTTCGCCGGATCGAATCCTTCTCCTTCATCCTCCACTCTGATCGTAACGGTGGAGTTGTCGATAGAGTATGCAACGCGAACCAGGCGCTCGGGATCTCGCCGGTTGCCGTGCCGCACAGCATTGGCCACGGCCTCGCGGAGAGATGTGACGAGCCAGTATTCTTCGTCTTCCGCGCAGCCGGCCCGATGACAGAGATCCACGAGGGCGCGTTCAGCGACCTCGATATTCTCGAAGCGACTCGCGAGCACGAGGCTCGCCTGGAGTTTGGCGTTGGTGTTCATGGGCCGGGAAAGTATAACAACGTCACGCGTCGCGGTGATTTCAGTCTTCGTCCGAATCGTCTTCGGGACTCGGTTCGACCATCTGCAGCACCCACCGATGGAAGTTCTCCTCTGCGGCTGAAACGGGCATTGCGAGAATTTCCGGAAGCTCGTACGAATGGAATTCTCGAATCGCGGATGAGACATCATCGAAGAGCTTTTCCGGCGTTTTGATGAGGAGCAGGTACTCGGTGTCCTCGCACACCTTTCCCTTCCAGCGATAGATGGATCGCAGACACGGCACGATATTGATACAGGTTGCGAGCCGTCGTGCGATCAGCTCTTCCGAGATCTCAACAGCCTGCTGTTCAGTGCCAACCGAGGTCATGACGAGCGTGATTTTTTCGAGGTCGGTCATGGCGGAACGCTAGCTGAGAACCGCAAGTGAGTCAAGGAGCTCAACCGAAGTTCGTGCTCCTCAGTAGCGGCGCAAAAGGCCGACCACGACCCCCTGGACCTGGACATCCGCCGCCGGGGCAATCATCGTCGGCATGGCCGGGTTGGCGGGTTGGAGGCGAATGGTTGAGGAGCTTTCGCGGTAAATCCGTTTCAGTGTGACCTCATCTCCCACCAATGCCACCACCATCTCACCATCCGCCGCGCTCTCGCTCCGCTGGACGACAACGAGGTCTCCGTCGTGGACGCCGTCGCCAATCATCGAATCCCCTCGGACCCGCAGAACATAGTGATCCCCGGCGCGAAGAAAATCGGCGGGCACGAAGATCTGCTCGTCATCAGGAATCGACTCGATGGGCGCCCCCGCGGCGACCACACCGAATAGCGGCAACTCCGCAGCCGACCCCGGATTCGGCGGAGCCTCCGGCAGGACCAAGCCTCGCTTTTGGTGTTTTTCGCGCCGGAGAAAGCCTTTGCGCTCGAGATGGGCAACGTGTTTCTGTGCGCTCGCGGTGCTTCGGAATCCAAAAGCATCGGCGATTTCCTGAAGAGTCGGCGCCACACCTTCGGCATCGATCCGGTTGGAGATGAAGTCGAGCACGTCCCGTTGGCGCTCGGTGAGATACGTCATCGTTGTTCTCCCCACACCGACCATAGGTGATAATAAGGCGTAAGTCAACGAGGGCAAAAAACGGCGCGCCGTCCGGCGCGCCACACCTGAGCCGTTGAAATGGTCGGGGCGAGTGGACTTGAACCACCGGCCTCACGGTCCCGAACCGTGCGCTCTACCAGACTGAGCTACGCCCCGACGGGCGGGGAGTCTAGCGGAAGTGGAGCACAAAGGCAATATGAGGCGACCGGCACGATATTCACATTTGACACCCACGCCCCGGCCTCGTTACCGTTCGCAGCGAGTGATAGATGGGGAGGCCGAATGGCGAAGCAGCGTGCGCAGTGGAGCGGGCATCTTGGTTTCATTCTCGCGGCGGCCGGCAGCGCTATCGGTCTCGGAAATCTCTGGAAATTTCCGTACATCACCTTTGAGAACAACGGCGGCGCATTCGTGCTCGTGTATCTCGCGGCAATTGCCGTGGTTGGGGTTCCCATCATGGTCGCGGAGATCCTGCTCGGGCGGAAGGGCCAAAAGAACCCCGTCGGCGCATTCCGTTTGTTGGCTCGGGGAAAGCCGGGAGGCCGCGCGTGGCTCGGAGTTGGTTTTCTGGGTGTCATGACCGGTTTCATCATCCTCTCCTATTACAGTGTTATCGCTGGCTGGACCCTCCGCTACATCGTGATGGCCGTCTCGGGTGAATTGGGCACGCTCGCGCATCACCCCGAGGCGCTCCAGTCTTTCTTTGGAGAGTTTCTCGCCAGCCCGTACCAGCAGATCCTGTGCCACACCCTCTTTATGGGTGCGACCATAGGCGTTGTCTTTTTCGGCGTCGGCCGGGGCATCGAGCGGACCGCCAAGTTCCTGATGCCGATTCTGCTGTCAATCTTGGTCATGCTCGTGATCTACTCCATCTGGACCCCCGGATTCAAGCAGGCGGTCGGCTTCCTCTTTCGACCGAATTTCAGCGAGCTGACCGCGGGCGGCGTGCTCGAGGCGCTCGGCCACAGCTTCTTCACCCTGAGTCTCGGCATGGGTACGATGCTCACCTATGGCAGCTACATGCGGAAGCGCGACTCGATTCCCCGGGCCGCGTTGACCATCTGTGTCCTCGACACCCTGATCGCGATCATGGCGTGCATCATCATGTTCTCGATCATCTTCAGTTATGACTTCGAGGTCACAAAGAGCTCGACCATCCTCTTCACCACCGTGCCGGTTGTGTTCTTCCAACTGCCCGGCGGCGCGGTCGTGAGCGCTCTGTTTTATCTGCTGGTGGCCTTTGCCGCACTGACCAGTACGATCAGCCTGCTGGAGGTTGTCTCCGGCTACGCCATCGACGAGCTTGGGTGGCAGCGGCGGCGCGCCACGCTGACGACGGGTGCGGCAATTCTTGTATTCGGCATCCTCAGCGCGGTCAGCATGGGGGGCAACGCCACCCTGTCAAATATCAATCTGATTGGGAGGCCATCGACGGCCGGTGCCTTCGGAACCCTTGACTATATGGCCAGCAATTGGTTCTTGCCGGTGGGTGGCCTCCTCATTGCGCTCTTCGTTGGCTGGATTCTGACCACTGGTGAGACTCGGAAGGAACTCGAAGAAGGCCATGGACCGATGGCGCGGTTGTACCCGGTATGGCTGTTCCTGATCCGGTTTGTGGCGCCGGCCGCGGTCGCCGCGATCATCGTCAGCGTGCTTCTCGGCGCCGAGTATCAGTAACTTCCGTCGCTAGCGGCTGTGAATCGCAGTGGGCTCAGGCGCCGCCACCAGCAGCGGCGCTGATCCGCGCCTCGGCCAGTCTCACCTGGCTGTCGATCTCCTCGAACTCGTCCGCCGCCACCGTTTTGAGCTTTTCCTGGGCCTCGGCAAGGGTCGTGCGCGCGGTCTCGACGTCGATCTCGTCGACGGTTTCGGCAATCGACGCGAGAACGGTCACCGCGTCGGGCTGGATCTCCGCAAAACCGCCCTGTACGACCAGGCGTCCAGTCTTGTTCCCGTCTATCCAGCTCACTTCGCCGGTACCGAGAGAGGTCAGCAACGGCGTATGGCCGGGAAGAACGCCGAGCTCACCGAGCGCCCCCGGAATTCGAACCTCGGTGGCCCGGCCCTCCAAAACCCGGCGCGACGGTGTGACGACCTCGAGCCGCAGCGTTTCGCTCATCAGGACTCCGCCGCCATCTTCTCGGCCTTTTCGACCGCTTCTTCAATGCCGCCAACATAGAGGAACGCCTGTTCCGGCAAATGATCGTATTCGCCGGCGCACAGAGCCTTGAAGCCGGCAATGGTGTCTTCAACTTTTACGTAGCGGCCCTTCATGCCGGTGAACTGTTCTGCGACGAAGAATGGCTGCGAAAGGAAGCGCTGGATCTTGCGTGCTCTCGCGACGCTCAATCGGTCTTCCTCAGACAGCTCGTCGATGCCGAGGATCGCGATGATGTCCTGCAGGTCTTTGAGGCGCTGGAGAATCCGCTGGACCTCGCGGGCCACCATGTAGTGCTCTTCGCCGACGATGCCGGGATCGAGGATGCGCGAGGTGGAGGCGAGTGGATCCACCGCCGGGTAGATGCCGAGCTCGGAGATCTGCCGCGACAGCACCGAGGTCGCGTCGAGGTGGGCAAACGCCGCGGCCGGGGCCGGGTCGGAGAGGTCGTCGGCGGGCACATAGATCGCCTGCACCGAGGTCACCGAGCCCTTCTTGGTTGAGGTGATGCGCTCCTGAAGCTCGCCCATCTCGGTGGCGAGGTTGGGCTGGTATCCGACCGCCGAGGGCATCCGGCCGAGCAGCGCCGAGACCTCGGAACCGGCCTGGGTGAAGCGGAAGATATTGTCGATGAAGAGGAGCACGTCCTGCCCCTCGGAGTCGCGGAAGTGTTCGGCCACGGTCAGACCCGTGAGGCCGACGCGGAGCCGGGCGCCAGGTGGCTCGGTCATCTGACCGTAGATCAGGGCGGCCTTCGAGTTTTCCCAGCTGTCGGGATCGATGACTCCTGCTTCCGTCATCTCAACCCAGAGGTCGTTGCCCTCACGGGTGCGTTCGCCGACACCGGCGAAGACCGAGAACCCTCCGTGTTGGAGCGCCACGTTGTTGATCAGCTCCATGATGATGACGGTCTTGCCAACACCGGCGCCGCCAAAGAGGCCGGTCTTGCCGCCCTTTGTGTAGGGCTCGAGAAGATCCACCACCTTGATGCCCGTTTCGAACATCTCGCTTTCGGTGGATTGCTCGAGCAGCGGCGGCGCTTCGCGGTGGATCGGCAACCGTTGGTCGGTCTCGACTGGACCCCTTCCGTCAACCGGTTCGCCGAGCACCCCGAGGACTCGGCCGAGGGTCTGCTTGCCGACCGGCACCGAGATCGGCTCACCGAGATCGGTGACAACCATGCCCCGAACCATGCCTTCGGTCGGCTCCATGGCGATGCAGCGGGCGCGGTTCTCGCCGAGGTGCTGCGCCACCTCACAGGTGACGTCGATCGGCACCACGCCCATTGTGCCGTCATCAACGATCTTGACGGCGTTGAGAATCGCCGGAAGGTGCTGGTCGGGGAACTCCACGTCCACCACCGGGCCGATGATCTGGACCACGTGTCCGTTGACTTGCTGGCTCATAGATTCACGACTCCCTATCCCTCGAGCGCTTGAGCGCCGGAGACGATCTCGATCAGTTCCTTGGTGATAGCCGCTTGACGCGTACGGTTGTAAAGCAGCGTCAAAGCATCAATCATGTCGCCCGCATTGCGGGTTGCCGCATCCATCGAGGTCATGCGCGCCGCCTGCTCGGCTGCCGCCGAATCAAAAATCGCCCGCTGGACTTGGGTCTCAACATGTCGGGGCAGGAGCTCGGCGAGCAAGGTCCGCGCGTCCGGTTCGTAGAGATAATCGACCTGCGACTCGTCTTTGTCCTCGCCAGAAACTGTTGGCGGCTCGATTGGAAGCAGTCGGTCGACGACAATATTCTGGCGGATCATGTTGACGAAGCTGTTGTAGACCAACCATACGGAATCGACCTCACCGGAGGTGAAGGCCTCGACAAAGCGTTTGCCGAGCCGGGGTCCGGCCTCGGCGGTCGGCGCCGACATGGTCTCGCGATCGTCAACGACGAGGTTCCACCGTCGCGATCGGAAGTAGTCGGACGCTTTTTTGCCGACCACCGCCAGCTCGACCTCCGGCCATCGATCTGCCAGAAGGTCTTTTTCGATGGCGCGCAGGATGTTCGTGTTGAAGGACCCGCACAGTCCTTTGTCCGACGACACCACGACGACCCACGTCCGCTCACCCTCGTGGTCTTCGAGGAGAGGATGGCTGAACTCCGTTCGGGCGGCAACATTGGCAAGAACCTTCGAAAGAGTCTCCGCCCACGGTCTTGCCTCCGAGATCGCCTCCTGGGCTCGCCGCAACTTGGCCGCCGCGACCATCTTCATGGCCTTGGTGATCTGTTGCGTTCCCTTGACGGACTGGATCCGCCGGACGAGATCCCTGGTATTAGGCAAGAGCGGCCTCCGGATTCTCCTTGATGAACATATCGACCGCCGCAGTGATCAATTTTGTGAGTTCCTCCTCGGTCTGCTCATCGAGGACTCCAGAGCTGATGATTCGCTCGAGGGTTTCGGCGCCGTTGTCCTGCGCATAGCGGTGAAGGCGGGGCTGGATGGCGCCGACGGCCGAGACTTTGAGGCCATCGAAAAGGCCTTTGGTGCCGCCGTAGATCGAGACGATCTGCAGTTCCACGGGGATGGGCCGGTACTGTCCCTGCTTCAAGATCTCCATCAGGCGCTCGCCTCGGGCCAACTGTCGCTGCGTTGCCTTGTCGAGATCGGAACCGAACTGGGCAAAGGCGGCAAGCTCACGAAATTGGGCGAGGTTGAGGCGCAGGGAGCCGGCGATAGATTTCATGGCCTTGATCTGGGCGTTGCCGCCGACACGAGAGACCGACAGTCCAACGTTGACCGCCGGACGCTGACCGGCAAAGAAGAGGTCCGACTCGAGGAAGATCTGTCCATCGGTGATCGAGATGACGTTGGTCGGGATATAGGCCGAGAGATCACCCATTTGTGTCTCGATGACCGGCAGAGCGGTCAGGCTGCCGCCGCCTTGTTCATCGTTGAGCTTCGCGGCACGTTCGAGAAGCCGCGAGTGGAGGTAGAAGACGTCGCCGGGGTAAGCCTCACGCCCGGGAGGGCGGCGCAACAGGAGCGAGATTTCACGGTAGGCCTGGGCATGCTTGGTGAGATCATCGTAGAAGCAGACGGCGTGTCCCCCGTTGTACAGGAAGTACTCACCCAACGCCGCGCCGGCGTATGGCGCCAGATACTGCAGCGGCGCAGGCTCCGAGGCGGTTGCCGAGACGATGATCGTGTGGTCCATGGCGCCGTGTTTCTCAAGGGTGGCGATCACCTGCGCAACGGTCGAGGCCTTCTGGCCGATCGCCACGTAGACGCAGATGTTGCCGGTGCCTTTCTGGTTGATGATCGAGTCGAGGATAACGGCGGTTTTTCCGGTCTGGCGATCACCGATGATGAGCTCGCGCTGACCGCGGCCGATCGGGATCATGGAGTCGATCGCCATGATGCCGGTCTGCATCGGTTCCTTCACTCCCTGGCGGGCGACAACGCCGGGCGCCGTGCGTTCGAGGGGGTAGTTCTCCACCGAGTCCACCGGGCCCTTGCCATCGAGCGGCCGCCCGAGGGGATCGACAACTCGACCGACCATTCCCGGACCCACTGGAATATCGAGGATGCGCTTTGTGCGCTTGGCCTCATCACCCTCCTGAACGAGGTGGACCTCACCCATGAGCACGCAACCGACGTTGTCATCCTCGAGGTTCATCGCGAGGCCGAAGACGTCGTGAGGCAGCTCGATGAGCTCGCCCGCCATGACGCCATCGAGGCCGTAAATGCGGGCGATGCCGTCCCCGACGGAGATGACGGTTCCGACCTCGGACATGTCGATCGAGGTTTCGAATCCTTCGATTTGGCGGCGGATGATGTCCGCAATCTCGGCGGCTTTGATCTGCATGTTTTACCCCTGTTCGATCTCGATCTCTTTGCTCAAGCGATCCAACTCTCCTGCCAGCGAGCCGTCAAAGACCCGTGAACCAACCTGTAGCTTGAAGCCTCCGAGGAGATCCCGGTTGGCTTCGAAGTCGGCGACCACCTCGGCGCCCTCGAATACTGAAATCGCGTCGACTAGCCGGCGACGCGAACCTTCATCGAGCTCGATCGCGGTCTCGACGCGGGCGCGGGCGCGACCGAGACTTTGATCGACGAGCGCCCGAAACTCGGTCGCGATGTCGGTCATATGCTGCATTCGATAGTGGTGTTGCACCACATGCAGAAAGCGCCGCGTCGGCTGACCGATTCCGAGCGAATCGAGAACGGAATCGAGGATCTTCGTCTTGACCTCGACGGAAACCATCGGTGTCACCAAAACGCGGTGGAAGTCCGGCACCGCCTTCAGCGCCGCAGCCACGCCATCGAGTTCGTCAGCGATCTCTTCGGCGCGACCCGGGGCCTCCTTCTGAACGACGGTCAGCAAGGCCTTTGCGTAGGGAAACGCTCGGAATCGCCCCATCTCTACTCCTTGCCCTCGAGAGACGTCATCGCATCGAGGCTTCGGTCGAGCACCCGCTGGCGGTCCTCTTCCGTCATTTCCCGATCGAGAAGATCGCGGGCGAGTTGCGCGGTCAGAGCCGCAGTGTCTCGAGCCAGCTGTGCGCGGGTTTCGGCCTCGCGGCGTGAAATTTCCTCATCAACGCGGCGCAGGAAACGCTCCTCGTCGATCTTCGTTTGCTCCGAAATTCTTTCCGCCTCCGCATCGCCATCCGCGGCCGCGCGATCCTTGAGCTCCGCGACTTCTTCTTCGACATCTGCGAGGCGCTTCGAGACGTCGGCCTGCAAGCGGTCCGCCTCTTCGAGTTGGCGTCGCGCATTCTGCAGCTCCTCGGCGATGCCCTCGCGACGCGTTTCCAGGAACGCCCCCATCGGGCGGCCGACGAATCGTTGCAGGATGTAGAGGAAGACGGTGAGATTGAGGGAAAGCCAGAAATAGTCGGGGATCCCGACGTGCTTGACGCCCTTATCCACCAGAAGCGCGAAGACCAACGCGACAACGAAGACAACCGCCCAGCCGACGATTGTCTTCATCATGCGAGCTCCCTGCCGAGCAGGCGGCTCGCGAGCAGCCGGGCAAGATCTTCGGCACGATTTCGGAGATCGGCGCGTGCCGTCTCGGCGTCCTTGTCGAGGGTGTCGAGGACCGCCACAAGCCGCTCATCGGCTCGCGAGTGGGCCTGGTCGAGCGCCGTCTGTCGAGTGTCCATCGCATGCTGTCGGGCGTCGGCGCGAATCTTGGCTGCGTCCTTGGCGGCCGTGGTAACTTCGTCCTCGACGCGCGAAACAGCGGCCAGATACTCCTCGTTCTTGGCCGACCATTCTTGCTGGGCGTCATCAATCCGGCGGCGACGTTCGCCGATCACGGTGCCCACGGGGCGGATTAGAAAACGGTGGACGATCCACAGGGTCGCCCAGAAGCAGACCATGACGAGGATCAACGACAAATCTGGTGGGGACATCGGCCGCTCCCGGCTCGATCCGCTCTCACGCTCAGCGCGCGCTCAGCACGAGGCGGTTCAAGCTAACAAATCCTCAGACCACGGTCAAGATGTCGATGGTGCTTTGTTTGTGTTTTTTTTCACTTCCTGTGAGTCCATCGTCACCGAGCCTTCGAGAAAGGCCCCGTCCTCCATCACCAGGGCCGGGGTATGGATGTCTGCCCAAACCTTGGCGCCCGCATGGAGCAGGACCTGCTCGCCAGCGCGGATGGTGCCGCGGACCTCGCCGCCGACGATGCAGCGTGCGACCTCGACCTCTCCCTCGACCACGCCCCCCTCGCCGACCACGAGCTCGGACCGCGAACGCACGGTACCCTCGACCCGCCCATCGACGCGAAAATAGCTGGAAAACTCGAGCTCACCCCTTATCGTGCACCCCGAGTCGACGAAACCGTTGAGCGACTCTGCTCCTCGAGCCATCACTCACCCCCCATCAAGAGATCGAATACTCGCATCAGCTCGTCATGTTCGTTGCACGCAATGACGATGGTACCGCCGCGGCGGCGCTGCCGGATCTCAACCGGGGCGCCAAGACGCAACGCCAACTTTTCCTCTGCTGCGCGGAGATTTGGGTCGCGCGGCGTCGGCTGCCTGCTCGATTCCCTGCGTTTTCCCGACCTCGCATCACCACGCGCCTCGGAGGCCGCCCGTTCGAGCGCGCGGACCGACAGCCCCGTTGCCGCCGCGCGGCGAGCCCAATCGCAACGATCCGCGTCGTCGGTGAAGGCGAGCAGCGCCCGCCCGTGGCCCGCCGAAAGCTCTCCCCGCTCAACCATTCCCTGGACCTCGGGCGGCAACTTGAGCAAACGCAGAGAGTTCGCGACGGTGCTGCGATCCATTCCAACCCGATCTGCAATTTCCTGCTGGGAGAGACCGAGACCCACTCGCAGATGCTCGAAGGCGCGAGACTCCTCGAGCGGTGTCAAGTCCCGCCGCTGCAGATTTTCGACCAGCGCCAGCTCCAGCTGTTGATCTTCCTCGATATGTTCTCGGATCACTGCCGGCACCGTCGTCAGACCGGCCAGTCGGGCGGCGCGCCAGCGCCGTTCGCCGGTGATCAAGAGGTATCTGCCCTGCGGGCCCTCGCTCACAAGAAGCGGCTGCAGCACCCCGTGCAACTTTATCGAGGCTGCGAGCTCTTCGAGCGCTTCCTCGTCGAAGAGATAGCGCGGCTGCTGCGGGTTCGGGTGAAGGCGGTCGATCGGTATTTCGGCAAAACCCGCCCTCGCGCGCGGGGTGTCAGGAATGAGGGCCTTGAGGCCTCGGCCCAGCGCCTGTTTAGCGGACATCTTCGCTCTCCCTCCGGAGTAGGTATTCGCGGCCGAGCTCCAGGTAGGCCTGCGAGCCGCGACTCCGCAAATCATAGGCGTGGATCGGACGGCCAAAGGACGGCGCTTCCGCCAACCGCACGTTTCGCGGTACCAGCGTCTCGAAGACCAAATCGCCAAAGACGCTCCGGACCTCTTCCGCCACCTGTTGGGCGAGGTTGGTTCGTTCGTCAAACATTGTGAGGAGGATGCCGTCGATCGTCAGCCCCGGGTTGAGGAACCGGCGCACCTCGTCAACTGTCGACATCAGCATCGACACCCCCTCCATGGCGAAGTACTCACACTGAATGGGAACGAGAAGTCCGTCGGCGGCGGCAAGCGCATTGAGGGTCAGAAGGCCGAGTGATGGTGGACAGTCGACAAAAACAAAGTCATACGGGCTCGTATTGTCTCCCGCGAGCGCATCTCGCAGGCGGAATTCCCTGCCAACCATGCCCACAAGCTCGACCTCTGCCCCGGCCAGGTGAGGCGTCGCTGGAATCACGGTGAGGTGCGGGAATTCGGACGGCTGGGCGGCCGTTTCGACCGTCGCGCCGCCAAGCACGAGGTCGTATGACGTTGGCTGTCCGTCGTCGCCCCGAAAGCCGAGCCCCGAGCTGCAGTTGGACTGCGGATCGAGATCGACCAACAGGGTCTGCCGCTCATAGGCCGCCAGGGTCGCGCCGAGGCTGATGGCGGTCGTGGTCTTGCCCACCCCGCCCTTCTGGTTGGCCACCGCCACGACTCGCGCTTTCATCTCGACCGCCTTCCCCGTCGCTCGAAAGCTGCCACAAGAAGCAGCAGTCCTCCTGCCGCCGCGGCGAACCCGGAGGGAGCGCGGCCCTGGACGCCATCGCCCGAGAATGAAAAATATCGTGGTTTCACGTGAAACATGGTTGCAGCCGAGTCAACCGGCCGCACTCGAGGCCGGGTAGTTGCGAGCTTAACACACGCCACCCCGCGACGGCTTTGAGCGCGGCTGCGCCGTCGACCGTGGTCCATATCACGACCTCTCCCGCCCGGCCGAGTCGGCTGCGCGCCCAATCGAGAAGCGCCTCATAGTCGCCGACGGCACGAGCTGTGACGAGATCAAAGGGGAGACAATCGCCGAGATCCTGGTACCGCGAGCGAACAACATCCACCTCGAGCCCGAGCTCGCGGACTACGGTTCGGAGAAAGGCCCACCGTTTCTGCCGCGGCTCGAGCAGCACCCCGCCCCATTGTGGGCGCACCGCCAGGAGGGGCACACCCGGCAAGCCGGCGCCGCTGCCGACATCGAGCAGCCTTCCGCCGCCCTTCAGAAGCGGAACAGCCGACAGCGCATCAAGAATGTGCCGCTGCACGAGTTCCTCGCGGCTCGAAAACCGCACCAAATTGTGTCGCGCAGACCACCGCTCAACGAGCTCCGCATAGCGCACCAACCGCTGCAGTGCCACTCCTTCGGCGTGGGCGGCGAGTAGGTCCGCGAACGCTTTTCCCCCGTTCACCCGGGCCCTCCGCGGCGGACCAGCCGGCCAGCGAGAAGCGCCAGCGCCGCCGGGGTCATTCCGGGCACCCGCTCGGCATCCGCCAACGTTCGCGGGCGGTCACGCGCGAGGGCCTCGACGACCTCGCGAGAGAGACCGGGAATGGTCGTTGCATCGAGATCGGTGGGGATCGGCACGTGGCGCAGACGGTGCAGCCGCGTGCGCTCCCTTTCCTGTCGCGCCAAATACCCGTCATAGCGGAGGCGGCCGATGACGATACGCCGATCCTCCGCGTCAAGGCCGGAAAGATGTTCCAGCGAGGCCGCGATGCTTTCAGCATCGACATCCTGGCGGCGCAGAATGTTGGCCCACGTCGTCGGTGCCGAGAGGTCGATACGGGCTCTTTCAAACACTTCTTTGCGGGTCGCGTTGGTTGGCGTCAGGCGGGCCCCTTCAAGCGCGGCTGCTGCGGCCCGACGGCTGCGCCAGCGTGCCTGTTCCACGTGAAACGCTGCCTCTCGAACCAGCCCGAGCCGGCGTCCGTTCTCCATCATCCGTTCCCGCGCTGTGTCAACGCCGAGCAACAGTCGGTGTTCGGCGCGGGAAGTGAACATGCGGTACGGTTCGCGGTGGTCGCGTCCGCAGACGTCATCCATCAGCACCCCGAGATAGGCGTCCTCGCGAGCCGGAATGAAGGGCGCCTCGCCGCGAATGGCCGCGACGGCGTTAATGCCCGCCAGAAGACCGAGCCCCGCCGCTTCCTCGTAACCCGAAGTGCCGAGGAGCTGACCAGCGAGAAAGAGCCCCGGAATCGACAAACACTCAAGGCCGGCCCCCACCTGAAGCGGTGCCACCACGTCGTACTCGACGGCGTATCCGTAACGCAAGAACTTCGCCCGCTCGAGACCGGGCACCTTGTGAACAACCGCCTCCTGCACATCGGCGGGGAGGCTGGTTGAGAGGCCGTTGACGTAGATGCTGTTGGACTCGATGCCTTCGGGTTCGAGAAACACGGTGTGTTGTTGGTGGTGCGGGAAGCGGACGACCTTGTCCTCGATCGAAGGGCAGTAACGCGGGCCGATGCCCTCGATGGCGCCTGAAAGCAACGGTGACCGATGGAGATTGTCGTTGATGACAGTCTGAACCTCGGGTGGGGTCCGGGTTACCCAGCAATCACATCGATTCCGCACGGTTCGCGTTCGCCATGAGAACGGTCGCGGTTCGGGATCGCCCCCCTGTGCTTCGAGTTGATCGAAGTCGATGCTCGTTCGATCCAACCGCGGCGGGGTTCCGGTCTTGAATCTCCGGAGTTCCAGCCCCGCCCCCGCGAGCGCGTTCCCTAGCGCAGTGCTTGGTCGTTCGCCAAAGCGCCCGCCGGGACGCCGTTCCTCACCCGTGTGCAGCAGACCGCCGAGAAATGTGCCGGTTGTGAGAATGACCGCGCCTGCCTCGAGGTGCGCCCCGCCCGCGAGGATCGCCCCGAAGACGCGCCTTTTTTCGATCAACAACCCCTCGACCTCTGCCTCGACCAAGGTCACCCCGCGCAACCTTTCAACCACCCGCCGGATGCTCTGCTGATACACGGCCTTGTCACACTGCGCTCGTGGGCCCCACACCGCCGGGCCGCGCGACCGGTTGAGGGTTTTGAATTGAATTCCGGCGCGGTCCGCGGCCCATCCCTGAAGGCCGCCGAGGGCATCGATCTCGGCCACCAGGTGGCCCTTGCCGATGCCGCCGATAGCCGGGTTGCATGGCATCTGCGCGACCGTTCGGCGATCGAGGGTCACCAACGCTACCGCCGCCCCCATGCGGGCTACCGCGGCGGCGGCCTCACAGCCCGCATGCCCGGCACCCACAACCACGACATCGAATCTCGACACCACTATTTTCCGATGCAGAACGAGCTATAGATCTCGTCCAGCACGTCATCGGTCGCGACCTCTCCGATCAGCTCGTCGACCGCCCGCAGTGCCCACCGAATGTTCTCCGCAGCCGTTTCAGGGCATTCGACATCACAGCCGCTGAGCTCCTTAGCCGCCCCATCCAGGGCGTTGCGGTGCCGCGCGGCGATGGCCACCGCACCCCCGAGATCCGGCACCTCTCCCAAAACGCGGCACAATAACTCGTGCCGGAACTCCTCGAGGCCCTCTCCACTGTGACAGGAAATGCCGAGCCATCCATCGGCGACCATCACCCCGGGCGTCAGGTCGATTTTCGAGCGGACCAGGACCGCCGGCAGGTCAGCCGGCACCCCCGGGGGGACCGCGTCGTCCTCAGCATCCACCGCCCACAGAATAATTGCGAGGTCGGCGCCAGCAGCCGCGGCCTGGGCGCGACGGTGACCCTCTGCTTCAATCTCGTCGCCTCCGGCCCGCAGACCCGCCGTGTCCTGCACCACAGTCCGCACGCTGCCAAGATCAATGACGGCCTCGACGAGGTCGCGGGTGGTGCCGGGGTGGGGAGAAACGATGGCTCGCTCTGATCCGACTAAATAGTTGAAAAGAGTAGACTTGCCGGAATTTGGGGGGCCAAGGATCACGAGCCGCAGTCCCTCCCTCAGGCGCTCGCCGGCGCCCGCCGTTGCCAGCAGGGCGGTGAGTCGGCCGCGACTCTCTTCCAGCTGGGCCGCCACCTCGCTGGCAGGAACGGCAACTCCCTGTGCCTCATAGTCAAGAGATGCCTCGATGGCGCCGAGGAGCGTCACGAGGGCCGCGCGCAACCCGGCGAACTGTTCAGAGAGCGCGCCCGCGAGCTGTAGCCGCGCGTTCCTGTGCTGCCAGGCCGTGTCCGCGGCAACGAGGTCCCGGACCGCTTCGGCCTGAACCAGATCCAGCTTGCCGTTGGCGACGGCTCGCCGAGTGAACTCGCCAGCGCCCGCCGGCCGCGCCCCAGCGGCAACAAACGCCTCGATCACGGCCTCCACCAAGAACGGAGACCCGTGAACGGTGACCTCCAACATGTCCTCCCCGGTGTACGAATGCGGCCCCGGGAAAGAGGTCACTACGGCGCGTTCGAGAGCAGCTCCGCCTGCGTCGTGGAGGGTTGTCAGCGTCGCTTTCCGGCCGACAACAAATGAGAAGTCCGGACAGACCCGCGCCGCGCAGTCAGCGGCCCGCGACCCGCTGACGCGGATCAGCGCCAACGCTCCCCGGCCCGCCGGCGTCGCCCGGGCGACGATGGTGTCAGCGCCGCCGGAGAGGTCGGATGACAATCCGCTTGAGAAAGCCTTCACCATCGGAGTCGGTCTCGACCCCGGGGTCGTCGGCAAGCGCGAGGTGGATTTCGCGTCTTGCGGCCGGAGTCAGCGGCCCGAGCGTCACTGGAGCACCACGCCGAAGGGCCTCGTCTGCCGCTTCCTCGGCCCGCTCCTGAAGCTTGTGTGCGCGCCGTTCTTTGAAGCCGTCGCAGTCGAGGTGCACTGGGCGGTGATCCGAAAGGCGCCGGTTCAGAACTCGGTTGCAGAGATACTGCAGGGCATCGAGGCCCCGCCCCCCCGAGGCGGTCAAAAGATGAAGATCTCCCCCCTGGAGTTCGCCCTCCAGCGCCTCTTCGCGGTCGGCAAGATGGGCGGTGATCTCGAGATCGCCTGCACGAAACGATTCGGACAGGAAGAGTCCAAGCACTGCGACAGGATCGACCTCTGCCTCGATCACGACCTCGCTTCCCTCGCCGGAAACCACGTCATAGTGGAGCTCCTCGAGCCGCGAACCGAGCCCGCCGCACGCAGCGCTCAGGGCTTCGTCGAGGGAGGTCCCATGAAAGCTCTTGCGCCTGCTCATGCCTTCCCGTCCTTCCGCGTTTTCTTCTTCGGGCCACCACCGCCACGCTTCCGCTCACCGACGATGTGGAGGGTGATTTCCTGTTGCATGATCGTGATCACGTTGTTGGCCAGCCAGTACAGTACAAGGCCCGACGGAAACTGGAGAAACATGATGCCAAAAATTAGCGGCATCATTCGCATCAACCGCTGCTGTTGGGGGTCGCCGGCCTGCGGTGCGAGACGCTGCTGGAGCCACATCGTGGCCGTCATGAGGACCGGTGTCACATACAGCGGGTCCTTGGCCGAAAGATCGGTGATCCACAAGATGAATGGCGCATGGCGCAGCTCGATAGCGCTCAGGAAGAGTTTGTACAGAGCCCATAAAAGTGGGAGCTGAACCAACAGGGGCAAACACCCGGCCATTGGGTTGACTCCCTCTTCCTTGTAGAGAGCCATCATCTCCTGGTTCATATTGGCCCGGGCCTGCGGGTCGCTTTTCTTCTTTTTATACTTGGCTTGAATTTCCTTGACCCTGGGCTGCACTTTGGCCATCTTCCGCATCGACACGGTCGAGGTGTGCATCAGCGGGAAGAGCAGAATGCGGATGCCGAGGGTGAGAAGGATGATGGCAACACCGTAATTGCCGACGTGCCCGTAAATCCACCGGAGGGCCTTGAGAAAGAACACCGAAATCGGGCCAAAAAGACCGAAATCGAGGGTTTCCTCGACGCCGCGGTCGATCTCCTGCAAGAGATCGTATTCCTTGGGCGCGCCGAGCAATTCGCCACGCAGTTGGCCCCGATTCAGCGCGGCCGATATCCGCAGCACCCGCTGTGATTTCTCTTCCGCTATCGGTATCTCGAATGGCTCGATCCAGACCTCAGAGAGGCCCGTCGCTGGCCGCAGGAGGGTGAAAAAATACGCGTCCTCGAATCCGGCATAAGCGACGCTACCCGGCGCCAGGATCTGGCGCTCCTTCACCTTGCGCCGTTTGAATCGCGTGACCTCGCCGTCCGCCATCATCACGCCTTCGCCCCACAACGCGAGCCGGCTATTCTGTTCTACCTCCGCGAGGTCTCGCATCCCGGTGCCAATACTCACGCGCGCCGTTGACGGCTCACCGGAGGTCTGAATCTCGATGTCGAGACCGTAATCCTCTCCGGTCAGCGCAACCCGCTTCTCTACCTGATTGCCACGACCATCGGACCAACGGAACACCGCACCGTCAACGACGCGTTCGACGACGTAGAGTCGTTCGTCCGGACCGTCGGCAGTGATCAGCTGTAGCGGTTTCGCCGCCTCTGCCAGGGGAACTGTCTGCAACAAATCGAGCGGTTGGCCATCATCGCCGTCGTAGGCCAGAAGGCGATACGAGGTCAGCGCGGCTCCCCGGCTCGAGAGAACAACGTCCATAACGCCATTTGCGAGTTCGACGCTCTCCTCCGCTGAGCCCTGGATGACCTCTTCGTTGGTTTCTAACAGATCATCTTCCTCAGCCACCACGGGGTCTTCTGCCGGCGCGGCAGGCTCCACGGAGTCCGCGGTTCCGTCGGCCGTACCCGCCGTCTCAGCGGGCGGTGTCGCGGGTTCGGGCGCAGGGCGCTGCGGCGGTGGGAATATCACCGACCAGGCGAGGAGGATCGCCGCCGACAGTACAAATGCCAGGAGTAGTCTTTTCTCCATCCGCCCGCTGTCTTCCCCGCGCCCTATCCCGGGCGCGATACCTGCGCGGCCCTCTCCAGGGCGCGCCGAACACTTGTCAGGAAATCCTGCTCCAGCTCTTTCCATGGCGCCGTCGCGCAACTACGGCGCGCGTTGACGACCGCGTCAACGGGATAGCCCGCAAAGAGGTGGCGGTGGATTCGGTACAGCTCGCGTAACCGCCGCTTGCTTCGAGAGCGCACAACGGCTCCGCCGACGCGACGAGATGCGGTCACGCCGAATCTCCCATCGTGTGCGTCAGCTCGCATGAGAAAAACCACCACGTGCCGCCCGGCAGCCCGGACGCCATCCCTGTACACCCTTTGAAAATCGGCCCTTCGCTTGAGCCGAGCCTTTGCTGGGAAATGGAAGCGCCGCTCAGACAGCAACCCGCTTGCGCCCCTTGCGGCGACGCGCGCGGAGCACGCTGCGGCCGCCCCGGGTGCGCATGCGAACCCGGAATCCGTGGGTCTTCTTGCGCTTGCGGTTGTTGGGTTGAAACGTTCTCTTCATGATCTCTCTTTTCCCCAAATATCGGGCGCGTCACGATATCGTAGCGCGTCATGGGTGTCAAGCTCGTGCCGCGGCTGGCGGCGGGCGGGAGGCCCGCCCTGCAACACCTCCCGCGCGTCCTCGGCGTCCGACAGACTCACGCCTCGAGTTGTGCTAGCTTACTACGATGGACCGCTGGGAGCACCTCCAACCACACCTCCGGCAAATGATGGGCGATGAGGAATATCGCACCTGGATCGCTCCGCTGTCGGTCCTCGAAAAGACGGATGCCGCTCTCACGCTGACCACGGACAACGCGATCGTCGGCGACTGGGTTCGCGACCACCTGCTGCGGGATATTGAAACTGTCGCGAGAAGTCATTTCGGTCCCGAGTTTCGGGTCCTCATCAAATGGGCCGCAGCGGTGGACCCCGGGGACTCGGGTAACAGCGGGGAAAACAACTCGCCGGGCATCACCACCCATCCGTACAACCCGGGCTTCACGTTTGATCGATTTGTTGTAGGAACCTCGAATCAGTTTGCGGCCGCGGCGGCTGAGGCGGTTGCGGAACAGCCGGGCAAGACATACAACCCGCTGTATCTCTACGGGGGCTCCGGGCTCGGCAAAACGCACCTCCTGCACGCCATCGCCAATCGGCTTTCTGAGATTTCTCCCTCCCTCCATGTTTCCTACATGACGACTGAGCAGTTCGTCAACGAGCTCATCAACTGTATCCGTCGCAAACAGATGGACGCCTTTCGCCAGACATTTCGTGGCGTCGACATGCTCCTTCTCGACGACATTCAGTTCATCGCCGGTAAAGAGCGCACCCAGGAAGAGTTCTTTCACACGTTCAATACGCTCCAATCCACCGGCCGCCAGGTTGTCTTCACATCCGACGCCCGCCCCGCTGACATTCCGGGCCTCGAAGAGCGGCTGCGATCTCGTTTTTTACAGGGACTGATCGCCGACATTCAGCCCCCAGACCTCGAAACCCGCTGTGCGATCCTTCGCGAGAAGGCGCGGGCCATCGGGCGAGAGCTGCCAGAAGACGTCGTCTTGTTCATCTCGCGCAGGGTTCAAAACAATGTCCGAGAGCTTGAGGGGTGTCTCAATCGGACCATTGCCTACGCGCAACTCAAAAATTCGAAGATCACGGTGGACGTTGTCCGTCTTGCACTTTTTGAACTCCTGCCGGACGAGCGCGCCACATCACCATCCGATATCATCCGCTTCGTTGCCCAGCACTACGGGGTTCGAGTCGCGGATCTCAAGGGTCGCTCGAATCGTCGTTCGATCGCGCTCCCGAGACAGGTTGCCATGTACCTCATCCGCGACATCCTCGAACTGAGTTTTCCGGAGATCGGCCGAATTTTTTCGAAACATCATTCGACGGTCATGTATGCAGTCGACACCGTACAGAAAATGCGTCAGTCAAATCCCGATTTTGATGCCACGCTGACTTCCTTTCGAGAGCATTTTGTTTAACCCGCAAATCTCACCACCTCTCTACTGCGGCTGACGATGCTCCGCACCCAGCGTCGTTTCCTCGCTACGCGGTGCTCGACGAAACGTCAAGTACGCCTCCGCGCCCCTCAGATCGAAAACACCCCTGGGTACAACGCCTCACCGGCCACACGACGAAACCCGGCAAGATATGCGGGCTGACCATGTGGAAAACGCGTGTTGAAGCCTTGTGGAGAGGCTGAGGGCTTTTGTGGAAAGGACCCGTTTTCCGCAGCTCGTCACAGCACCGCGCACCCTCCATCCACAACCCGAGCCGCATATTAACCTCAATAGTTAGAATTATTTGCGGTGAATTTCCGCAGATTCCACCGGCTCGACGACGATGACGATTCATGTTATATTTTGCGTGAAAAGTACGTCGTCGTCATAAGAAAGGGCGGTTGATGGAACTCAAGTTGCAACGCAACCTCGTCCTTCAGGAGCTCTCAATCCTGCAAGGTGTGGTCGAGCACCGGACCACCATACCGATCCTCTCGAGCATCCTGGCGGAGGCAGAGGAGAACCGTCTGCGGTTGGTGGCCACCGATCTCGATATGACAATTGTCACGGAGTGCCCGGCGGCTGTCCACGGCGGTGGCCGAGCGACGCTCGAGAGCAAGGTATTTCAGAACCTGGTTCGATCTTTGCCCGAAGAGGAGTTCACCCTCCGCCAGGATGGGGACGCGGTGGAAATCGAGTGTGGTCGCTTCCACTCGAGGATGGCCGTTTCCGATCCTTCGGAGTATCCGACCGTTCCCGAGGTTCCGGAAGCTGGTGACTATGCGTTGCCGTTGGATCTCTTTCAGCTGATGTTGGATCGTGTCGCTTTTGCAATCACAAAGGATGATCCGAAGTTTCAATTGAACGGTGCCCTGGTCAAGCTGATACCGGGCGAAATCGAAATTGCGGCGACCGATGGTCACCGCCTGGCGATGGTGAGAGCCAAGGCGCCGGGGGGGGACGCTCCTTTCGAACAACAGCTCTTCCCTCGAAAATTGTTGGCGGAGTTTTCTCGTTTCGGTGACGAGGAGGTTCGGATTTCCGCGGGCGACAACCACCTCGGGTTTCTGATGGGTGAGCGGACGCTCGTGTCGCGAATCGTCGAGCTTCGTTTTCCGCAGTACGAACGGGTGATAGTCCGCGACAACCCGAATCGCGCCCGGGTCGACCGAAAGGAGCTGTTGGCCTCGCTCCGGAGAGTCAGTCTCATGGCGCATGAAAAAGCGCGCGGTGTCAGGTTCCGCTTCGATTCCGGGGGGGAGCTGACCCTGGTATCCATCGGTTACGAGCGGGGCAGCGCGGAAGAAACGCTGAGCGTGACATACCAGGGCGACGGTCTCGAAATAGCGCTCAACGCCGGCTATCTCATCGATGTCCTCCAGGCGCTCGAGTGTGAGATCGTTGAACTGCAGCTACGGGACAGCAACACCCAGTGTGTCGTGGTGCCGGTCGAAGACGATCCTCGCCTCGAGGAGTACATCTACGTGCTGATGCCGATGCGTCTGTAGGCCCGGCACACGGCGCAGAGACGGCGTTGCTTGGCTTGATTCGGCCCCGAGGTGAATGACACCATCAAGCGAGGCACCGCGAACCTGATAAGGACGGTACGCTCGCCTTGGAACTGATCGATCTATCGGTCCGCGATTTCCGCAATTTGTCACGCCAGGTGTTCAGCTTTGGCGAAGCGACGAACGCGATACTCGGAGCCAATGGTGCCGGAAAGACGAGCCTTCTCGAGGCCATGGTCGTACTCGGAAATCTCCGTTCTTTCAGAACGACAAGTCTGCGCCGAGCGGTCCGCCACAACGAGAACAGTTTTCGTCTTCAAGCCACAGTCTCGACCGGCGGCCGAACCCATCGCCTTGAACAGATTGTGGAGATGGGTTCGCCCTTCACCAGAACACTGCGTGTTGACGGTGTGACTGCGACCGTCGAGAGGTACCTCCAGCTTTTTCCGGTCTTCGCAATCACCGCACAGGACCGCGAGCTGGTCGTCGGGAGCCCGGAAGGTCGCCGGTCGCTACTCGACCGGTTTGTATTCCTTCTCAAACCGACGCATTTTGATCACCTTCGAACCTATCGGCGCCTGCTGCGACAACGCAACGCCGCCCTCGTCGCCCGGGCGTCTGATACCGAAATCGAGGTTTGGGAGGAACCTCTCGCGGCTTCAGCGGCAGCGGTGATCGAAGCGCGGGAAAGCGGCACGATGATCCTCGGAGAGCGGTTTTCGGAGGTGTCGAGAGAGCTCTCTCCGGAGGACCAGATCGAGGTCTCCATCGAGTACCGCTCGGAGGCATGGAGCAGGCCCGCTGGGGGGGCGAAAAAGGTGGAAGATCTGTACCGAGAGCGCTATAATGAGACGCGGACGCGGGACCGCCAGATGGGGTTCACCGGCGATGGTCCACACCGCCATGATTTGAGCTTGAAAATCGGCGGCCGAGGCGTCCGATATGTACTCAGTTCGGGACAAACGAAGAGGGTGGCAGCAGCGCTCAGGCTTGCCACCCTGGCGCAGGTAGAAAGGGAGCGAAACGAGCGTTTTCCCGTCATTGTGGACGATGTCGACGCCGAGTTGGACGGCGCCGCGCTGGCCCTCTTGGTTGAACGTCTCGGCAGCGATCGACAGCTTTTTCTCTCCAGCACGAGCGAGCGGGTCGCGGAGCTTGCGGGTCCTCGGGGATGTTGCATACGACTCGAAAACGGAACCCGCGTGCCTCAGGAGGCCATAACTGATGACTGAGAACTACACCGCCGAGAACATCAAGGTCCTCAAGGGCCTGGAGGCGGTGCGAAAACGCCCCGGGATGTACATTGGCGACGTCGATGACGTGGCGGGTCTCCACCACATGGTCTGGGAGGTGGTGGACAACGCCATCGACGAAGCACAGGCAGGAGAGGCCTCGCAGATTTCGGTGACCGTGCACGCGGACCAGACCGTGACCGTGACGGATGATGGTCGCGGCATCCCGGTGGACACGCACATAGAATCGGGTCGGTCCGCGGCCGAGGTCATCATGACCGAGCTGCATGCGGGCGGGAAATTCGACAGCAACTCCTACAAGGTCTCCGGCGGCCTCCACGGCGTTGGAGTCAGCGTCGTCAACTTTCTCGCCGAGTGGTTGCGTCTTGAGATCCACCGGGACGGGAAGGTTTGGGAACAGACCTATCACCGCGGGGTGCCCACGGAAGCACTCAAGGAGGTCGGCACCACCCGCCGCACCGGGACGATCATCAGCTTCAAGCCGGACGCAGAGATCTTTTCCGTACTCGAATTCCATCCTGACCTTCTCATACGCCATCTCCGGGAACTCGCGTTTCTCAACTCCGGCGTCAACATCAAATTTTCCGACGAGAGCAGCGAGCGCGAAGAGGAGTTCCACTTCGAGGGCGGGCTGCAAGAGTTCACCCGCTACCTCAACCGGTCGAAGTCACCCTTACACGAGGAGCCGGTTTATCTGATCGACTCCAACGACGACGGCGAAGATGTCGAGGTCTCGCTCCAGTGGCATGACGGCTACAACGAGAACGTCCTCGCCTTTACCAACACGGTCTACAACCGCGACGGCGGCACCCACCTGTCGGGCTTTCGGGGCGCGCTCACGCGCACCATCAACGCCTATGCCCATAGCCAGAACCTCCTCAAAGGTCTCAAGGAGAACTTCTCGGGAGAGGATGTGCGGGAGGGGCTGACGGCGATCATCTCAGTTCGCGTCCAGGAGCCGAGGTTCTCGAGCCAGACGAAGGACAAGCTGGTTTCCTCGGACGTCAAGAGTTGGGTCGAGTCGATGATCAATGACCGCCTCGCCACATACTTCGAAGAGCATCCAGCGGTCGCCAAAGGGATCGTCTCCAAGTGTCTCGATGCCGCCCGCGCCCGCGAGGCCGCGCGCAACGCTCGCGAGCTCACCCGGCGGAAGAGCGCCCTCGAGACCTCGGCGCTACCTGGAAAGCTCGCTGACTGCTCGGAACGCGACCCGGAACTTTCCGAGATCTTCATCGTCGAGGGTGATTCCGCGGGGGGGTCCGCCAAACAGGGGCGGAACCGACGTTTTCAGGCCATCCTGCCGCTGCGCGGGAAGATCCTCAACGTCGAAAAAGCGCGCTTCGACCGCATGCTTGGGTCGGAAGAGATCCGCGCCCTGATCCAGTGTCTCGGCACCGGCATCGGCAAGGACGAGTTCGATCCGCTCAAGGTCCGCTACCACAAGATCATCATCATGACCGATGCCGACGTCGACGGATCGCACATCCGGACGCTGCTCTTGACGTTCTTCTATCGACAGATGCAAGAGCTCGTGCAGCGCGGCCACCTTTTCATCGCGCAGCCCCCGCTTTATAAGGTGAGCAGGAAGAAGAAAGAAGTCTACCTCGGCGATGACGACGACCTCTCTCGTTTCCTGCTCGATCGCGTCGAAGACGAATTCCGGTTGGTGATCGGCACAACCGGCCGGGAGCTCGCCGGCCGCGAGCTTCGCCGCGCCATTCTGGCGGCCCAGGATTGGAACCAAAGTCTCGAGCACCTCGATCGTCGCGGCTGGCCCCAAGACCTCGTTCTGGCGGCGCTCGACACCGAGTCGGGGTGGGACGGAGGGGCGAGCGGCGAAGGCTTTGCAGAAGCCCTTGCAATCGAGCTCCGCGAGCTCGGCTACGAAGAAACCCGGGTTGAGCTCGACGAGGAGCACGGAGTGCCGGAGGTCATCTGCCGGGTTGGACTCAACGGCCGCGGCCGTGAAGTGCGCCTGGGCCAGCTCCTCGGGGCGAGTGGGCACTATCGCCGGGCGCGCAACCAGCTGTCTCAGGTCGAGGCACTCCGCGTCGGGCCCTTCCACCTCGATCGCAACGGGGACCGCGAGACGCTGGCGAGCCTGGGCGAGCTGGTCAGCCGCGTGTACGAGGTTGCCAAAAAGGGCCTCAACATTCAACGATACAAGGGCCTCGGTGAGATGAATCCCCGCCAACTCTGGGATACCACCATGGATCCCGACACGCGGCGCCTCCTCCAGGTAACGATCGAGGATGCCGCCCGAGCCGATGAGCTCTTTACGATTCTGATGGGCGATGCCGTCGAGCCCCGCCGCAACTTCATCGAGGCCAATGCGCTCGAGGCCCGGAACCTGGACATCTAAATGACCGACCAGTCGTCTCCGCAGCGGGTGGATCGCGTGCCTGTGACCATCGAGGAAGAGCTCAAGAAGTCGTACCTCGATTACGCAATGTCCGTCATCATCGGCCGCGCGCTGCCAGATGTGCGCGATGGGCTGAAGCCGGTACACCGGCGGATCCTCTACGGCATGTGGGAGGGCGGAAACACCGCTTCCCGGGCGTACAAGAAATCGGCGCGGATCGTCGGCGACGTGATGGGTAAGTACCACCCTCACGGCGACCAGGCGATCTACGACACCGCAGTCCGCTTGGCCCAAGACTTCTCGATGCGCTACCCCCTGGTCGACGGCCAGGGCAACTTCGGTTCGGTCGACGGGGACTCGCCGGCGGCGATGCGTTACACCGAAGTTCGGTTGACGCGGTTCGCTGAGGAGCTCCTCGGCGACGATATCGGCAAAGAAACGGTGGAGTGGGCGCCGAACTACGACGGCTCGATGAACGAGCCAACGCTTCTCCCGGCGCGGATTCCAAACCTCCTTGTCAACGGGTCATCCGGGATCGCGGTCGGGATGGCAACCAATATCCCGCCCCACAATCTCAGCGAGACGGTAGATGCGGCGGTCGCCCTGCTTGGTGACCCCGAGCTCAGCGTCGAAGACCTGATGGGCTTCGTGCCCGGGCCCGACTTCCCAACTGCCGGATTCATTCTCGGCCGGAAGGGAATTCACGACGCCTACACTTCCGGCCGCGGGATCGTTCGCATGCAGGCGCGGACGCGTATCAGGGAAGTCGAAAAGAAGAAGCGGGCCGCGATCATCGTCAGCGAACTTCCGTACCAGGTGAACAAGGCGCGCCTCGTGGAGCAGATCGCAAATCTCGTTCAGAACAAGCGCCTCGAGGGAATCGCCGACCTGCGTGACGAGTCGGATCGCGATGGGATCCGGGTGGTGATCGAGCTCAAGCGCGATGCCGTCCCGGAGGTCGTCCAGAACAATCTCTACAAGCTGACCCAGATGCGGACCACATTTGGAATCAACCTCCTCGGGGTCATCAATAACCAGCCCAGGGTTTTCAATCTCAAGGAATTGTTGCAGCACTTTCTCGATCATCGCCGAGATGTGATCCTTCGCCGCACGGCGTACGATCTTGCTCGCGCCCGCGATCGCGCCCACATCCTCGAGGGCCTGGTGATTGCCCTCGACAATCTCGACGCCGTCATCGCCCTTATTCGGGGAGCAGCCGATCCCGAAGCCGCCCGGGGCGGACTGATGGAGAAGTTCGGTCTTTCGCAGGTCCAGGCGCAGGCAATCCTTGACATGCGGCTGCAGCGCCTGACCGGGCTCGAACGAGACAAAATCATTGAAGAGCACGCCGAGGTGCGTAAAACCATCGCTCATCTCGAGGCGGTCCTCGAGTCCGACGAGATGGTGTCCGAGATCATTGCCGAGGAGCTCGCCGAGGCGAAGAACAAATACGGCGACGAACGCCGATCCGAAATCATCGAAGATCCGAGTGAGATCTCAATCGAAGATTTGATCGCCGAAGAGGAGATGGTGATCACCGTATCCCGCGGCGGGTACGTCAAACGATCCGCGGCCGCTACCTACCGCGCGCAGCGGCGCGGTGGGCGAGGGCGCCGGGGAATGGGGATCAAGGATGAGGACGAGGTCTGGAGGCTTTTTGTTGCCTCGACCCACGCAACGATGCTCTTCTTCACTTCAGCCGGGCGCGTCTTCGTGCGCAAGGTCCACGAGCTCCCCGATGTCGGTCCGGCGGCGCGAGGCCGCAACCTCGTCAACCTGCTCCAGCTATCGCCGGACGAGAATGTTCGGGCGTTGCTGGCGGTGCGCGACTTTTCGGAGCACGAAGATTCGTTCCTCTTTTTCGCCACCCGCCACGGGAGGGTCAAGCGAACGCCCCTGCGCGAATATGCCAACATCCGCGCCAACGGCCTTCGCGCGGTGGTCATCAATGAGGGCGACAACCTCCTCTCGGTGCGTCTGACGGACGGCGCGACCCATGTCTTCATGGGCACGAACCGGGGCATGGCGATTCGTTTCGAGGAGACCGATGTGAGGCCAATGGGTCGGGTCACTGCGGGCGTGCGCGGCATCAATCTTCGTAAAGGTGACTACGTCGAGGAGTTTGCGGCCTTTGACCCGGCCGAGGACAACGACATCCTGGTCGTGACCAACCTCGGCTACGGCAAACGCACAAAGATTTCCGAGTTTCGTGTTCAGCGGCGGGGCGGTTTTGGGATCAAGCTCATTCAGCTGACCAAGAAAAACGGGGACGTGGCCGCCATCCGCTATGTCCGCGAAGAGGACGAGGTCCTTGTCGTTACCGAGGGCGGGATGCTGATTCGGACCAACGTGGCGGGCATTTCACGCTTTGGTCGCGCCGCTCAGGGTGTGCGGGTGATACGTCTCAACGAAGAAGATCGAGTGGTGTCGGTTGCCCGGGCCGAGGCGGTCGACGACGACGACGATGACGACTTTGATGTCGAGGAAGAGGTCGAGGGCGCGGACGAGCCGTTCTCCGATGAGCCACCCACCGACGCCAACCAGGAGTAGTCCGGCCACCATTCACGACATGGGCTCACACGAAGAATCCTCTGCCCGAGCGATCCCGGCAGTCGCCCTGATCCACCAGGAAGGGGTGATCGGCATCATCGCGCTGGTCGGCCTTTCACTTCGCGAGGGGGGGATTGTAGGCGGCCTCGCGCCTCGTGGGCTTTTGGTTGCGACGCTGTTCGCTGGGCTGGGTGCTGGGGCAATTTGTGCCGCCGGTCTTTGGGCGGTTCGCAGCCTGCCGGCCCTTGTCGATCTCGAGAAATGGCAACGACAGATGGTGCGGAAATGGTCGGTCACGGACGCGATTGCCGTCGCTGTATTTTCCGGCCTGGCCGAGGAGGCATTGATCCGGGCTCTGTTGCAGCCGATCATCGGTCTCCTGCCGGCCGCCCTGCTCTTCGCGGCGCTCCACCTTGTACCGGACCGCCGTCTCTGGTTGTGGCCGGTTCTCGCGTGTGCTCTCGGGGTTGTGCTGGGCCTGATCTTCGAGTTTGGAGGCTACCCGGCTGCTGCTGCTGCGCACATCGCGATCAACGCTGTCGCACTGCTCCGGCTACAGCAAACAGCAGGGGACTGAGCCCGGAGACGAGTTGCTTTACTGGTGTGTACAATGAGGCCGAGCCGAGGGAGGAAGAAAATGAATCACACCGACTCGCAGTTCCGCGTCAAGGTTGGACTGGCAGAGATGCTCAAGGGTGGCGTGATCATGGACGTCACGACCGCCGATCAGGCGAAGATCGCGGAGGACGCCGGCGCGGCGGCAGTGATGGCCCTCGAGCGGGTGCCGGCCGACATCCGGGTCCAGGGCGGCGTCGCACGGATGTCGTCGATCGAAAAGATCCAAGAGATCCAGAAGACTGTGTCGATCCCTGTCATGGCCAAGGTCCGCATCGGCCACATCGCAGAGGCGAAGATCCTCGAAGCGCTTGAGGTCGATTTCATAGACGAGAGCGAGGTCCTGACGCCGGCCGATGAGGAAAACCACATTTCGAAGCACGGGTTCAAGGTCCCATTCGTGTGTGGTTGCCGCAATCTCGGTGAAGCCCTCCGGCGCATCGGCGAAGGCGCGGCCCTGATTCGCACCAAAGGTGAGGCGGGATCGGGCGACATCGTCGAGGGGGTTCGTCATCTCCGCGCGGTGCAGCGCGGAATTCGGACGCTGACGATTCTCGAAGAGGACGAGTTGATGAGCTACGCGAAGGAACTTCAAGCGCCCTTCGAGCTCGTCCGCTGGGTGGCCGAAAAAGGTCACTTGCCGGTGCCAAATTTCGCAGCCGGGGGGGTCGCAACGCCGGCCGATGCCGCCCTGTGCATGATGCTGGGAGCGGAATCCGTCTTTGTCGGGTCAGGCGTTTTCAAGTCCGATGACCCCGAGCTTCGTGGGCGCGCAATCGTCCAGGCGGTGACCCATTGGCAAGACCCGGCGAAACTGGTCGAGATTTCCCGTGATCTGGGCGAGGCGATGCACGGCCTTGAAGCCGGAAAATTGACCCCGGAGGAGATGCTGTCGCGCAGGGGGTGGTAGCTGTTGAAGGCGATCGGCGTTCTCGCACTACAGGGTGATTGGGCGGCACACTCGACCGCGCTCCGTGCGCTGGGGGCGGAAGTCCACGCGGTTCGTACGGCGACAGACCTGGACAATGTTCGGGCGCTGGTGATTCCCGGGGGCGAGTCATCAGCGATGCTGCGGCTGATGAAGCCCGAAGATCTCTCTCGCCGGATTGTAGAGAGAACCCGGGCGGGAATGGCTGTCCTCGCCACCTGCGCAGGGGTCATCCTCCTCGCCCAGGCGGTGGTGCCGACACAGCCCTGTCTCGGGGTGCTCGCGGTCGACGTCGAACGTAACGCCTATGGGCGCCAGGTCTTTTCGACCATCGCCGAGATCGACCTCTCCCCCGACCTTGGAGATCCACCGCGGATGGAGGGGGTCTTCATCCGCGCTCCCCGAATCACGCGGCGTGATGTGTCCGTCGAGGTTCTCGGGAGCTGGGGAGATGATGCGGTCCTGGTCCGCCAGGACAGGGTTCTCGCCGCCACCTTTCACCCGGAGCTGACGGGCGATCGGCGGGTTCATGAACTATTCCTGCAGATAGGGGAGGAAACCAATGGCTGACAATGTTCTGGTCCATGAAGAGAACCGAGGCATTCACCGCCTGGTGATGGACCATGGGCCCAACGCCCTCGATCCCGCGCTCATGTCTGCCTTGCGGGAGAGTCTCAGCCGGCTTGCCGATGAAGGAGCACCGTGTGTTGTTCTCGCTTCTTCCCACGCGACGCTTTTCTGCCCGGGCTGGAACCTCAAACTGCTCGCCGATGCAGACCGTGCCGAAGTCGGTGATTTTCTCCAGTCCTTCAATATGTTGATCCTCGATCTTTTTTCCTACCCCGGCCCGACAGCAGCGGCTGTGGGCGGTCACGCTGTGGCCGCAGGATGCTTGCTCTCTCTCTGCTGCGATCTTCGGGTCATGGCGACCGGCCAGGCGAGACAGGGGCTGTCGGAGCTCAATCTGGGTGTTCCGGTTCCCAGCAACAGCCTGCGGATGTTGCGTTCCCGCCTCAGCTCTCCCGCGCTCGATGAAATCGTCTTTCGCGGCGAGGGATGTACAGCCACCCGAGCCCGGGAGCTCGGGATCGTGCACCGTACCGCAGCCGCCGCGGACACAATGGCGGTGACCGAACTCGAACTTGGCAAGCTGGCCGGCCGCCCGCGACGCGCGTTTATCGAGACAAAGCGTTTCCTTCTTGGTCATGTCTGGAAGCAGATGCGTCAGGGTTCGCCGGACGAAGACGCCGCTTTTCTCGATTGCTGGTTCGAAGACGAAACCAGGGAGCGGATCGCGCGTGTTGCCAATCACCTCAGGCAGTGACAGGCGCCGACCGACAGAGGGCGGTCGATCCTCGGATCGACCGCGCGGTGACACTCATCCGGCGTTTGCCCCTTCGATGGTCCGATATTGACGGAAGCAGCACCGAAGAGTCTGTGCTTGCCCGCGGCTGGTTCTCGGGGGCTACAGAGTGCGCCCGGATCCTCGCCACCAAGGCGCGGCTCGAAATCCTCGAAGGGGGAGGGTTCGGGGCAAGCTGGCCAATCCTGAGGGGCGAGGTCTGGACGGTAGCGCCGGCCCTGCCGGTGGCCGTGAGCGGGGAGACGGCAATCGGCGTTGACGGCGAGTATCGGGGTGATGCGACGGGCGTGTGGCGCGAAGCCGGGGGTGCCGAACGCCTCTTCTTAAACCCCGATATTTCGCAACCCACACCGGGGAGGCCATTCGATCTTCTGTGGTTTGGCGACTTCGAACGGTTCGCCGTGCGCGATGGAACGCTCGAGATCGAGGACCTTTTCGGGGTTCTCCGGGTTCCGGCCAACCCGCAGCTGCTCGACCATCTCCTGGTTCGCAGTCGACGTTTGGATGGCGAGGCCCTGGCGGGGTTGCCGATGATCGACCGGGACCGTCCGCAGACAATAGAGGTGCGGCGCCCCGCAGACCTCAGTCACGCTGACCGCTGGCGTGACGCCTCGAACTTTCTCGCTTCGCGGGCCAATATAGAGAGCGCAACACCTCGGGGAGCGGCCGTTGAGGCCCGAATGGTTGGCGGCGGAACTGCGATCTTCGAGTGCGATGAGGATGAAGACGGGTGGCGACTGACGCTCCGGAAAGGAAAGGACGTCTTTTCGGAGATTCGTGTCGGCCACCGCGCGGGGTCACTCAGTCTATGCGCCACCCTTGATGATGAAATAGATGCAATGGCTCCGGGCATGCGCGGGCGGCTGATTTTCGACCTCCGCGCCGATCTCGTGTCCCTCGGTTGAGTTCGCCGATCGATCAGAACCGATACAAGCGGTCCTGTACGAGCTCTTCTACCGGGACCGGCAGTTCAGCCGCGGCCAGCTCCTCGCGGAGTTCCTCGATATATGGCGGTTTGAAGTGGTAGAGGTAGACGGGGACGTCGCGTTCGAGTTTCTCGAGCTCGGCGCACAGGGTCTTCGGGGTAAGGTGGAGGCTGACATCCGCCACGTCCTGCATCCGATTCGGGAAGGAGACCTCGGTGATGAGGGCGGCCAGATCTTCGGTGGCATTGGCCACTTCCCAGATTCGCGATGTCGGTCCGGTATCCGAGGTGAAGATCACACTCGATCGCCCCTGACGGAGTAACAGCCCGGTCGTGGGCACGATGTGGTTCACCTCCACCGCGGTCACTTCGAGCGGGCCCCCCGGAAGGTCATCGATGGTGAAGGGTGATTCGATCTCGATCTCCTCGAATTTCACCGATGGGTACATATGGTTCGGTATCCGGGAAAAATCAGGCCATGTGTCGTTGTTGAAAAGGTGTCGGCGGACCCCCGCGAGAACCCGCTTGGTGCAGAATATCGACACCGGTTGGTCACTGGAGCCGAAGGAATTCTCGATTAGGAAGGGAAGGGTGTTTGTGTGATCCATGTGGGTATGGGTGATTAACACATGCCGAACCTGTCGCTGCTCGGAGATGGTCAGCGCGCGGGTGATGGCACCGGCATCGACCGCCACCTGGCCGTCAATCAGGAAGGACGTCATCCTGCACTCGGGACTGTCGCCCCCAAAGCTCCCAAGGACCCGAAAATCCATGCTCTGAGTATAACCGGAACGGCGCGGGTACCATGAGTGCGATGAATCACGTCGAGGAACGGTTCTTCAGGCTTGGTCTGGTGCTCGCCGGAGGAGGTTCCCGTATCCGGCGGCTGGTCGCGGAAGCGCCCGGTGAACCGCTCTATGCCAGCCTCTCGGACAGCGGTGCGCCACGGGCACTGCTCGACACCGCGACAAAGCTTGCACGCGCCGAGGCAAAAACCACCGTCGAGCGCATTACGGCGGCAGGGTGGCGATGGCTGATCCCCGGTGACGACCAATGGCCCGGCTTGCTTGCGGCCACGGCCGACCCGCCGCTGGGTCTCTTCGTGCGCGGGCGTCTTGATGATCTGCCGACGGTCGCTATCGTCGGTTCGCGTAAAGCGACCCCGTATGGTCTCCAGGTCGCACGCCTGCTTGGTGAGGAGCTCGGAAACGCCGGCGTTGTGATGGTGTCGGGCATGGCGAGGGGTGTTGATGAGGCGGCACACCGCGGAGCCCTCGCCGCCGGGGGGCCGAGTTGGGCGGTGTGGGGAACAGGCCCAGACCGCATCTACCCCCCCGAACACGGAGAGCTCGCCGAAGAACTCGCCGCGACAGGGGCACTGATCACAGAGTATCCGCCCGGTACGCCGCCGCGACGGCATCACTTTCCAGAGCGCAATAGAGTCCTCTCCGGTCTTGCCCGGGCAGTGGTTGTGGTCGAAGCCGCGGCCCGATCGGGAGCGCTCATCACCGCGCGCCTCGCCATGGAAGAGGGGCGCGAGGTGTTGGCGGTTCCCGGCAACATCTTCTCCGAGCTTTCGGTCGGTCCGAATACTCTTTTGCGGGTCGGGGCGCGGCCGCTCCTGACGCCCCGAGATCTCTTCGACGCCATCGGGCATCAGCCGCCGGAAAAAAGCGAATCAGACGCGGATCACGGGCTGCTCCGATTCATGGGCGCGGGGGAAGCGGTGACTGTGGATGAGGTTGCCGCCCGCGCCGAGAGCGTTGTTGGTGAGGTTCTCGGAGACCTTCTCGAACTCGAACTCGCCGGCGAAATCTCACGCCTTGAGGATGGGCGGTATTTGCGACGGCGTGTCTCCGCAGACAGAAAAGACGGATCCGCAGAGTGAGCGGCTCGGAGGTGTTGGTCGTCGGCGGTGGGCTCGCAGGCAGCGAGGCCGCGTGGCAGCTAGCGGAGGCCGGCATTGAGGTGGTGCTCGCTGAGATGCGCCCCGCGCGCCCAACGCCGGTCCATGGGGGAGACCTCCTCGCCGAGCTCGTATGTTCGAATTCGCTCCGGGGCGACGCGCCGACCAACGCCGTCGGTGTTCTGAAGGCCGAGATGGAAGCGCTCGGCTCTCTGATTGTGCGCACCGCTCGGCAAGCCGCGGTGCCGGCGGGTGGCGCGCTGGCCGTCGACCGAGACCTCTTTGCGCAGGGTGTGACAACGGCGATAACGGAGCACCCGCGGGTCACCGTCGATCGTCGCGAGGTCGTAACCGTACCAGATGGTCCCGCCATCATCGCAACCGGGCCGCTCACTTCACCCGCGCTCCACCGCTCCCTCAACGAAGAACTGGGTGGCGAAGCACTCTCCTTCTTTGATGCTGTGGCGCCGATCGTCGCGGCGGACTCGCTCGACCTGGGCCGCCTCTTCAGAGCCTCTCGGTATGGCAAGGGGGATGGCACCGACTACCTCAACGCGCCACTCGGCCGCGAAGCCTACGAACGTTTTATCGACGCTTTACTGGGGGCGGAAAAGGTCACCTTCAAGGAGTTTGAAAATCGGGACATTCGATACTTCGAGGGCTGCCTGCCGATCGAGGTCATGGCGGAGAGGGGCCGCGACACACTGCGGTTCGGGCCGATGAAGCCGGTTGGCCTCGAGGATCCGGAAACCGGTCGGCGACCATGGGCGGTCGTCCAGTTGCGCCAAGACGACCTCGCCGCCGAGCACTGGAATTTGGTTGGTTTCCAAACCAAGCTCACACACGGAGAGCAGAAGCGGATCTTCCGCACCATTCCGGGTCTGGAAAAGGCGCGTTTCGTGCGCCTCGGGATGATCCATCGCAACACGTTCATCAATGCACCCCAGCACCTGGATTCCACCCTTCGTCTACAAACCCGACCCACGATCCGCCTGGCGGGCCAGATCACTGGTGTCGAGGGTTATGTCGAGTCTGCGGCAACCGGACTTCTTGCGGCGCGCCTGTTGGCCGCAGAAATTGCAGGGCTCGAACTGAGGCCACCGCCACCCGAAACCGCTCTCGGTGGATTGGTACGGCACCTCATCGGGAGTAACCCCTCGACTTTCCAACCCGCCAACATCAACTGGGGCCTCATGTCTCCACCGCCCGAGCTCGCCGCAATCAAGAACCGCCGCGATCGCCGTTTGCGCCACGCAGCCCTCGCGGTCGATTCAAGTCGCAGATGGGCAGAGTCGCTCGAAAAGTGATACCGATCACGGCCCGTAGAGAACCTTTTGCCCGCCACAGTCGTCTATATACATGAGGACGGAGATTTGCGACCACGGATTCTCAAACCAATGCGCTGCGCGGCGAACGACGGTTCGGATTGGACAGCCGCTCGGGAGGGGCGGGTGACGGTTGTCATTGCCGACTCCGGGGCCACGGCCGAGGTGCTGGTGTTTCCCCGTGACGAGCCGATTGCGAAGGGCGGGGAGTTCCATTATCGCGGCACGAGGTGGACTGTCACTGGCGCCCGGCGCGACAGCGGCATTTTGGTGGCCGAGCCTTCGGCCCACTGACGCCCGCCGCCTGCCTCCCCGCCCAGTTAAGAGTAAAGAGTTAAGAGTAAAGCGTTGCCAGGTGACGCCCGGCAGGTTGGGGCGTCTTAACCCTTTACCCTTGACTCTCAGCCTTTCGGGTGGCTTTTTCGGTGGACCGCCATCAGATGTGCCAGGTCGACCTTGGTATAGATTTGAGTCGTGGCAAGGGAGCTGTGGCCGAGGAGCTCCTGGATCGCGCGAAGGTCCATTCCAGCTTCCAAAAGATGGGTGGCGAATGCGTGACGCAGCGCGTGCGGGTGGAGATGGTTGAGGTCCGCGGTGCGGCGGACCGCGTGATCAAGCTGGCGCCGGACAGACCGGTCGCTGAGGCGACCACCGCGTTGATTGACAAATAGTGGGTCATCTTCGTCAGTAATACCACGGCGCCAATGGGCGCGTTCGGGAAGATAGGCCTCAAGGGCGGTTGCTGCCGGCCGGCCGAAGGGCACGAGGCGTTCCTTGCGTCCCTTGCCGCGCACCCGGACGACCCGCTGACCGAGCTGGACATCACCGAGGTCGAGATCTACGAGTTCGCCGACACGGAGCCCCGCGGCGTAGAGAAGCTCCATCGCAGCGCGGTCACGGCGGCCCGCAGGAGTGTCTGGAAATCCTTCGAGCAGTTCCTCGATTGCGTAACGGTCGGCGATCTCCGGTGTTCGTTGGATGTCGTGGGGGTGGGGCACGGCATCTGCCGGGCTCGCCTCGAGGATGCCCTCGGCTACCAGGAAGCGGAAATAGGTCCGGAGCGCGGC
>Ga0316194_10000173_pt1 | contig 36572 bp, 30 predicted proteins | sample CroRivsedime1_MG_FD_204936 | JGI IMG/M metagenome (GOLD analysis project Ga0316194, IMG submission 204936) | Coastal sediment microbial communities from Maine, United States - Cross River sediment 1 | ecosystem: Environmental > Aquatic > Marine > Coastal > Sediment | place: USA: Maine...
CAAAGATGAACGGTGCCATCTTGGGGTTCCAGTAACGGGTCTGATGACCAAAGTGCACGCCAGCCTCTAGCATCTGGCGCATGGTTACGTCTGCCATTTCAATATCTCCGGGTTAGGCCTCCGCATATCCCATCCCACAACCCCCTTTTTGACAGGGCACCCAGCAGGACGTGTCGATATGCGTGTGATTTAGTGTCACCAGAATCAACCTGTTGATACTGGCGCGCGCGCTTTATACCATAGCCGGCCGGGGACAGTAACCCCTATTCACAATTTAGGTATTTATGGTCTCAGTCACCTTATATCCAGTCTAAATGTGACATTTAGACTGGATATAAGGTGACTGAGACCTGCTTCTATATGACTGTAACGATCAAAACTGCCAAACAGCAGGACAAAATGCGCGTCGCCGGCAAACTCGCGGCTGACGTCCTGGATATGATTGGGGATTATGTAAAGCCCGGGATCACGACGGACGAACTCGACCGCATCTGCCATGACTACATTGTGCAGGAGCAGGAAGCGATCCCTGCCCCGCTGAACTACCGGGGCTTCCCGAAGTCGATTTGCACGTCAGTCAACAACGTCGTCTGCCATGGAATTCCGGGCGATAAAAAGCTCAAGTCGGGCGATGCCGTGAACATCGACATCACCGTGATCAAGGAAGGATTCCATGGCGATACCAGCCGTATGTTTATGGTTGGTAAGGAAAATATCCTCGCGAGCCGTCTCTCGGCCGTCGCCAAAGAGGCCATGTGGCTGGGCATCCAGGAACTCGGGCCGGGCAAACGCCTGGGCGACATCGGCGCCGCGGTGCAAAAGCACGTGGAGAGCCATCGCTACTCGGTAGTCCGGGAATACTGCGGTCACGGTATTGGCCAGGTTTTTCACGAGGATCCGCAGGTGCTGCACTACGGCAAGCGGGGCACCGGCCTGGAACTCAAGGAAGGCATGACGCTGACCGTGGAACCCATGGTCAATGCGGGCAAGGCCGCTGTCCGCCTGATGCCCGACGGCTGGACCGTTGTAACCCGCGATCGCAGCTTGTCGGCACAGTGGGAGCATACTTGCCTTATCACGACCGACGGCTTCGAAGTACTGACGCTGGGCGCAGCTGATCGCCCCTAAATCGACTATCTTTTCAATGAGTTATAGCGAAATTCGCGATTCCCTGGCCACCACCGGCGAGGAATTGCGTGCACGCTTTGAGGGGGGCGAGTCGGTTGTCGACCTTGTTCACGCGCGCGCCGCACTGATCGATCGCGCACTGATCGACCTGTGGCGCAATAACATCGAGGACACAGGCGCTGCGCTGGTGGCCGTGGGCGGCTATGGGCGGGGCGAACTCCACCCCTTTTCTGACGTCGACGTGATGCTGCTGCTGCCGGACGAGATCCCCCCCGGCGGCGAGGACTCGCTGTCGGCCTTTGTCACAGCGCTTTGGGATATCGGTCTCGATATCGGACACAGCGTGCGCACGATCGCCCAGTGCCGCGAGGAAGCCGAAGCCGACCTGACGGTCGCAACAACGCTCATGGAGGCAAGGCTTCTTGCCGGCCCCGAATCTCTGTTCAGCGAGATGCAGGAGATGCTCTCCCCGGCCAGAATGTGGCCATCTGACCGCTTTTTCGAGGAAAAGCGGAAGGAACAGATTATTCGCCACCATCGCTACCATGACACCGCGTACAACCTCGAGCCGAACGTCAAAGGCAGCCCCGGCGGCTTGCGTGACATCCAGATGATCGGCTGGGTTGCGAAAAGACACTTCGGTGCGGCGACGCTGGCCGAACTGGTCGATCACAATTTCCTGACGCCGGGCCAGTTGCAGCGCCTGGAGGACGGCCAGACCTTCCTGTGGCGTATTCGATTCGCGTTGCACATCCTGACTGGCCGACGCGAAGACCGCCTGCTGTTCGATCACCAGAAGAACCTGGCGGAGATGCTCGGTTACGAGGACGCGGCATACACGCTGGCGGTCGAGCAACTCATGCAGCGCTATTACCGCACGGTGATGGAACTCAGCCGTCTGAACGAAATGCTACTGCAGCTGTTCGAGGAAGCCATCCTCATGGACCCCGACGCCCCGGCCGAAATGCTGAATGATCGCTTCCAGGTCAAGAATGGATTTCTCCAGACCGTCAGCGACCAGGTGTTCCGCAACGATCCCTCGGCACTGCTCGAATTGTTCCTGCTCCTGCAACAGAATCCTGACATACGCGGCGTCAGCGCCCTCACTGTGGGACTCATCAAGCGCAACCTGCACCTGATTGACGATGAGTTCCGGCAGAACCCGCGCAACCATCGCCTGTTTCTGGAAATCCTGCGCGCCCCGAAAGGCGTAACACACCAGCTTCGCCGCATGAATCTGTACGGGGTCCTGGGGCTCTATATTCCCGCGTTCGGCCGCATCGTCGGCCGTATGCAATATGACCTTTTTCACGCCTACACCGTGGACGAACACACGCTGTTCGTGGTCAGCAACCTGCGGCGCTTCGCGCTCTCTCGCTTCGATGACGAGTTTCCACAGTGCAGCGAAATTATGCAGGGACTTGAACAACCGGAGATTGCCTACCTGAGCGGCTTGTTTCACGACATCGCCAAGGGACGCGGCGGCGATCATTCGGAACTCGGGGCTGTTGATGCGGAAGCATTTTGCCTCGAGCATGGACTGAGCAAGTATGAGGCGGGCATCGTCGCCTGGCTGGTCCGCCATCACCTGGCGCTATCGATGACGGCCCAGAAGAAAGACATTCACGATCCCGATGTCATTAACGAGTTCGCGACATTCGTCGGGGACCCGCTGCACCTGGATTACCTTTACGTGCTGACCGTGGCCGACGTTCGCGGTACCGACCCGAAGATGTGGAACTCCTGGAAAGCGCAGCTGTTCAACGATCTGTATTTGCTGACCCGGCGCGCTCTGCGTCGCGGGCTCGAGAACCCAATCGACCGCGAACTGCTGCTCAATGAGAAACAGGAAAAAGCGCGCGCGATACTCATTGAGCGCGGGATCGCGGATCGCCGCATTGATGAAGTCTGGGCGCTGCTCAACGACAACTATTTTATCAAGCATCGGGTCAAGGAAATTACCTGGCACACGGAGTGGCTTGCCGACTCCGACACGGAATCGGCAATCGGTCTCGTCGATGTACGGCGCCGCAAGACCGGAGACGGTATCGAAGCGGTTCTGTATACGCCCAAGGAAGATCGCACCTTCGCCCACGCTACAGCCGTGCTCGACGAGCTCGGAATGACGATCATCGACGCCCGTATTGTGTCGCTCGACAAGCACCACAGCATTGTAACGTTGGTGTTCATGGAACAGGACAGCCGCGTAGAAAGCGATGAGGCACGAATCAACAAAGTGCGCAGATCGCTGACACGCATCCTGACGGCCCCGAGCGACAAGGTACTGTCGGTGACGCGTACGGTGCCTCGCCAGGCACGCATGTTCACGACCAAGACAACCGTCGACTTCGGTCGAAGCACCGCCAACGACCAAACGGTACTTGAACTGCGTGCGGCAGACCGACCCGGATTGCTAAGCACCATCGGACAGGTTTTCATCGAACAGGGCATCGATATTGAGGCGGCGAAAATTGTGACTATTGGTGAGCGCGCGGAAGACGTATTCTATGTCTGCCTCGAATCCGGCGGCGGCGCCCTCAACGAATCTCAGCAGGACGATCTCGGCATGGCGCTCCTGGACCGCCTTGGAAGCAGCGCGACTAAATAAAGTAGAGCGAATAATAATGCAAGAACTCGAACAAATAATCGAACAGGCTTTCGACAACCGCGCACAGGGCTTCGATGACCGCGCGCAGGTGGAAAAAGCCGTGCAGGAGGCTATCGGCCTACTCGACTCCGGCAAGGCACGCGTCGCGGAGAAGAAAGACGGTGACTGGCACGTGAACCAGTGGCTCAAGAAAGCTGTACTGCTGAGTTTCGGACTCGCAGACAACAAGGTCATCGAAAGCGGCCATAGCCGCTTTTACGACAAAGTGCCGATGAAGTATGCCGACTACACTGAAGAACAGTTCCGGGCCGACGGTGTCCGGGTCGTGCCGGACGCCATCGTGCGTCAGGGAGCCTACGTAGCGCCCGATGTCGTGCTCATGCCGAGCTATGTAAACATCGGCGCCTACGTAGACAGCGGTACCATGGTGGATACCTGGGCAACCGTTGGCAGTTGCGCCCAGATCGGCAAGAACGTGCATCTCTCGGGCGGCGTCGGGATCGGCGGCGTTCTCGAACCAATCCAGGCCGGGCCGACGATTATCGAAGACGACTGTTTTATTGGCGCAAGATCCGAGGTCGTTGAAGGTGTAATTGTCGAGGAAGGTTCTGTCATTTCGATGGGCGTCTATCTCGGACAGAGCACACGCATATACGATCGGGAGACAGAGGAAATTACCTATGGGCGCATACCTGCGGGCTCCGTCGTCGTCTCCGGCAACCTGCCCTCGGCTGACGGAAAATACTCATTGTATTGCGCCGTCATCGTGAAGCAGGTTGATGCCAGGACCCGTTCCAAGACCGGCCTCAATGACCTCCTGCGAAACCTGGACTAAACAATGCTGACTGTATATGGCATCAAGAGCTGCGACACCTGCCGAAAGGCCCGCAAGTATCTTGCAGAAAATGACATCGAGTTTCGATTTCACGATGTGCGCGACGACGGACTGGATATCCAGATGCTCGAGCGCTGGGGCGACCGCATCGAGTGGGTGAAATTGCTCAACCGGCAGAGCCTGACCTGGCGGAAAATCCCGGAAGTCGATCGGGGCGACATGAGCAAGGAAAAAGCCTTCGCACTCATGCTCGACCAGCCAACGCTAATGAAACGCCCCGTGCTCGAGTCAGACAAATTCATGGCAGTCGGGTTTTCCGAGAAACGCTTCGGGGACTACTGGGCGAAAGCGAATGCGTAGGAGCGGCCACTGGCCGCGACATTGAGATAATCGCGGCCGATGGCCGCTCGTACCCGCAAGGCGGGCTCCCACAACTACCCGATGCGGCCCGTGATGTAGTCCTCGGTCAGTTTGTGCTGCGGATTCGTGAAGATCCTGTCAGTCTCATCGACCTCGACCAGCAGTCCGAGGTGGAAGTAGGCAACTCTCCTGGAGACGCGCGCCGCCTGCTGCATTGAATGCGTCACGATGACGATGGCGTAGTCCTCACACAACTCGTCCATGAGGTCTTCAATGCGCGCTGTCGCAATCGGATCGAGCGCGGAACATGGCTCGTCCATCAAGATCACCTCTGGATCGACGGCAATCGTGCGTGCAATACACAGTCGCTGCTGTTGTCCGCCCGACAGACTCGTGCCAGGTTCGTCCATGCGATCCTTCACTTCCTTGAGCAAGCCAGCGCGCTCGAGACTCGTATGCACGATGTTATCGAGCTCCGCCCTGTCTCCCGCCAGACCGTGAATACGGGGTCCGTAGGCGACGTTGTCATAAATGCTCTTGGGGAACGGATTGGGCTTCTGGAACACCATGCCGACACGCGCGCGCAGCGCTACCGGGTCCTGTTCCTTGCGGTAGATATCTTTGCCATCCAGCGTGATGTTCCCGGTGACACGGGCTGTTTCGATCGTATCGTTCATGCGATTCAGGCAACGCAGAAATGTCGACTTGCCACAGCCCGATGGGCCGATCAGCGCGATGACTTCTTTCTTGCCAATCTCCAGCGATACGTGCTGGATCGCATGATTGTCCCCGTAATAGACGTTGACGTCTTCCGCGACCATGAACGCGTTGTCACTGCGGATGTTGCCGACGGTCGCCCGGCCGAGCTCGGATATGCGCTCGGGCATCTCCGCCAACGGCACGCTGCCAGCCGTCGACACTACTTCGCTCTCCTGCATGTCAGGTGGCGGCGGTGTCGGGTTGTCGGTAGATGCTTCAGTCATTGCCGTCATTCTCATACAGGTTCCCCAATAGCTCAATCGCTACCTTCACCACTTACGCTCCATTCGCTTCCGCAGGATAACCGCCGTCAGGTTCATAACCAGCAGAAACCCGAGGAGAACGATGATTGCAGCGGATGTGCGTTCGGCAAATGCGCGTTCCGGGCTGTCTGCCCATAGATAGATTTGTACGGGCAACGCCGTAGCCGGGTCGGTCAGGCGCGCCGGAACGTCGACGATGAAGGCCACCATGCCGATCATTAACAACGGTGCGGATTCACCGAGCGCCCGACTCATACCGATGATTGCACCCGTCAGCATGCCGGGCATGGCGAGCGGCAGGACGTGATGGAAAACGACCTGGGTCTGCGATGCACCGAGTCCAAGCGCGGCTTCCCTGATCGACGGCGGCACGGCCTTGATCGCGGCGCGTGACGCGATAATGATCACAGGCAACGTCAGTAGCGTCAGAACCAGGCCGCCCACGAGCGGGGCCGAACGCGGCAACGACGCCCAGTTGATGAACACAGCGAGACCCAACAGGCCAAACACGATCGACGGCACAGCCGCCAGGTTGTTGATGTTCACTTCGATGAGATCCGACCAACGATTCTTCGGTGCGAATTCCTCGAGATAGATAGCCGCGGCCACGCCGATTGGAAAGGCCAGCACCAGCGTCACGAGTAACATGTACAAGGACCCCATAACGGCGCCCTTAATACCGGCCAACTCCGGCTCTCGCGAGTCACCGTTGGAAAACAGCGCTTTGTTGAAGCGCGTTTCGAGGCGTCCGGCTTCCTCCAGTGCCCTCACCCACCCGATCTGTTTGTCGGAAACAGGGCGTAGCGCCTCATCGAGGTTTGCGTCGATATTGCCCTTGATGAGCATGTCTACGTTCGATGCCGCAGGCACCCACATCGACTGGGTAGTCCCAAGAAGCTCCGGATTCGCAGCTATCAGGTCGCGTACCTGGTAAGCAGCGCCCACGCTCACAATTCGGTACAACGCGCGTCGATCGCTGCGGCCCGACACTTCCGGCAACTGCGCGCGCAGGGCCGTCCGTACGAGACCATCGAAATCTGCGTAGGCAAGATCAAGTTCACCGTCGGGCGCCAGGACGTCCTCCGACAATTCGATATCGAGCTGCAGGAATGTCTGCTTGAACGCTGACGATCCTTTAGCAATCAGCGTCGAAAAGAAAACGCCGAGGAACACAATGCCGACAGTCGTTGCCAGCAGGCCGACCAGCTTGAATGTGAGTTCCTTGCGCCGACGCCGTGGCAAGCCGGCTTCGACTTTTTCCCTGGTGGATTTGGCTGCGCTCATCGTTTCCACCTAATCGTATTGTTCGCGGTATTTGCGAACGACACTGAGACCAATGACGTTAAGGAACAGCGTCACCACGAATAACATCAGTCCGAGCGCGAAAGCGGCCAGCGTCTTCGCGCTATCGAATTCCTGGTCGCCGACCAGCAGGGTCACGATCTGCACGGTGACCGTCGTCACCGCTTCGAACGGATTTGCCGTGAGATTGGCCGCGAGGCCTGCGGCCATTACGACGATCATGGTCTCGCCGATCGCGCGTGACACAGCCAGCAGAATTCCACCGACAATGCCGGGCAAAGCGGCCGGCAGAATCACCTTGGTCATCGTCTCGGAACGCGTCGAGCCGAGGCCTAACGCACCATCGCGCATCGCGCTTGGAACCGCGTTTATCGCATCATCGGACAGCGAGGAAACCAGCGGAATGATCATGATCCCCATGACCAGGCCCGCGGCGAGCGCACTCTCCGAAGCCACGTCGATACCGGCTGACTCACCCGCCTGTCTTACCCAGGGCGCCACGGTCAGCGCCGCAAAGAAGCCGTACACGACCGTCGGGATACCGGCCAGGATCTCCAGCAGCGGCTTGGCGACTCCACGCACACGCGCACTCGAATACTCGGCGAGATAGATCGCTGTCATCAGACCAACAGGAACGGCGACGACCATAGCAATCGCAGTGATCAGCATTGTGCCGGTGAACAAGGGAACGGCGCCGAAACTGCCGGAAGAGCCGACCTGGTCGGCACGAATAGCCGTCTGCGGGCTCCAGTTAAGGCCGAACAGGAATTCTGTGGCAGGGACTTTCTGGAAGAAGCGAATCGCCTCGAACAGCACCGAAAGCACGATACCGATGGTTGTGAAAATCGCGATACTCGAGGCCGCAATCAGGAACCAGCGAATCACACCCTCAACACGATTGCGGGCACGCAGGTCCGGATTTATCAGCCGCCAGGCATGAACACCGCCAAGACCGGCAACGCCGAGAGCCAGGACTGCGAGAACCTGCCGGCTCTTGGCAGCGTAAGCGTTAAACTGCGTGGCAGCATCCTGCAGCATGTCGTCCGCCGCGACACTGATGACGTCACCGGCTGCGAGGTTCTGGATGTTATTGACGAGCAGGTTCAGCTCGCCGGCCGGCAGGTTTCTATACGCCTCAGGCAGCCCATTGACCACGAGCGCAACAATCAGCTTCGGCTCCAGGAGAACCCAGGCCGACAGCAACGCCAAAGCCGGCAATACGACCCAGATGGCGACGTAGTAGCCGTAATAGCCCGGCAGCGAGTGCAAGGCCAGTCCGTGGCCCGGACCGCCCACAAGAGCAAGCGACCGTCCCCGTCCTAAGTAGAACGCGGCGGTCGCCATGAATCCGAGCAGCAGTATTAGCGTCGTGCTTTGCATTTATCGTCGTAATAACGGACGGCGGCGACCCACGATGGATCGCCGCCAGGCTCGATATTATAGCGCCTTATTCAGCTGCTAATGACAGCGGCGTCAGGTCACGTACAGCTGCGGCAACCTGCGCGCGCTCTTCGTCGGGCATCGGGATCAGGCCACGGTCAGACAGGTAACCCTCTTCGCCCCACGCGCGCTCGCTCGTGAACTCACGCAAGTAACCTCTAAGACCCGGAATCACGTCCACATGGGCCTTCTTCGCGTAGAAGAACAGCGGCCGCGACACGGGGTAGTCGCCATCGGCGATTGCGTCAAATGTCGGCGCGACACCATCTACCAGCGATCCCTTCACCTTCTCCATATTCTGGTCGAGGAAGCTGAAGCCGAAAATACCAAACGCATCCGGGTTCGCCTGGAGTTTCTGCACGATCAGGTTGTCGTTCTCACCTGCCTCAACGAATACGCCATCTTCGCGAATCGTATGGCAGATGGCCTTGTACTTGTTCTTATCCGAATTCTTCAGCGCGGCAATCCACGGCGTTGCCTTGCAGCCGCCCTCCATCGCCAGCTCAACAAACGCGTCACGCGTACCGGAGGTCGGGGGAGGACCCAGCACTTCGATGTCTATGGCGGGAAGATCCGGGTTGACGTCAGCCCAGGTTTCGTAGGGATTCTCGATGAGTTCACCTTCGGCGTCACCTGGGACTTCCTTGGCCAGCGCCAGGAAGATATCTTCGCGTGACACGCTCATCGTGTCCGCTCCGATTGAGTTGGCGAAAACGATGCCGTCATAGCCGATCTTGACCTCGATGATTTCAGTCACGCCGTTCGCGGCGCAGATTTCAACTTCCGAGGACTTGATAGCACGCGACGAGTTCGCGACGTCGGGATAGGCCACGCCGACGCCGTCACAGAACAACTTGAGACCGCCGCCCGAACCGGTCGATTCGATCTTGGGCGTCTTGAATTCGCTGCCACGGCCGAATCGCTCGGCAACCACGGTTGCGAACGGATAAACTGTCGATGAGCCGACGACATAGACATAGTCGCGGCCGGCCTGCGCAAATGCGCTGACCGAAAACGCCAGGCCAACCAGTGCGGTTGCAGCCATGGCGAGAGTTTTACGATGAATACTCACGGTGAGTTCTCCAGGGGGTTGGAAATGATGCGCAAAGCTTAAGGACGAAATGTTACGGATTTGTTGCAATGGACCAATTAAAGTGGTCTGATTGCACCTCAGGAAAAACCTCTTTTTCTTTATTTTTCATATAGTTACTGGACTCCATTAAAGCAATGGCTCATGACCTCGACGAACCTGTAATCGACCTGCTTTGCGAATTGATCCGACGCCGTTCGATTACCCCGGAAGACGCCGGCTGCCAGTCCCTGATGAGCGACCGTCTCGAGCAACTCGGATTCACTTGCGAAACGATGTTGTTCAACGACGTAACCAACCTCTGGGCACGGCGCGGCAGCGGCTCGCCCGTATTCTGTTTCGCCGGGCATACCGATGTCGTGCCGCCCGGTGACGAACAGGAATGGAATACCGATCCATTCGAACCGACGTTCAAAGAAGGCGATCTCTACGGCCGTGGTTCTGCCGACATGAAAAGCGGCCTCGCGGCGATGATCGTCGCACTCGAGGAGTTTCTGGGCGAGCATCCCGATCATCCGGGCAGCATTGCCCTCTTGATTACGAGTGACGAAGAAGGCCGCGCGCGCGACGGGACACTCAAGGTTGTGCAAGCGCTCGCTGAAAGGGACGAGCATATCGACTGGTGCGTACTGGGTGAGCCGTCAAGCCAGGACAGTCTTGGCGACATCGTTCGTATCGGCCGGCGAGGCTCGCTGAGTGGCATGCTGACCGTGCAAGGTATCCAGGGCCACGTCGCCTATCCACAGCTGGCCGACAATCCGATACGGCGCTTTGCGCCTGTCCTGTCCGAACTCCATGACATCGTCTGGGACGATGGCAATGAGTTCTTTCCGCCAACAAGCTTCCAGGTCGTCGATGTGCGCGCGGGTATCGGGGCTCCAAACGTGACGCCCGGCGAACTGACGGCGCGATTCAACTTTCGCTATTCGACTGAATGGACTCACGAATCTTTGCGGGAAAAGGTCCAATCCGTTTTCAATGCGCACGACATCGAGTATGAACTGAAGTGGCACCTGTCCGGCGAACCATTCCTTACGCAACCGGGAAAGCTGATCAACGCCGTGCACGAAGCCGTTACGGAATTCACAGGCATCGCACCTGAGCTCTCAACTGGCGGCGGCACGTCCGACGGGCGATTCATCTCACCTGCCGGCACCGACGTCGTCGAACTCGGACCCGTTAATGCATCGATTCACAAAATCGACGAGCACGTGAGAGTTGCAGACGTCGTCACCCTGACCGGCATGTACAAGCGAGTATTGGAGTTGATGCTTTTGTAGGAGCCCGCTCCCCATTCGGGGACAATGCTCGCGGGCGAATCATATCGCGCGCAAGGCGCGCTCCTACGGGCTTTTGCGGAAATTGTTCCAGATTCCGGCGATACCGAGTCCGCCGAGTCCGATCACAACCCAGGTGGGCATCGAGAGGCCGAGCAAACGCCAGACAACTTCGGCGCACTCACCCGAGCCCTCGAATATCAGGTCCAGGGCATCGAGAAACGCGAAGTTTTCCATGATGTAGTCATAGCCGGGACCGCAAGAAGGAACTTCGTCCGCTGGCATATTCTGTAGCCGGACGTGCCATGCCGCGATCGAAACGCCGCAAGCCGCGACCAGCCCGACCAGCACGCCGTAGACTCGGGCGCCGATATTGCCCGGGTTATGCAGGGCGGCGACCAGGAAGACGATGCCAAGCGAAATCGTTGCGATGCGCTGCAATATGCACAGCGGGCAAGGGTCCAGGAGGAGAACGTGCTGGGCAAAAAGGGCAAATCCCATCATGCCCGCACAAGCGAGAAAGCCTGCCAGGTTAAGCAGGCGACGATTTGGTAATGTCATTGCTTACGAGTCGGTTTCCGGTGCATCAGGAATCGCAGTATGACGCACATCCCTGCCCTGCACCATATAGATCACGTACTCGCAAATGTTCTTGGCATGGTCACCAATTCGCTCCAGCGACCGAGCGCACCAGGTGACGTTCATGACGCGCTTGATGGACCTTGGATCCTCCATCATGTGCGTAATGCCCTGCCGCTGGATCGCCTCGTACTCCTCATCGACGCGCTCGTCTTCGCGGACGACTGCCCAGGCATCCTCGACATCGAGACGCGCGAACGCATTCATCGCGTCACGCACCATGTGTGCGACGTGTTGGCCCAGCGTTTTGAGCTCGCGATAGGAGTCCGACGGCCGATCCATGGCCGCCAGTTTCGAGGCGAGGAAGCCGATTTTCTCAGCTTCGTCACCAATCCGTTCGAGGTCCGTAATGGTCTTGATGATCGCAACGATCAGTCGCAAGTCACCCGCGGTCGGCGCGCGCGTGGCGAGAATACGCCCGCACTCTTCGTCGATATTGACTTCGAGGTTGTTAACCTTGTAGTCATCCTCGGCGACCTGGAGCCCGAGCGCGCTATCCCCGGTAACGATCGCGGTAATTGCCAGCGACAACTGCGATTCCACGAGGCCGCCCATCGCGAGGACATTGTTGCGCAGGTCCTCGATGTCCTTGTTGAAACGACGCGAAATGTGGTCTGTCAAGCCGGTTGGTTCCATGATGATAATCCGCTCACTCGTATTGTCCGGAGCCTACTTCCATTTCCATTGCATGTCGATCATGAGCCGATCGTAATCACTCTTGCTGCCTGACGCGACATCAACCTCATTGATGAAGTACTGCGCGCCGATGGCCCAGGTCTTGCTCATGCCATAAGTGAAATGCAGCCGGTGGCCTTTCGCGTCAGAACCGCCGCCGCCGAAATCGGAGTCGGTCAGCAGGCCCAGCATCGAATCGGCCTGTTTGTCAGCGAAGTAATACGAGAACTGCATCTCCCCGCGGTTCTTGGCCTGACCAATAGAGGCGCCCAGTGCCCAGCCCGTGTCGTTTTCTGACGCATCGCTATTCATGATGTACTCGAAGAACACGTTGGCCGGCATTTGCCCGATATCGAAAGACGCTAAGCCGAAAGCCTGGGTCAGGTTGTAGTCGTAGAGGTAGACACAATCTTCGCCCGGGGTGGTGCCACAGGCCTGTCCATCATTCTGAATCGCCGTGTTGCCGAAGAAGTCACCGGGGTCGCTGGGATCACCAAACGTCGTCGTCTTACCCTTTGCCGGAATGTTGTAGTAACCAATGCCACCCGTCAGTTGCATATCGCCCACAACACCGCTCGCACCAATCTGACCGCCCCAGCTGAAATTGCTGTCGGACTGCTTGCTGTCGCCTTCGAGGAAGGTGCCGAGCACGTTGGTAAATAGCCAGTTGCGTTGGTACTTCAACGCGAGACCTTCGGGAGTCCAGTCGCTGTCCCAGGTGAGCTGCTGCCCGCCAACGCGCAGGAGCGGGCTCTTGAACTTACCGGCGAACAGATGCAAGCCGTCAACGGCCTCCCAATCCACGTAAGCGAGGTTCAGCGCGATGTTCTTTGACGAGCCACCGGCACCCAGCGTCTGGTTAGTCGACACGGGATCATCGCCGCCCGTTGCCAGGCCAAATCCGATCTCGGTGCGGTCGTCAACCTGGGCCTTGATATTGGTGCGCGCGCGAATTCTGTTGCGACGACGTGTGTCGGATCCTTCTTCGTCGATGCGCTCATACCGATAGCGGAAATCACCGGCGAGACTCACGCGGTCCGTCCAACTCGAGGAGGAGGCTGGAATGTCCGCAACCTGGGTCTTGACCTCGCTAACCTCCGCACCGACCTGGTTTTGCGCAGCTTTGAGCTCGGCATTCTCAGTCTCCAGCTCGTCGAGGCGTACAGAAATCGCAGCCAGTTGCTCACGCAACTGGGCGAATTCTTCGTCACTGACGGCCGCAAATGCAGCAGGAGTAAGGATGATGGACGCCGCCACCATCGCGGATAGGATTCGTTTCATTGTTTGCTCGCCCCTTGTTGGGAGTCATATTGGCGGTCTGACGGCCGCGTCAGGTGACGACGATATGACAGGAATGTTGCCGTTTTATGACAGAAGCTAAGGTGACGAGAAAATACGTGTTTCTACGAAAGTCGGCGTTTTGTTGCCGATTTGTTACGGGAACATTAATTATTGCCGTCTTATGACAGGGAGACAGGCGGCGAAACGACGACACGCTCCGCGGGGAAGTGACACCGAAATTCGCTACCCTCGCCCGGCTCGCTGGATATCAGCAGCTCTGCGTTATGGCGAGCCAGCACGTGTTTTACGATGGCAAGGCCCAGGCCGGTCCCGCCGGCGTCGCGACTGCGGCCTTTGTCGATACGGAAGAAGCGCTCCGTAAGCCGGGGAATGAACTCGGGATCGATGCCTTCCCCGGTATCCCTGACGATGAGGTCTGCGCCATCGGCACCCGAGCGCCAGGCCAACGAAATTTCGCCGTCGTTCGGAGTGAACCGGACCGCGTTTGAAAGCAGGTTCACAATAACCGTCTCGATTTCCGCCGGATTGCCATTGAGCCCGGCGCTGGACTCCTCGCGGACCACTATCGACGCAGCCTGTGCGTTCCCTTCATACGCCTGCTTCGCCTTCTTCAGCAGATCGACGACATCGACCGTCTGGTCGGACTCCGCTTTCCCGGCACTCTCAAGGCGCGACAACTCCAGCAACTCACCCAGGATATGGCGCATGCGCTTCCCCTGGACCCGCATCTGCGACACAGGCTTGGCCCATGTCGATGGCATCTGGTCATCGTCGGATAGCGCGTCGAGGTAACCGCTGATGACTGTCAATGGTGAACGCAGTTCATGCGATGCATTGGCCACGAAATCGCGGCGCATCTTGCTCAACTGAATCCGCTCCGTCACATCGCGAAGCAGCAGGAGTTTCTGGTCGGCGCCGTACGGCACCACCCGGCAGTTCAGCCAGTTGCCATCGACGACGGGCGATGGGATCTCGATCCTGGCTGAGTGATCTTTCGCGTGCAGCAGGCCGACGAGTTCCGGATCTCGGAGAATATTGTCGACTCTCTGCCCGCGGTCCTTCTTGCGTTTGAGTCCCGCCAGTTCCTTCGCCGCGCGATTGCAGGTGATTATCTCGTTGTCGGCGTTCAGAATTACGGCACCATCCGGCATCGCGTTGGTCGATTTGCGAATTTCCTTGAGCAACCGGCGGTATTCCTGTTTGCGTCGCTGGGACTTGTCGTTCTCGTAGCGAAAGCGAGAGAACAGTTGCTCCCAGATTCCTTCGCCATAACGAAAGTCATCGAAGTTCCCGGTGCGCAGTGCGCGGTCGAAACTCAGCAGCTGCCGTACCTGCCACACCAGCGCAAGAAGCGCGGCAACCATCAGGCCGATTACGGCATAACCGTAAATACCACCGACCAGCGCCCCTGCTACTAGGAACAAGACGATTCCCAATAGAAATTTCCTCGCGGCGTCAGACATCGCGGGTCGAGAACCTGTAGCCTGCGCCACGGACAGTCTGAATATACCGATCAGCGCTTGCGTCGGTCAGGGCCTTGCGCAATCTGCGCACATGCACGTCGACCGTGCGCTCCTCTACATAGACGTTGGCACCCCAGACACGATCGAGCAGTTGTGCCCGGCTGTAAACGCGCTCGGAGTGCGTCATCAAAAAGTGCAGGAGGCGATACTCGGTCGGACCAAGCTTGATTTCGTCCCCGCCAGCCAGGACCAGGTGCCCCGCTATGTCGAGTTCGAGCACGCCCGACCTCACAACCTCGGTTGCGGATACGTTGAGTCGGCGCAGCACGGCCTGGATTCGCGCAAGCAACTCACGCGGTGAGAACGGCTTGGTGATGTAGTCGTCTGCACCGCCCTCGAGACCCGACACTTTGTCCCGTTCCTCGGCGCGTGCGGTCAACATGATAATCGCAAGGTCTTCGTACTCCTTGTCGCGCTTGAGCTGGCGAGTGAGTTCGAGACCACTGATATCGGGAAGCATCCAGTCGACGAGCGCCAGGTCCGGCCGATTGTCGGTCAGCAAGTGCCTCGCCTCGCGGCAGTCCGCCGCCTCGAACGTCTCATAGCCTGCACGAGACAGGTGGAACGCGATCATCTCGCGAATGGCCTGTTCGTCTTCGACGATCAGGATTTTTTCTGCGGGCATACTCATCTGCCGAAATTCAAACCTCGCATTTCAACAGCAGTATATTACAGTTCTGTTACCGGCCTTATCCGGAGGGCTTTTCTGCCACCTTGCTGCGCAGATACGCGGGGACGAGGTCCTGAGGATTCAATGCTGCACCTCGTCCAAGAGCGGCCTCACCGAGTATCAACAAGTAGCGAGCACGCGGGTGCTGCAAATGCGATGGCTGGCCAATGACCGTCTCGTTCGCCTCAGCAAGACCGGGGTAGCGTTCCCATCCGAAACCGGCCGCTACGCGACTGGGAGCAAGGTCCGGAGTTAATTCCTCGATCAAAGTCTGTGTCTGTAGCCGCTCGGGAAAAACCTCCTCAGGTTCATTGCCCGGCCCACGCCGAAAGGCTCCGAGGTAGACCTCGTTCATGTGGGCATCCTGCGCAACAACCACTTCCGTGGCTTCAGTTTCTTCGAACACCTGTGCCGCCACGGCGGCCATTGAAGACACAGGAACGATCTTCAATCCCACCCCGTGGGCCAGCCCCTGCGCAACCGACGCCGCTATCCGCATACCAATGAACGAACCTGGACCGTTGCCCAGCACAATAGCGTCCAGCTGCTCGGGAGCCAGCCCGCCATCCGCCAGGACTTCATGGACCATTGGCATCAACAGGCGAGTATGCTCCCGCGCCTTCTCTTCGTGCCGTTCCAAGACCGTGCCGTCCACAGTCAGAGCGACCGAACAGGCCAGGGACGATGTGTCGATCGCCAATAACTTCACGCGACTGCCCCCTTGCGTTCACGAATCGCGAGAAAACTCGCTACATCGTTGAGTGACGAGGTTGTAGGCATGGGTGCCAGGCATTCAAGAAACTTTGCGCCGTACCGCTTACCTGTAATTCGTGGATCACACAACACGACGACGCCAAAGTCAGTTTCGTCGCGCAGCAGGCGTCCGGCTCCCTGCTTCAGCGACAGCGCAGCCAGTGGCAACTGATGATCCATGAATCCGTTTCCGCCCTCGCGGCGGATGAACTCGAGACGAGCCATCATCAGCGGGTCCGCCGGCGATGCGAATGGTAATTTGTCGATAGCCACGACACTGAGTGCGGGGCCACGAACATCCACTCCCTCCCAGAAACTGCCCGTCCCCAGGAGGACAGCATCGCCATACTCCCGAAAGCGCCGCAGCAGGTCATCGCGAGGCGCATCGCCCTGCGCTAGAAGCTTGCGCTTGCCCAGGACGGACTTGTTCGTCTTGAACCACTTCTTGGCGTTGTTAAGCGCGCGATGGCTGGTAAACAGGCAGAACATGCCGCCGCTCGTCATGTCGAGCAGTGGTGTAACGTTTTCAAGCATCGCGTCGGTGTGCGACGGGTCGGATGGTTGCGGCAAGCCGGGCGGCAGGAAGATCAGCCCGTTGTCCTGTACCCGGTATGGACTGGGAAATGTGAGCCCCGAGACGCCGGCCAGGCCCATGCGGGAACCGAAATGGGAAAAGTCCTCCCCTACCGCCAGGGTTGCGGATGTGAATATCCAGGATTGGAACCCATTGTCGATTAGACCGTTCAGCTTAGAAGACACATCAAGTGGCGTCAGGTGCAGTCGAAGACTCCGCGGATTGACCTCCAGCCAGCGCAGGCCATCCCAACTGTCCTCGCTAGCCAGTATTGCCAGTCGCTCGCTCAGGCCAAGCAACTGCTCATGCAGTTTTTCCAGCTCGATAGACGCGTCACCGAGATCGGCGACGGCCGCCTGCACGTCATGGATTGCATACGCGAGGTTGTCGAGCGCTTCGCGAATATCACCCATGACCTCACCAAGCTCATGGCGCCCTTCCTTGCGAGGTGCATCCGCCCGGAGTGCGCGAATGGCAGTCTGCAGCTTGTCGACGCGTCGGTTCAACTCGGGCTGGGAGAAAGGCAAGGTCGCGGCCCTGAGATCATCGAGCACGCGCTCGAGTTCACGAGTCCCCAGGGAAACGCCGAAGAACTGGACCGCGAGATCCGGTATCTGGTGCGCCTCGTCAATTATCACAGCCTCCGCACCTGGCAGGAATTCAACGAAGCCTTCCTCCTTCATCGCAAGGTCAGCAAGCAGGAGGTGGTGGTTCACGACAACAAGATCAGCCTCCTGGGCCGCCTTGCGCGCTTTCACGACGTGGCACTTCGAGTACTCCGGACACTTCTGCCCGAGACAATTATCTGCCGTCGAGGTAACCAGCGGCCAGACCGGGGAATCCTCGGGCACTTCGATAAGCTCCGATTTGTCACCACTCACGGTGCGGTAGCGCCACTCCCTGACTTCATTCAGGTCATCCGCGATCGCCACCGCCGGTTCGGTCACGAGGTCGAGCCGGTGGACGCACAGGTAATTGGCGCGCCCCTTGAGTAAGGCCGCCGTCACAGGGCGGCCAATGGCTTTGCCCAGCAACGGCAGATCCCGATGATAGAGCTGGTCCTGAAGGGCCTTTGTTCCCGTACTGATGATGGTTTTTCGACCGCTGAGCAACGCCGGCAACAGGTAGGCAAAGGTCTTGCCCGTGCCTGTTCCGGCTTCGACGACGAGGCGATCCGAACGCTCAATTGCCTCGGCGACAGCCTCGGCCATCCAGGCCTGCCCGGCACGCGGCTGGAACCCGGGAAGGTGCGCTTTGAGCGGGCTATTCTCGCCAAAAAATTCGGTCAAATCGGTCACGGCGCAAGGGTACACGGTTCAGGGAAATCTCGCCCGCCGGTTTCTGGCTGGAAGCTCAATTTATCGTTCATATCCGCCGGTCAATATCCGAAATTACCGGCTTTCTGGTACTACTTCCGTTTCAACTGCAAGTATAATGGCCCTCCCTATTTGTGCTGGCCGAACGCGTCGGCCACGACATCCGAGAATCAGAATAATGACGAGCAAACTGGAGTCACTTCAATCCTGGGTTGACCAGGTATCCGCACACACACAGCCCGAGGCGGTTCACTGGTGCACGGGGTCCGAGCAGGAATACCAGGACCTGATCGAGTTGATGCTGGCGCACGGCACGCTGACGACCCTGAACCGGGAAACCCATCCGAATTGCTACCTGCACCTGTCCAGTCCCAATGATGTGGCCCGGGTCGAACACCTGACGTTTATTTGTACGCCGGAAGAAGATGATGCCGGCCCGAACAATCTCTGGATGGATCCGGCCGATGCACACGAGAAGATGGATGCCCTTTTCGAAGGCTGCATGCGTGGCCGGATCATGTACGTGATCCCTTACTGCATGGGTCCAATCGACTCGCCTTACTCGCGATGCGGCGTGGAAATTACGGACAGCGCCTATGTCGTCGCCAATATGAAGATGATGACGAAGATGGGTAGCAATGCGCTGGAACGCATTGAAAGAGAAGGGACATTTGTCCGCGGGCTGCACTCGACTGGCGAGCTCGATCCGGATCGCCGCTTCATCATGCACTTCCCCGAAGAGCTTTCGATCAAGAGCTTTGGTTCCGGATACGGCGGCAATGCACTGCTGGGCAAGAAATGCCACGCACTGCGTATTGCGAGCTACCAGGGTCGCCAGGAAGGCTGGCTCGCCGAGCACATGTTGATCGTCGGCCTCGAGAACCCGGATGGCGACGTGCATTACATCGCCTGCGCGTTCCCGTCGGCCTGCGGCAAAACCAACCTCGCGATGCTGATTCCGCCGGAGTCGATGAAAGGCTGGCGGGCCTGGACACTCGGCGACGACATCGCCTGGCTGCACCTGGACGAGGACGGCAAATTGCGCGCCATCAATCCGGAGGCCGGCTATTTCGGTGTGGTGCCTGGCACCAATGAAAAAACGAACAAGAACGCCTACGAGATGATCAAGCACGACGCGATTTTCACGAATGTCGCGACGACAGAAGACAATCAACCGTGGTGGGAAGGAAAGTTGGACGGCACACCGGCGAAAGACTGGCAGGGCCGTAACTATGATCCGTCGATGGGCAAGGCCGCGCACCCGAACTCCAGATTCACGGTTCCCGCGACCAATAACCCTGCTTACTCGAGCCTCGCGGATGCGCCAACTGGCGTACCGATCTCGGCGATTGTTTTCGGTGGCCGCCGCAAGAAGGTGGCGCCACTCGTTTATCAGACCAAGAGCTGGGAGCACGGCGTACTGGTGGGGGCCGGCACGGCTTCGGAAACCACGGCCGCCATGGTGGGGGAAGTTGGCAAGGTACGCCGCGACCCGATGGCCATGAAGCCGTTCTGCGGCTACAACTTCGCGGACTACTGGGCGCACTGGCTGTCATTCCCCGAGCGATCGGAACATCTGCCGAAGATCTTCCACGTCAACTGGTTCCGCCAGGACGACGATGGAAACTTTCTATGGCCCGGCTTTGGCGAGAACATTCGGGTGCTGGAGTGGATTATCGATCGCGTCGAACACCGCGCGGGTGCGAAGGAAACACCTATCGGTTTTCTGCCGCACGCCGAGGACCTGAACACCAGTAACCTCGACATCAGCGCCGATGCGCTGGAAGAGCTGACTTCGATCGACACCGCGCAGTGGCGCGCGGAGATGGCGTCAGTACTCGAGTACCTGGAAGGCTACGGCGACCGCCTGCCCGAGGAACTCAGACGGCAGCAAAAGATGATTGCCGACGCGCTCAACGAGGAAATGGCCAAAGCCTCATAGAAAGGGGACAGTGACCCTATCTCCGGCCTGACATAGATAAGGGGACAGTGACCTTATCTCCGACCTAATGCTGCTTGGCACCTATAGGCCGGAGATAAGGTCACTGTCCCCCAATTACTCGATGATCGTCTTGTAGTAAATCGCGAGATTTGAGCCGGGCGCTTCAGCCCGGCCGAGTCCGATCGTGCCCTCGCCGTTCAACTCGGCCGAATCCCTGCGCACAAAATTCTCCCGGCCCTGCACGTCATGGATGAACGTGCCATTCGTACTCTGATCGACGATCATGAATTTGCCGCGGCGCATTTCAATCTTGGCGTGTATTCGGGAGATCAGGTTGCCCTTGATGACGACATCGTTGTCATCGGCGCGCCCCATGTTGATGGACTTGCGCTTATCGGACACTTCCACTGTCGTGTCACGAAAATTCAGGAGCAATTTCGAAGCACGCCGACCCTTGTTCTCCCATTCGATGGTCGGGAGCATACTGGTCGCCTCTTCCGGCTGCCAGACGAGTTCATAGAGTGCGACCTCATCGAGACGGCCGCGAACCGTGGCGACGTCGATCTGGCGAGTCTGCTTGCGCAGCTCCGGGCTCATCTGTTCGACCGTGAAGCCGGAGATCACAATCTGTTTTGCTTTTGCCTGGGAGGTCATTCGATTCGCCGTGTGAACGGCAGCACCGAAAATATCGTTTTGTTCCTGGACAACCGGACCGAAGTGACACCCAATGCGTATCGATACGGGAATGCCGTCATTCTTCTTGGTTTCCGTCGTGATGCGGGACTGCATCATGACTGCTGCGCCCATCGCTTCATCGACTGTGCTGAACGTCGACATGACCTCATCGCCAATCGTTTTGATGACCGTACCGTTGTACTGGTACGTAGCGTCCTTCATAACGTCCAGGCACAGGGCGACGGTCTCGCTGGCTTTGGTATCGCCAAACTTGTCGTATAGCTGCGTGCTGCCGACAACGTCGGCGAACACGATAGCGACTTCAAGGTCTTTTGCCATAACCCGGCTCACAACTTCCTAGCCCAAGCAGTTAATAATACTACTATTTCTTATCTTATTTCTCTGCGATGATGTAGGCGATCCACGCAAGATCCGCCTCGCCTTTCTCGTCCGGCGTAAACTCGCCGTTGCCATCGCCATCTTCGTCCTCGCCTTCCCAGTACACGGTAGCCGTGCGGAAACCGGCCTCGAGCAACAACTCACGAATCTCAGGTGCGGTCCACAGCCGCCATTCGTAGGTAAAGGCCTTTTTTATCTTCGAGCCATCTTTGAACTTGAAGTGGATATGGCAGCGAATGAAATGCGTCACCGGGTGGAATTTCGCCTGGTGCCAGATATAGGTAAACCCGTGCTTCTTGTGTTTTGTTTTCTCGCGTGTCTCTTCCTGAGCCTCGGGCCCGCCGAACATGTCGCAGAAGAAGACGCCGTCGTCTCTGATAGCGTCGTAGGCGCGTTTGAAATACGCAAGCAAGGTTTCGCGAGTATCAAAAATGAAGTAGCTAAAATTAAAAGCGGCGAGCAGGTCGACTTTGGGCGTTTCCACGGTAAGGACGTCCGATTCGATCAGGCTGACCCGGGCGCGGTCCTCCGGGTCCAGTTTGCTGACCCGGTTTTGTCTTCCCCACTCAAGCACAGAAGGATTTATGTCGACGCCGATTGCCTGGTATTGCGGGCCCTGGCGCACCCATTGGCACGACGCACTCGCCGTGCCGCAAAAATCTTCGCGGTAGAGGTAGGCCGTACGACCCGTCAGGGACTTGAACGTGGTCTGCATGAATTCGACCTCATTCTCGACGTTTTGCACCGACAGCTCGTAGAGCTCGTGGATGTCGGCTTGCTCGGCCATGGTCGGGTGCTTGCTTGCAGATTTGGCGCTCATGATCAGATTCTAGTCCAGGTTCTTTGCGACGGGGTCGAGCATTGTATCCGTCTATGCGGCCGCAGGCATAGCGTTTAGTGCATTGATTAGCACCTCGCTGCCAGCGCCGTCTCGATGTGCATGTTCGCTTATGTAGCGCCGCCATGCCCGCGCGCCGGGCTGGCCGGCGAACAGCCCCAGCATATGGCGTGTGACACTATTGAGCGATGTGCCGTCCGCGACCTGCCGATCGACATAGGGCAACATTCTTTCGACGACCTCCTCCCTCGACGGCCTTTCCCATGCGGCGTTGAAATGGTGCTCAAGCTCGGCGAGAAGGTAGGGCTGGTGGTAGGCCTGTCGCCCAATCATCGCCCCATCCACATGCGTGAGGACAGTGTCCACCTGCTCCGGGCTCGCCAGTCCCCCGTTGATGACGATCTCTAACTCCGGGTAGTCGCGTTTGAGCTGGTACACGCGCTCGTAGTTTAGCGGTGGGATCGTCCGGTTCTCTTTGGGGCTCAGTCCGTCAAGGATCGCGATGCGCGCATGAACAACAAATCGCCGGCACCCGGCTGCAGCCACTGGCTCAATGAACGCTCTGAGGAAAGCGTAGTTATCCTGATCGTCAATTCCGATACGCGATTTGACCGTGATCGGAATATCGGTCTCTTTTTGCATGGCAATAACGCACTCGGCCACCAGTGCCGGACTCGCCATGAGGCACGCGCCAAACTGACCGCTTTGGACACGATCACTGGGGCAGCCGACGTTGATATTGATCTCATCGTAATTGTAGGCAGCGGCCTTCGCCGTGGCCTCTGCCATCCAGCCCGCGTCACTGCCACCTAATTGCAATGCAATCGGATGTTCCTCTTCATTGAAACGCAGGAAGCGATCGGCGTCACCATGAACTATCGCAGCTGCCGTGACCATTTCGGTATACAGCAGGGCGTTCGGGCTCAACAGCCGCATAAAATAGCGACAATGCCGATCGGTCCAGTCCATCATTGGTGCAATTGACACTCTCGAAGGTGCTGTGTAGTCTATCATTTATAGTCTTTTTTACTGACAAATCAATTGGTTATCTTGTACTATTTTCAACTCGTTCTGTACTCATTCTTGCCCATTTTGTACCAAGAATGGTCCATGTCGCACCGTGTCGCACCGTTCATGTCGCACTTTCTTTTACCGAACCGGAGTAATAATGGCCACAATTCGACCACGCCAACGTCGTGACGGCAGCATAGCGTACCTCGCCGAGGTACGAATCAAACGTGATGGCCGCCTGGTTCACCGCGAATCCAGAACCTTCGACAAGCGGCGGCTCGCTACGGATTGGGCTACCCGACGGGAGAGCAAACTCGGCAAATCAGATAGCGTTCCCAAACGTAAGCAACTCACACCCCGAGGCCCATTGCACAAAATTCTATTGAAGTATCGCAAGGAAGTCTCTGACATTCGCCCGATGGGTCGCAGCAAATCGTCCCACATCAAATTTCTTGAGAAAACGAATCTCGCAAACATTGCTGTAACTGACATCAAGTCGTCTGACTTGATCGAACATGTGCGTGCTCGACGGAGATCCGGAGCCGGAGCCTCAACCGTAAATAATGACCTGGTCTGGTTGCGGATAATCCTGCGATATGCACGCGCCGCATGGAACGTACCCATCGACCTTTCGGTGATCGATGACGCCTATGAGGTTCTCAGGACCGAGAAACTGGTCGCGAAGTCAAAAGCAAGATCTCGTCGGCCATCGCATTCAGAACTTTCGTCATTAACAGACTATTTTCGGGAAAAGGAAAAACGACGCTCAAGCGTGCCAATGAGTGACATCATGTGGTTCGCGATTCATTCGGCACGCCGACAAAGTGAAATCACGAGTCTATTGATCGACGACAATGACCGGAAAACCCAGACTGGCATTGTTCGAAATCTTAAACACCCGTCGGATAGAGAACTGTTTCGACGATTTAAATATTCTGATGAGGCATGGGAAATTGTACGTCGACAAAATCATGATGAGGATCGAGTATTCCCCTTCGAGCCCAAGACGGTAGGCGCTGCGTTTACTCGCGCGTGCCGCGTGCTCGAAATCGACAATTTGCACTTTCATGACTTGCGACATGAAGCGACCAGCAGGCTTTTTGAAGCAGGATACTCAATCGTGGAAGTCCAACAGTTCACTTTGCATGACAGCTGGGGAACATTGAGTCGTTACACGCATTTACGACCGGAATCTGTCGCGGTACGTACGGGAAAAACTTAAGGCGGACAAATTCATGAGAGGCACAGCCGAACTGGCGAAGCTAGTTCCCAATAACAGGTTGAAGAGGGTTCATTCGTTTAGAAAACGCCTGGAAAAATTGGTGCCGGCATATGGAATCGAACCACGGACCTACTGATTACAAATCAATTCTTCAATCGACGATTAGTGCGGTCTCCAGCCAAATTTCTTTAGAATTTTGTCGAGATTTATCCACCTAACCGTCCGGTACACGGGTATTTCCTTAGAAGAAAGTCGCCTGGTTAGCATACGAAATACTGAGAATGACATGTCTAGTTTCGTCGTCGGGACTGGCCACCGAAAACCCGTTCTTGATAGGCAGCACGCACGAAGAGATTCGAACTCCCGACCACCTGGTTCGAAGCCGTGACGGCTGATTTAAGTAGTTGATTTATGGGGCCAAGTAAGACGGCGTCCGTTGCAATTTCGCCTCACGATGCACAACAACGCACCACTGATGTCGGAAAAATGTCGGAAATTGTGATTTGCCGCCAGTGGCTTTCTCGTGAAGTGCAGAGAATGTACTCGAAATGCCTTTTCCAAACGCAGCAGCGATGAGCGGCGGGCTGCTTAAAACGCGTTGCTCGGGTCTTGATGCTTCAAAATGCGGATTATTTCCACGCCGTCCGCCTCGACACGGTAGTAAATCGAATGCGCGCCGCACACGCTCCGATGATAGCCCGGTCGAATATGCTCAACGGCGGGATATAGCTGCGGCTGTTTTGCCAATACTGAAAATCGTTGTTTGAGCTTGTCACGGTACCTGTTGGACTGCGCGACCCCGAAATGCTCATCACCGTATTGTGCGATCGCGATCAAATCGTCTTTGGCGCGTTTTGCCAGCCGATACTTACGCATCCTTCGCTCTGTGACGTTGTCGGGCTTCTTCCCATATTTCGTCGACGCTACGATCACTAAAGCCGCTCTGCTCACCTTCAATTAGCGCGGCACGTATCGCCTCGATTTCGGCGGGGGTTTCCTGGTCCCTAAGTTGCCGCTCACGAATCAGCTCGCGAACGACTTCGCTTTCGTTGCCGTAATGCCCCGTCTTAATCTGTGCCTTGATCCAGCTATCTTGCTGGTCGGTTACCGAGATACTTTTCTTGACCATTGGCATGTGTCACCTTCCAAGGAGCAGGCGAAATGCGCCTACTGAGTAGTATAATCTACTACTCACTTGCTGCCAAACTCAATCCTCCGCGCATCGGGGACGACCATTGCAAATAGCGGGCGGATAGTGCGTATAAGGGGCCATTATGTCAGCACCGAAACCGCCGGAGCGAGCTGAAACCGGGCCGATGAGCGCAGATCGAGGCTGCCGTCTGGTGGCGCGGCCCGCCCGCTCGTCGTTCAGGCGCGTGCATCTTCCACTTTCGCCCGGAATTGCCGGCACATCACGGCGCAAGCCAAAACCCGCCCGTCCCTGCACGGTGGCCCGGGTGGTGACGAACATGACGAGGCGGTCAGACTAAGCGATCGCCCTTTGGCGGTGCGCGGCTCGGATGCGTCGGATCGACGGACTCGGCATCACGGCCGAGGTGCTCGAGAATCCGTTCAATGACTGCTGGTGCCTCAATGCTGGCGATGACACGCAAGTGCCCACCGCACTGCCGGCAGGTCTCGATGTCAATGGCGAACACCCGCCTGAGGCGTTGCGCCCATGACATTGCCCGTTGCCGGTCGCTGACCGATACCTCGCCACGTTCAGTGGAAGCTGCGGCGCGTGTGCTGGGCACAATCTGTACCCGGTCGGGGCTCGCCGGTGCGAACACGCCGTGGTACCTCGTCAAATGGGCACGGGGTTTTGGCACCAGCGCGACGAGTCGCGCAATAAAGTCCTCGGGCTCGAAGATCACGTGCGTGGTGCCGTCGCGATACGGTGTCTTCAGCGCATAGCGTACGTTCCCGCCCCGGGTCAGCGACAAGCGCTCGGTGGCGACCGGCGGTCTCGAAACGTAGCGCGCGAGGCGCTCGATCTTGTCACGCTGCGAGGCCTTCGCGGCGATGCCCGCATGCAGCGAGAAGCCCGAGCTCTCGGCGACCTGCGACCGCGGCGCCTCCGGCTCGGCCGGCAGCGTCTGCAGGGTGAACACCTTCTGGCCTTCTCTGGGTCCCGTTGCGATCCGGTAAGTAATCGAAGACCCAAGCAGGCCGTGGATCGGTGTCTCCTCGCTCGGATCGAAGGCGAGATACGCATTGTCGATATCCCGCGTGATGAGCCCCGAGCGCTCGAGCGAGCGGCCGATCCGCTCCGCGATTCGCTGCACGAGGCGCTTGAGCTCCTCCGTGCTCGGGGCTGGCGCAGGCACGAACCGCAGTCGACCCTCACCCTCCCGGCGATAGATGCCGTCGAGCACAAGCAGGTGGAAGTGCACGTTGAGATTGAGCGCACTGCCGAATCGCTGTATCAGGGTCACGGCACCGGTTACCGCGCTGGCGCGCGTCAAACCGGCTTTTCGGATCAGATGGGCGGAGATCGCTCGGTAGACGATACCGAGCACCTGCGTGACCACCTCGGGCCGCGTTGCGAGCAGGTATCGCAGCGCAAACGGCAGCGACAGCACCCATTGGCGAACCGGCTGCTGTGGCAAGACGTCGTCCACGAGCAGTGCCGCCGTCTCGGCCATCCGTCTTGCGCCGCAGCTCGGGCAAAAGCCGCGGCGCTTGCAACTGAACGCGACCAGCTTCTCGGCTTGGCAGGCATCGCACTTGACCCGCAGAAAACCATGCTCGAGCAAACCGCACTTGAGATAAGCCTCGAACTCATCTTCAACGTACCGCGGCAACGGCCGCCCCTCGGCCGCCCGCCGATCCCGAAACCCAGGATAGTGCTCGGCCACCAGCTGGTAGAGCAGCGTTGCCTCGGGCCGATGGCGCCGATACCCCGGCGGCGCGATGAAGTCCTTCGCCTGCGCAATGTCGCGGTCCGGTGCGTCCATGCCGTGCGTCCTTGCACTGACTCGGCAGCGTGAGCATAGACCTCGGCCATGGCAAGCCGTCAGGCCTAAATCTCGACGAAGGCTCCTGATTCATGACCACCTTCGGTGACAACGTCAACCAGACAGAGGAGCGTTATTTCCCGGATCAGCATTGCCAGCGCCCGCCCATGGCGAAATACGGACTTACTCGTCGAATATTCGCGCGGAAATCAGACAAAAGCGGGACAGAAATCATGCCCCCGTTTCCGCTGGTTTGTCCTTCGGACACGCGATAATGTATTCGCATCAACACCGACGTCGTTGCGGTATACCAACGACATCCGCTCCAATATTTTGCTGGAGCACCCATGCGCTAAAAAGGGTCGTAGTACCAGCGCCGCGGCAACTGCCGTCGATCCTGCCTTCACTTAACGCTACGCGATTGTCATTCAGGCGATCGGTTCGTTGACCCAACAGGCTGTACTTCTGCGTCAGCCTCGCCCATTGCGCCAGCTCCTGGTGCAACTCTTCAGCACGCCGCAACAATGCGAAGCGGTCATTACTGCCGTCATGCCGGATGCGTGACCCGGTGATGTTCTGTGTCGAACCCCTGTTGCAACTCAGCCCGTCTTTGTGAGCCCGTCCCGGGCGCACAGAGACGGGCCTCTTGAAACTGGCGCAAGTCTGCGTCCCAACGGGCTTTGACCGTGCCAAGGCACGATGTCATAGCCGTCAAAACTCCCTGCCCGGCGGCCAGTCGACGGACTGACTGGCGCAGCCCACACCCGATTCCGCGGCACTTACCGTGTCGTTCTGGGATGTGAGGACCAGGGGGGATTGAACAAGCAGCGCATCGTGCTGCACCGGCTTCGCAACGAGGCCCTCACGCTGTGACCGCCAGCCAATCCGCGGTTTATCACTCACCAGAGTTCAGGAATCGCTGTGAGAAACCGAAAGGAGAACCCGGATTTGGATATAGGAGAACGTCATGAAGAAAGCAGGTGGTCATCGTAACTTTGGTTACGGCAAACAGATGGTATGGGCCGGCAAGCAGGCACTGCGAGACCGGTACGGCAATGGACACTATGGGACAGTAACCGGTCACGCCGAACGATGGCGACGGTTCGTTACCTGGTGTCGTGACGAACGCGATATACGCGATGCACGATTGATTGATAAGGAGGTCGTGCAGGACTACGGAAAATCACTCGAAGACAAGGTCGATGCTGGGATGTCCCCGGCCTACGCACAGAACCTGCTGTCGTCGGTTAACGTAGTGATGCAGGCGATGCGGAGCGATCGGCAGATTCGCGTTGCGCCAGTCGAGTTTGTCGGCCAACGATCACGAACGCGAACCGATCCCCCGGCGGGTCTCGACCAAAATATCGTGCGCCAGTGTGCCGATCAACTGCACCAGAACGGGCACGAACGGGTCGCGGCGACCACCGAAGTCGCCCGAGCACTGGGGCTGCGTCTCAAAGAAGCCTCCCTGCTCAATGCACGCGTCGCCTTGGGTCAGGTGAAGAAACACGGTGCAGTCAACATCACGGCCGGCACCAAAGGCGGCCGAGGCCATCGGGTGGATCGCTGGGTCCCGGTCTCAGGAAGAGCAATCGGTTGCCTTATGCGAGCGGCCAAAGCTCAGGGACAGGGTCGTAACCTGATTCCAACGAATCTCACCTGGCGACAATGGTACTCGCACATCCATCATGTCTGGGCTGGCGTCAGAGACGACTACGGTCTGCAGAAGATTCATGACCTGCGTACAGCTTACGCCTGTGAACGCTACAAGCAGTTGACTGGGGCAGCCGCGCCGGTCATCGCCGGTCGATTGTGTGCTGATCGAGGCACTGATCGTGCAGCGCGGCAGACCATCGCACAGGAACTGGGTCACGCCCGTATTGAAGTGGTCGCCACCTACATCGGCGGTGCCCGATGAGCCGGCCGGCAAATCATCGGTCAGCAGCACGCATCGCCAGATCGCTGCTGGCCAATCGACTGCCTGGCTCAAGACGCGGCACGGTCCGCCAGCATCTTGCCCGAAGCGGATACATCGCCGAAACTGTCTGGCGGCGCTGGCAAGTCGGTCCCTACCAATGGCAATTGAAGCACCTGCGCTGGTATCTGGTGGAACGCACTAAGGAGCATGCCAGCGGTACGCGTTACCGGCACTGGCTGACCGTGCGGTTATTGATCCTTGCGCTTGATCACGACGGCTGGATTGAGCGGCTCGACGGGCCGTGGGTCCGACCGAGCGGCGTGCGTGGTGCGCTCAATGCCGGGCGGCCGGCGCTTGAGCCGACCCCGGCGGTAAATCGAGGCTCAGGTCAATGATCGGCAAAGCCACAGACCGGGGAATGTCAGCAACGCGGCCTCTTCTTCCGCGGTTCATTCGTCTGCATGATGCCCCCTCTTACGTCGGTACGGACCGCAGTCGATTCAATTCGGACACATTTTTGCGCCAACAATTTTCTGCTCGCTCATGTAGCAACGAGCACACCCGCACTATTAAGGAATATGGGAGGGAAACCGCATGATGACGCCCACATTCTTCGGCCTGCTCGCCGAATTCGGTGAGGCAGAGATTCCCTTGGCACGAGTGAGTGAGAAATATTTTGGACTTTCCGTGCCGAAGGCAAAAAGGCGTGCGTGCACGCAGCAACTGCCAATACCTGCATACCGGGCCGGATCTCAAAAGTCACCGTGGCTTGTTAGTGCAGCCGATCTCGCCAGTCACATCGATCAACAGCGAAAGCTCGCCGCCGACCTGTGGGAGAACATGAATTAGCAAATCCTGCGAGCGGCAATTACTCGAATTGGACCGATTTACGCGGGTGCGACACGGTGCGACATGAAAATTTTTTCATCTGCAACTCATTGATCGGAATATATATTTTTTAAAGCATCCGTCCAATCCATCATGGGGGCGACGGCTATATTGCGGTTGTTTGTAGAGTTTCTCATGTTCTAATCTTGGCAATGTTTGCTAATATATGCCATCAAGGACCGGGACGGAGATAAGAATGGCCACACTGAATGTATCCATGCCAAGTGTCATGCGCGAATGGATTGACGCCCAAATCAAAGCCGGCGAGTATGCGAATGCCAGCGACTATATCAGAGACCTCATTCGCCATGACCAACGGCAACGTGATGTACTTCGGCTCGCCCTTATCGAAGGCGAAAAAAGCGGGATCAGTAATCGCTCTGTGACGGACATTGCGCGAAGAACAAAGCGCCGTCTGAAACGTGCCTGAGTACATACTCAGCAACGCCGCTGAGCAGGATCTCGAGGAAATCTATGCGTACTCTTTTCTTGAGTTCGGCGAACAGCGCGCCGATGCCTACTTCGAATCTCTCGAGAGCAGCCTGCAACGACTTGCAGAACAACCAGCATTAGGCGTGGACATATCGAATGTACGGGTGGCTTATTCGCGGCTAGTACATCACCGACATTCGATCTACTACAAGAAGTCCAAACGCGGCATTCTGGTTATTCGCATCCTCGGGCCTGGCATGTCACCAGGCCGCAACCTGCCATGAATATCGACGGCCCCGATTTGGTCTTGGTCAGCCCACTCATCGCGCGAAGGACAAAGACGATACAGAACTGATCAAGGAACCAGACGAGCGGGAGCCGTTTTACAATTTTGTTCGGCCACGCGGCGCGCATTTGCTAATCGCGCCGAGCGCCAGCAAGAACAACATAAGGAAGCTCAGAGTGCCGCCACCGCCACTTCTTCGGCGAGGAGGATTCACTGTAACAGCTGAATTCACCGTAACGGTTCGCGTCACCGGGGTCGCGGCGTTGCCGGCACGATCAACAACATTGAAAGTCACAACATAGTCGCCGGCGACTCTGGTGTTGACTACACCCGTCGTCACTATTGACCAACTGATATCGCCATCTATGTTGTCTAGCGCAGTTGCTCCTGCATCTGAATACGCGCCACCGACTGTCAGAGTTACCCTCGCGACACCCGATAAAGTAAGCACGGGTGGCACAGCGTCGCCATAGCCCAGGTTGCCGAATCCGTCATTGAGAAAGACGCCTACACCGGAGAAGGCGGCCCCGCCCATAGCGAGATCAACGCCACCGGGATCACCGACGTCGGTCATCCCGAGTTCAGTAAGCACGCCAACTACGGAGTCAGCATCCACGATTTGCTCGCGGTGCAGATTGAATCCGCTGCCTGTCGCTGTCCAGATCTGGTGCACATTGCTTGCATTGATAAATACCAGGTCGGTCAAGCCGTCTCGGTCGACGTCCCCTGCATGAACATCGTTGGTCCCCGATGTGCCCAGTAGAACAATCGGCGCACCGAACTCGCCATCACCGTTGTTGATGATCACCGGATTTGCGGGCAGATCTCCGGCTCTGGACGACACTCGGCCAAACGCAAGATCGGGCCTCAGGTTTCCACCAAACTCACCAATGGTGACTGCTACCGCATCGCCGATAGCCAGATTATCGCCTTGAGTAAAGCCAGTTCCAGCGTTCTTGATCCATACCTGGCTGTCACTGCCGGTATTGGCAAAAACGATGTCGTCGCGTGTATCGCTGTTTAATTTTGCAACCGCGACTGCATGGCTGTTTGCATCGCCGAGCGTGGCATAAAGTGCAAACCCACCGCGCCCATCGCCAAGATAGACAGGATTGCCTTGATTTGTCGCAAATACGATGTCCAGGAATCCGTCGCCATCGAAATCGCCAACAGCGACGTCCCGGCTAAATGATAGTCCCAGCGTGGCCATAGGTATGAAGTTGCCGCTGCCGTCGTTGCTGTAAACGATATCCGCCTGACCATCGCCATTCGCAATGACCAAGTCGAGTGCGCCATTCCCGTCGAAGTCAGCAACTGCGACACCCTCGTTGGCAGAATAATCCGGCACGGAAATCGCCGCCTCTGCAAAATCTCGGAAGCCGCCACTCAGGTAGATCTCTATGGGTTCTCCGCTTGCTGTTCCCGCAATCAAGTCGACCGCACCATCACCGTTAACGTCTCCTGCGGCAATAGAGCGGATCTCGGAATTACCAAGCACCTGAACCGGACCAAGACTGAATGCCTCGGCGACGCCGACCGCAACCTGGCTGGAGTTATCAACGATATTCGGATCAATGGGGATTGGGTCCGCGCTCACGGCTGACGCAAAGATAACAACGTCGCCCTGACTACTTGTCCCGGTAGTGAATACAACGCTTGCAGATCCTCCGACGGCAAGGTCTCCCATTGAACAGTCAAAATCGGTGACCTGGCCGACAGTCGCGTGAATCACGCAGCTTCCTGAAGACGATATGCTCAAATCTGACCCGACAAAGCTGCCTGTAAGTTCAATGTTGGTCGCCGCCTGCGGACCAACGGCATTGCTTGCAGTCAGTGTCCAACTCAGTTCATCGTTCAGCATTGCAGGATTCGGCGCGACACTGATATCGAGCGAAACATTGGCTCGATCGAGAGCCGAAATGTTGAGCTCAAAACTGGTCTGTGCCGGAATCGATCCAGGCTGACCATCTGAAGCCGTTACAACAATGGTATACGGATCGTTATCACGCGCATCTTCAACTTGAGGCGTCCCGGAAATAACACCTGATTGCGGATCGATACCCAGATTGTTGCTCGGGGGCAACCCACTCACTCCAAAAGTAAGCACATCGTTGTCCGGATCTATGAAGTTACCGGAAACATCAAGGGTGAATTGAGTCCCTTCGATAGCAAACTGATCTGCAATAGGAGTATCGACTACAGGCGCATCATTGCCCGCCGTCACCGTAATTGACACCGTCGCTGCCGCGCTCGTCTGTGAGCCATCACTGGCCGTGAACGTGAAGCTGTCGGTACCGTTGTAATTGCTGTTCGGCGTATACGTTAGGTTCGGGGCCGTGCCACTCAGGGCGCCATTGCTCGGCCCACTGACCACCGCGAACGTCAGCGGGTCCGACTCCGGGTCACTGCCCGTCAGCGTGATCGGCAACGGCACGTCTTCTGCGGTCGATAGGGATTGCGGAGTAGCCGTCGGCCCATCATTGCCAGCGGTGACCATGATCGACACAGTGGCCGGAGCGCTGGTGAGCGAAGCGTCACTGGTCGTAAACGTGAAGTTGTCCGCACCGTTGAAGTTCGAGTCCGGGGTGTACGTCAGGTTAGGTGCAACACCGCTCAGCGTGCCGTTGCTCGGCTGAGTTACCACCGCGAACGTCAGCGGATAGGATTCCGGGTCGGTTCCGGTCAGCATGATCGCCACGGCAACATCTTCAGCCGTCGAGACTGACTGCGGAGTCGCCGTCGGCGCATCATTGTCGGCAGTGACCGTGATCGACACAGTGGCTGGAGCACTCGTGAGCGAGCCATCACTGGCCGTGAACGTAAAGCTGTCCGCACCGTTGTAGTTGGCGTTCGGCGTGTACGTTAGATTCGGGGCAGTGCCGCTCAGCGCGCCATTGCTCGGCCCGCTTACCACCGCAAACGTCAGGGGATCGGATTCCGGGTCCGTGCCCGCAAGCGTGATTGGCAGCGCCGTGTCTTCAGCCGTCGAGACCGACTGCGCCGTCGCCGTCGGCGCATCATTACCACCAGAGGTGACCGTGATCGACACGGTGGCTGCCGCACTGGTGAGCGTCGCATCACTGGCCGTGAACGTGAAGCTGTCGGCGCCGTTGTAGTTGGCGTTCGGCGTGTACGTCAGGTTCGGCGCCATACCGCTCAACGTGCCATTGCTGGGCCCGCTGACCACTGCGAACGTCAGCGGATCCGACTCCGGGTCGGTACCGGTCAGCGTAATGGCCAGGGGCACATCTTCGGCCGTGGAGACCGACTGGGCTGTTGCCGCCGGCGCATCATTGTCGGCAGTGACCGTGATTGAGATGGTTGCCGCAGCACTCGTGAGCGACGCATCGCTGGCCGTGAACGTGAATCTGTCCGCACCGTTGTAGTTGGCATTCGGCGTGTACGTCACGTTCGGTGCCGTACCGCTCAGCGTGCCGTTGCTCGGCGCGGTGACGACCGCAAACGTCAGCGGATCCGACTCCGGGTCCGTTCCGGTCAGCGTGATTGATAACGGCACGTCTTCCGTGATCGATAATGATTGCGAAGTAGCCGTCGGCGCATCATTGTCGGCTGTGACCGTGATCGAGATGGTCGCGGCAGCGCTCGTGAGCGACGCATCGCTGGCCGTGAACGTGAAGCTGTCCGCACCGTTGTAGTTGGCATTCGGCGTGTAGGTCAGGTTCGGGGAGGTACCGCTCAGCGTGCCATTGCTCGGTCCACTGACCACCGCAAACGTTAGCGGATCCGACTCCGGGTCGGTACCGGTCAGCGTGATCGACACCGCCGTGTCTTCAGCCGTCGACAGCGACTGGGCCGTCGCGGTCGGCACATCGTTAGCTGGATTCACAGTAATGGAAATGCTTGTTGGAGTGCTCGTCAGTGAAGCATCACTGGCCGTAAACGTAAAACTGTCGGCACCGTTGTAGTTGGCGTTCGGCGTGTACGTCAGGTTGGGTGCAGTGCCACTCAGCGTGCCATTACTCGGTCCACTGACCACCGCAAACGTTAGCGGATCCGACTCCGGGTCCGTGCCCGTCAGCGTGATCGGCAGCAGCACGTCTTCCGTGGTCAATAACGACTGCGGCGTGGCCATCGGCGCATCATTGTCGGCGGTGACCGTGATCGAAATGGTTGCCGCTGCGCTGGTGAGCGACGCATCACTGGCCGTGAACGTAAAGCTGTCGGCACCGTTGTAATTCGCGTTCGGCGTGTACGTCAGGTTCGGTGCCGCACCGCTCAATGTGCCGTTGCTCGGCCCGCTGGCCACCGCGAACGTCAGTGGATCTGACTCCGGATCCGTTCCGGTCAGCGTGATCGACAGCGGCACATCTTCTGCGGTCGATAAGGATTGCGGAGTGGCCGTCGGTGCATCATTGCCTGCCGTCACCGTGATCGAGACGGTCGCTGCCGCGCTAGTCAGCGTCGCATCACTCGCCGTGAACGTGAAGCTGTCCGAACCGTTGTAATTCGCGTTCGGCGTGTACGTCAGGTTGGGTGCAGTGCCGCTCAGCGCGCCGTTGCTCGGCCCGCTGACCACCGCGAACGTAAGCGTATCGGACTCCGGGTCGGTGCCCGTCAGCATGATCGATACCGGCACATCTTCGGCCGTAGTGACCGCCTGGGGCGTCGCCGTTGGCGCATCATTACCGGGGCCGATCGTAATCGATACGGTCGCTGCGGCACTCGTCAGCGAGCCATCACTGGCCGTGAACGTGAAGCTATCGGCGCCGTTGTAGTTGACATTCGGCGTGTACGTCAGGTTCGGGGCGGTGCCGCTCAGCGTGCCATTGTTCGGCCCGCTGACCACCGCGAACGTCAGCGGATCGGAGTCCGGGTCCGTTCCCGTCAGCGTGATTTGCAGCGCCGTGTCTTCAGCCGTAGTGACCGCTTGGGGCGTCGCCGTCGGCGCGTCATTGCTGGCCGTCACCATGATTGAGATGGTCGCCGAAGCACTGGTGAGCGAGGCATCACTGGCCGTGAACGTGAAACTATCGGCACCGTTGAAGTTGGAGTCCGGGGTGTACGTCAGGTTGGGGGCCACGCCGCTCAGCGTGCCATTACTCGGCCCGCTGACTACCGCGAACGTCAGCGGATCGGACTCCGGGTCTGTGCCCGCCAGTGTGATAGATATCGGCGTGTCTTCCGCCGTCGAGACCGATTGAGCCGTCGCCGTCGGTGCATCGTTGCCCGGGTTCACCGTTATGGAGACCGTGGCCGCGGCACTCGTCAGCGAGGCATCACTGGCCGTAAACGTGAAGCTGTCCGCGCCGTTGTAGTTGGCGTTCGGTGTGTAGGTCAGATTGGGCGCCGCACCGCTCAGCGTGCCGTTGCTCGGCTGCGTCTGCACCACGAACGTCAGGGAATCGGATTCCGGGTCGGTACCCGTAAGCATGATTGGCAGCGCCGTGTCTTCTGCCGTCGAGACCGACTGCGGTGTTGCGGTCGGCCCATCATTCGCTGGAATCACGGTAATGGAGACGGTCGCTGGAG